>OIZQ01000182.1_pt1 | contig 38986 bp, 41 predicted proteins | sample 1588491 | NCBI WGS metagenome assembly OIZQ01 (sample SAMN03283262) | human gut metagenome | biome: human-associated habitat; material: feces | host: Homo sapiens | place: USA | collected 2013
AGTAATCGATGGTTTTTCCTTTTTTTACTTTTGCGAACTTAATTGTACTCTATCCTTTCTGAAAAAAATTACTGTTGAAGTATTTCAAAGACACCATCTTCGTAGCCTGAAAATGAGTATAGAAAAAAGGACTGAGAAAATTCTCAGTCCTTTTATTTTTACCAGTTTTATTTTTTACTTAATGCTTCTGTAAAAAAGCGGATAAAGTTGGTGGCCATACCGCTGCGGTAATGCTTACGCGCCCAGATCAGGGCGCTGCCAGTAGTCATTTCCGGATCGTCGATAAAGCTGCACTGCAAATGTTGTTTTTGCGCCAACCCCATCGCCGAATCAGGCACTACTGCCAGGCCCAAACCAGCACCGGCCCAGGCCAGGGTGGGAATGATATCGTCGCAGCGGCAGAAAAAATCACCCTTACATCCGTGACGGCGTAAGATCCGTTTCAGCATCATTTCGTATTTGCGATGGATCAAAAGCGGCGCCGACGCCATTTCCCTAACCGTCAGCATCGCTTTACCCTGCAGCTGGGGAAAGCGCTCGGCATCATAAGCGACCACCAGCTTTTCCTCGGGCAGGCTGCAGCTTTCAAAATATTCATCGTCGAAGGGGGGCCGCACTACGCCCACTTCAATAATGCCCTTTTCCAGCAACTCGGTGATGCGGCTGGTTTCACCTATCCACAGCTGAAACTGAGTCTTAGGATACTGGTCTTTAAAGGCGGCGATCAGCTTGGGCAATAAAACGGAGCTTGCCGAAGCCACTGTCCCCAGCGACAAACTGCCTTCACTGCCCTGCTCCGAACTGCGCACCTCCTGCATAGACCTGTCCGCTAGGCTCAATATCTCCCGTACCCGCTGAACCAGGATCAGCCCCGCTTCCGTCAACCTCAGGCGGCGGCCGCTGCGGTCAAAAAGCTGCACCTGCAAATCATTTTCTATCTGCTTGATCTGCCGGCTGAGCGGCGGCTGGGCCATGTGCAACAGCTTGGCAGCAGCTGTGATATTTCCCGTTTCCGCCACGGCTAAAAAGTAGCGCATCTGCTGTAATTCCATCACGTTCACCTCATACTTTTTAAGTATATTTTATTGACAAACAAGTATTTCAAGTATGCCTTTGCTCTTGTTATAATAATAGTGAAGAAAGGTAGTAAAGTCAAGCCTCTGGCATGTATCAATAAAATGGAGGGATTTATATGACAAACAAGATTTTGATTCCTATCGACAGCTCCGAAGTAGCTTTAGAGGTTTTAAAGTATGGTGCCGATTTGGCCCAAAAGTTGAACAGTACTGTAATCGCCCTGCATGTTATCGAGCCTTACAGCAAAAACCCAACTATCCTTTCCCAGTTTAAAGCCGAAATGGTTAAACATACTGACGAATTATTTGAAGCCGTAGGCAAAGAAGTAGTTGCCCATGCGCAATCCGCCATGCAAGGTGCTTCCGTGCCTATCAGCTACCAGATCAGAATGGGCAACGCCGCCGAACAGATTTTGGCAGCGGCTAAAGAACTTGATTGCAGTATGATCGTTATTGGTAGCCGCGGCATGAACGCCGTCGCCGAATTTATTCTCGGCAGCGTCAGTTCCAAGGTTTCCATGTATGCCGAAATACCCGTACTGATCGTCAAAAAATAAACTGTTGGGACAGTTCCCCCCCTATCAAGCGTGGGCGCGACCACAGCCGCACGCAAAAATACCTGCCGTTTTTAACGGCAGGTATTTTTATTTACGCATTTTTAAGGGCAGCAGCTCAAATTCATTAAGCTTGAATTTTATGCTGTAAAGCAACGATGAAGAAATTTATTAAGTATACCTCTGGCTTTATAAGCCTTCTATTTTTACCTGCAGACGCAGCAGTCCATACCAGCCACCTATGGCCAGCAGGGCACATACGGCAGTGATAATACCCAACCCTTCGATAAAATTGCTCCAATTTAAAGCCCCCAGCAGCATACCCAGGCTTCCAAAAACAGTGTTGACGGCGTTGATAAGCGAGGAAGCGGAACCAATATCTGTTTTTTGCTGATCAAGTAAAATAGCCGTGCTAAACGGGCGGGCAGCGCTTTCCATAACCGTCACCGGCAGGAAGGCAGCTAAAAACCACCAGGGCGAAAGCTTACCGACAGTCAGCAAGGCCACAGCGGCAATCACAGTCAGAACGAAACAACCATAAGTAAACTGGCGCGGCGTCACAACGCCGATCAGCTTCATATAAAGGAAGGGGCCGACAACGGCAAAAAACGAATTGGCGGCGAAAAAATAACTATAGGTCTGCTCACTAAGGCCAAAATGCTGCACATAAACATAGGACGATACTGCCACATAGGCCATATAAGGCGCGGCCAGTAAAGAAAAAACCGTTAAAAACCCGGTAAAGCCCACATTTTTACCAACCACCGCCAACCTGCCGAAGGTGCTCCAAAAACTGCCCTGATAGCGCTCCTGCACCGGCAGAGTTTCTTCAAAAAAGAAGCTGGCCAGTAAATTGACAGCACCGGCAGCAATCAAAACGACGAAAGTACCACGCCAACTGACGAATTGTAGCAGAAAAGCGCCGACTACCGGCGCGACCATAGGCGCGATAACTGCCATTGCCTGCACCAGAGCCAACACACGGTTTTTCGTTGTACCGTAAAAAGCATCTTTGACCACAGCCATCGATACAGCTACCATACTGCCTGCACCCAAGGCCTGCACTATCCGGTAAGCTATCAGGGTGTAAATGCTGCCAGCAGCGGCACACAGGGCGCTGGCGACGGTATAAACCACTATGCCCAACAGCAATATCCTACGTCGTCCGTATTTATCGCTTAAAGGTCCAAACAACAAAATGCCGACGGCAAAAAAGAAAAAGAAGCTGACTAAAGTCAAATTTACCAGCAGCGGCGTGGCGGCAAATTCGGCGCCGATCGTTGGCAAGGCCGGCAGGTAAAGATCTATCGACAGCGGTACGAACATATTCATCACGGCAATCATAACGATCAAACCCTTGCTCCCCAAATATTTTTGTTTTGCTAACTGACTGTTTTCTGTAAACATTATTTGGCCTCCTTTTGATAACAAAAAAGCCGGATAAGAGAAAATCTCTTATCCGGCACTACTGCCCTCCGAGGTATTACCTAAAAACAAGGTTATTCTAGCATCTGTTTAAACATTTGTCAACATTTCCAATACAGGTTGATTGGTAATAAAGCTTTTTACCTATCTGCTAGGGCATATTAAAAATATCAAATTGTTCATACTTGCCCCATAAATGTAGCACCATGTCTATCCGCCCATCAGCCAAAAAGGTCACACCCTCCGCTTCCAGCAAAGCCCGCTGCCTGTCTTGCCCGCCAAAAGCATATTCAGGCGCCAAAACCCCTGTGCGGTTCACGACCCTGTGGCAGGGCAGCTTTAGTTCAGCCGGAACACAGCTCATAATATGCCCAACCTCACGCGCCGCCAAAACATCACCAACCATCTCTGCGATCTGGCCATAAGTCGCCACCTTGCCGGTCGGTATCTGGGCGACCACCGCATATACCTGCTGCGCAAAGGCCGCATCCACTATTCTTTCACCGTTATACGAAATCATTTTACTGCCCCCTTGTTGATGCAGGTATTTTAGAGCGCCGTGCCTTTTTTGGGGATAAACAGTGCAGACATATCTACACCTTCCAGCTCCAGCAGCTTGATCTTAGTGTTAATGCCTCCGGCATAACCAGTTAAGCTGCCATTTGCACCCACTACTCTATGGCACGGAATAATGATAGAGATGGGGTTATGCCCCACCGCACCGCCTACAGCCTGGCTGGACATAGTTTCCTTATTCATCCTGCCTGCCATTTTTTTAGCAATGCTGCCATAAGTAATAACTTCACCATAAGGTATCTCACATAAAATCTTCCAGACCTCTTGTCTGAATTCCCCTCCTATAGGGGCTAACGGCAATTCAAGAAGATCAGGCTTCTGCCCGTCAAAATATCTGTCCAGCCATTTTTTCGTCAAATCAAATAAAGGCAGCTCGTTCTTTTCACGCAGGGCTTCAGGGAGGGTGCCGCCGTGATACTTTTGTCCCTCCAGCCAAAGCCCCACCAGCTTTTCCCCTTTGCCGTCACAGGCCAGGGTAATCTTACCCAGGGGTGATATATATTCTGTTGCATAGTACATCTACAGACCTCCTTATAACGAATTCCACAAATTAAAGGTAGCATAGCTGCGCCAGGGGCGCCAGGCTTCCGCTAAAGCCAATAATTCTTTTGCTGTATAGCCCAGCAGTGCCTTTTTTACGCCCGCATCCGTCTCTAAAAACGCATCCGGCCATTCCATAGCACGCATTGCTATATATTGTGCCGTCCAGCCGCCAATGCCACGGATAGCCAGCAATTTTTTCATTTCTTCTTCCGGGCTATGGCAAAGGCCAAAGTCTATTTCTCCCGCGGCTAAAGCTTGTGCCAACTGGTAAATAGTCTGTGAACGGGCCGAAGTGACACCTAACACACCCAATTTATCTGTAATAGCTGCGCCCATGTCCAGAATAATTTCCGGCGTCGGAAAAATATGGGTCAAGCCGTCGATCCCCGTCTGCACAGGAATGCCGTAAGCCTGTACGAGCCTTGCCGCTAAAGTGCTTGCTGCTTTCACAGTGATTTGCTGTCCCAACACGGCCCGCACCGACATTTCCAAAGCATTGAAGCAGCCCGGAACCTGAGTCCCCAACACACATAACCCTGGCTGCAGCTTATTCATTACCTGTAGGGTTTCATATACTGCGTCAGGGTCGCAGTACAAGTCAAATAAGTGCTTGATGCGTGCCAACACTTGCGGAAGCACGGGCAGCAGTCTTTCACTAACGGTAACTCTTAAAGCATTTTTTTCTGGTTTATGTCCAACCCGCACCCAGCCGTATAATTCCTTACCATCGGTGCTTTGTAAATACACCGTCCGCAGGTATTCACCATTTTTTACGACCTCTGTTCCTGTTATGGCACGCCCAGCAAGAAAGTTCAGTATTTTATCCCAATCGTAAGGCGGACGGTAGCCTAAGGCCAGGGTAATGTCTCCGCCAGTCTTTTTAGCATCTGCACGCTTTTTTCGTAAAGCAGTTGGCGCAAGGTTATAATATTTTTTAAACACATCGTTAAAGCGGCGTAAGCTGCCAAATCCGGCGGCCATGGCCACATTCAGTACCGATAAATCAGTATCCGTCAACAAATTTTTAGCAAGCAGCAAGCGGCAGGTTTGCAGATATTTAACAGGCGATACATTATATTCAGTCGTAAACGCGCGGCGCAAATGCCTGTCAGTACAGCCAAGTCGAGCGGCTATTGCTTCTATATTTTGCCCACTGCCACAGCTTTCCTCCAACATTCTTGCTGCTCGATGGACTAAATTAGCGGTGGCATCAGCTATCGAAGTACCGGGGGCCAGCTCTGGCCTGCATAAAAGGCAAGGTCGATAACCCGCTTGTTCTGCTTCAGCAGCAGTTTTAAAAAATGTGCAATTTTCCTGCTTCGGCTGCCTGGCTTTGCAGATAGGGCGGCAGTATATACCTGTAGACGATATCCCTACAAAAAAGCGACCGTCAAAACGTGCGTCCTTTGCCTTAAACGCTGCATACAAACTGTTGATATTTTCTAACACTACTGCCACCCCCTTGCTTTAAACAGCTTAATTATACCATACTCATTGAATAATTCTCGCTATTTTCGGACATGCTTTTATGGACTTCACCTTAAGCCTTGCTTAGAAAAAAATAAAAAGCCGGATAAGAGAAATTCTCTTATCCGGCAACATTACAAATTGGAGCTACTGACAGGATTTGAACCTGCGACCCTCTCATTACGAATGAGATGCTCTACCAGCTGAGCTACAGTAGCGACTGCAAACATCAATAAGCTCTGCCATATAGTATAACGCACTGTAGTAAGTACTGTCAATATTTGCAGTGCGGCATTTTTACTACCGTACAGGGCTTAGTTATTACTCTGCCAGCTCCTGCTCCTCTTCTAAATTGATGCCACTGCCGTCTATCTGTATCCGACGTGCTTCTTGCAGGTGCAAAGTGTCATCTGCCGTTTTGCCGCGTTCCCAGCTGTGCTTTTCTTTTTGCTGTACATAGCTCAAGGCGCTGGAATATTGCGCATCCGTCGCATCAGGAACTGGCATAGGCGCAGGTTCATCACTTTGGTCTTTAATAACCAATCTACCTGTAAGCGCCAGGTCATAACCGTCCTGAGTGGAATACAGCAGTGTGCTTAAATCATATTCTCCCGCCTGCAAGTTATCCAGCCCCAGCAGTTTGTCAGCATCCAATGTTATTCCCTGTGCCTGTAGTTGAGCCAGCAGCAGTGCTTTCAGGTCAGCACCCGGCGCAGCTTCCACCACGCCCACATCACCGCTTACTTTTTCTAAAAAGGCCTGTAAATAAGGCGTATCCTGTCTGTTATCTACTTTCCAGGCCGCCTTACCCGCCTCGTCCAAGCCTGCGGCAAAGGCAGCATTAAATTCCGCCGCAGTGGCATAGACGGTGCCATCACCATATTTTTGATAGCCGGTATCGGTTTTAAAATAGACATTATTGATAGTAATAGCATACCCACCACCAACAATGCTGCCACCGTCAATCTCGGGTTCCACCGGATACTCAACTACACCCAAATTATAGCCATTAGTAATAGTAATAGTGTTTGAGTTAGTAAATACGTAACCTACAAGTCCACCAACACCGTCGGGGCCGCTGACTTTACCTGTGTTATAGATATTAGTTATATTGACATTGGAAGATGCTAGATAGCCAACAATACCACCTATGATCTCGAACGTTCCCTTGATATTGCCAGTATTATAAGCATTACTGATACTGCCTCCTCGATGCTCACCCACAATGCCACCTATATTGTTCATACCATGTATATTGCCTGTATTTATTGCGTTCTTTATTTCTCCAAAATTAACGCCGCTAATTCCAGCAATCACACTTACCAACTCGCTGCCTTTTCTTTCAATTTTTACTTCGCCTGCATTAACAACATCTTTGATGCTGCCGCGATTAAGACCGCTGATACCACCAAACTTTGTTCCAGCATGATTATTTTGGATAAGACCTTTATTAGTTGCTTGTTCGATGCTGGCACCTGCGGCATTATCACCAACAATACCACCTATCGTGCTCCAACCAACAATAGTACCAGTGTTTTCAGCATTGCTTATTGTTCCCGAAGTCTGATTGGTGCCAGCAATCCCCCCAATACTAGAACCTCCACTGTTAAATTCATTTCCCAGCCCAGTGACATTACCGGTATTCCTGACAAATTCCAACCTCCCCTCATTACTACTGGTAATTCCGCCTAGTTGCGTTTCACCAACAACTATTGCCCCATTAGTTACATTACTGATCAAGCCTGCATTTTTACCTGCAATCCCTCCAACGCTGCTCTTACCCGTAACAGAACCTGTAAGTTTTAAATTCATTACAGCAGCAGTATCCGTTAAGCCACCAAACAACCCCACAAAAGTTTCATCAGTGCGATTGATATACAGAGCCTTAATGGTGTGTGCTGCACCATCAAAAGTCCCGGTTAAACCACCTTTAAAACCAGACAGACCAGTATCAAGTTTACCAATGCTTACAAAGCCTTTGCCGCTATTCCAGCTGCTGGTTACCGAAGCATCAATATCGCCGGCCAGCATATAATTACCATTAACATATTTATATGGGGTAAAATAACCACTCGGTTTTTCCTCAAAATTATTATTAACAGCCTGCAAGTCATAAACATCTTTTATCAGCATACAGTCAGTAATGTCTTTTTTTGTACCACTCAAATCAGTCGCTTGAATAGCTGTTGTGCTGGCTTTAGTACCGCCGCCCTTTTTATAATCACTGACAGTATGCTTGCCTTGCCCGTCACCTACATCTATTTGAGTTGTATCAGTAACCTCATAGCCGATATTGACCGCATTTTTCGCTTTTAACGTTACTTTGCCATAGTCACCGCCATTTACTTTTAATGTATCGGCTTTGACGATAGAGATATTGTTGCCTTCAAAGGTTATTTTATCGGCGGCGATGCTGCCCAAATTAACGATATCAGCCTGCACTTTGCCGATAGCGTCAGCCGTTAAATTGCCCAAGCTGCCGTTGAAGCCCTGGCGTTCAGTTGCTGCAAGGCTACGCGTCGACGCCGTTAGGCTGCCCACGTTTACCTGCGCCCCGGCACCGAACAAAATGCCGTTAGGATTGAGTAAAAACACATGAGTCCCCGGGTCGCTGTTCAATCTGCCAAAAATTTCGCTGCGCTGATTGCCTGTAACGTAATTTAAAACGGCAGCCATTTGTTTAAAATTGACCGTTTCGCCTGCCGCTATATTAAAACTGTTCCAGTCGATAGCCAGATTGCCATTGTTGCCAATGATATCCAGCACACCGTTGCCGGGTGCGGCTATACTGCCGCTGCCTCCCACGATAGTACCGCCCTGGGGCAACGCAAAGCTCCAATTAGGCAACAGCAACATACCACTGCTTAAAACTGTGAGCATGATCTTTTTATATAATAACTGTTTTGTACTCTTCATCTTTACACCTCTCCCTGTGCACTTTTCCTTATCTTGTTAAAACAATTTATACGCTAAAAACCATAAGCGGCCATTTTTATCTTGTTCTTCGCTTTGGAATTCTTCACCGTTGATTTTGCGGGCATAATCAAGCCGCAGATAATAATTGTTGGCCTGGGCATATTGCATACCTAAACCCCAACCAGCCAAGTCGCGGTGCTGACCGTAGCTTTTAGACAGGTTGACCTCACCCCAGTCGATGTACGCCGCCAAAGTAAGGTTAGGCAGTGGCGTAGTATAGCGCAGTTCGGCTATAGCCTGGTAGCCACTGTCACCGCTGGCTTCGCCCTGTGGATAGGCCCTCACCCCTGTCGCGCCGCCTAAGCTGAACTGTTCGCTGCCGTCCAGGTCTTTACTGGCCAGCTGGCCATGGAAATTAAGATGCAGATTGGTAACTTTGCCCAGCCTGCGGATATGGTTGATATCCGTATTGAATTTATGATAAGTACCTTCCGTATAATTGCTGAAATCATCGTAAGTAAGCCACCCAACATAGTACAAGGCACTGTAGCCTGTGTAGCTGCCGCTGGCTTTAACATTGCCCACAACACCTGCGTGCAAAGCGTTGCTGTGTTTTTTAGTATCGATGCCAAATAGGCGCAGTTCATCTTGCAGCTGGCGGTTATCATAACCGTAAATGGCCGCCAGATAATTAGCCGAGGTATTTACAAGAGGCGTGCTACCATAAATGCTAAAGGTTTTAGCCCTGCCCACTGCGTCCAGCACATTATAAAAATCACCTAGGGTGTAATCCATCAGGCTATAGCTGACGCCTAATTTTGTACCTCTGTTGCCCAAAGGTGTTTCGTAGCCAAAATTATAATTGTGCAAGTCGTCGTTAGAGAGCATACCGCCGACAAAAAGCTTGTCGCCGATCCTGCCGGGATTATTAAGCGTCGTCTGAAAGCCATATCGGTATCTGCCGCTGTATTTATTACCATAGTTATCTGTATAAAGCACTGTATCGAAGGCCTTAGTGTTTTCGACATCTACAATAAAATTACTGGTACCCGGTTGGTCGCCGGCTCGTAAAAGCCCTACCGCCGCAACACCGGCCAGGTCGTTGATATTATTTAAAACAGTTTCCAGCTTAGTAGTTTGCAGCAGCTGGCCTGCCTGCAGACTGGCGGTAAATTTTTGGGCCTGGTTCTCGGTCAGCTTGGAATTATTATTTACTTCTACTTGTCCCAACCGCCCCAATACTATCCGTATCTCCACAGTATGCTCGGTTATTTGCTGTGGTGGCAAAAATGCCGTCGCTACCGCATAACCCTGGCCGCGCAGATAGGCGGTGATTGTATTGACGGCCTGCTGGACTTCGTTAAAATCTACCTCACGCTGATAATAACCTTGTACCAGCTCCGTTAAAATATTTTTATCTAACTCATCGGCGCCGGAAAAAACAAATTGCTCCAAATAGAATTTTTTGGTGCCTGCCAGAGTTGTTGCCTGATCTTCGTTGGTTACGACTGCCGCTTCACCTTGGGTTGCCCTGTTTTGCTCCAGCGCACGCAAATCACCACTGCTGCTTGGTAAAGCAGGGGCCGCATATGCTGTGGTGCAGCTTAGGGCTACCGCTAAACTCAAAAATTTTGTTTTCATCAACAATTCTCCTCATTCCTTATTTTGTCAAAATATGTGCAAAGCAAATATCAAGTCATCGTTTGCAAATATTTTTAAACTATCACATATGTCCAAGTCTATTATAACACTTGTGTACCCCCACAAGACACGGTGAATTTTTTCTAGTAGTACTTTGCGCGCCGCGTTAATTTAGTACGCAGTCAGGCGCAAGCTTCCTAACTGCTATTTTCTGTAGTTACGCTACAAAATCAATCTAAAAACCTTAGCAGTGCCGCTGTAAAATTACCGCCGACCTATCTAAATCCTTCAGCCCTGAAAGTTTGGGGCATAAAAAATACCCCCATCCTGCTATTAAGCAGAACGGGGGTATTTACAAACTATTTTAATGTTGTCCCTACGGGCTTTAACCGGTACCTTCCATCAGTTTTTTCACTGTCATTTGGCCCAGATTTTTTTCCAGTTCATTTTGCAGCGTGCAGTAAAAACTTCTTACCGGACAGTTCTCGGTAGCATAACGGCTACAGAAACGGTCTTCTTCCAAACAACGGTTGACCCGCGTCGTCGGCTCCATAATGCTGATGATATCTAATAAAGTTATCTCGTCGACAGTTTTATCAAGCGAGAAGCCTCCCTGAACGCCAACAAGCCTTTTGATAAGCCCTGCTTCAACCAGCTTATGAGTTATTTTCAAGACATAATTCTGAGGTATGCTCATGGCCGCGGCTATTTCTTTGGAAGTAGTAATCTCTTTCCTTAAAGCCAAATATAAAATAATCCTTATTGCATAGTCGGTAGTAACATTCAGCTGCATACTCTTCCTCCAAATAAAACCACTTTTCAATAATAATTCTTTTTAGCGTCTTTATATTTTTCGATATTGTTATTGCCAATTATACTTTATCAAAGTATAATTGGCAATAGCTTTAACCAAAAATCATTGTTAAATAAAAAAGCCTGGAATTTATTCCAGGCTTTATCTTTACAGCTTTTGGATAACCGCTATGATCTTCGGATATTCTTTTTTCGCTTCAGCAAACAACCTATCCATGTCATCAAACCGTTCTTTACGGCATTCCTGACACATGTTAGAGAAAATGTCGTATAGATTAGTGAAACCCAAATTACCACAAACGCCTTTCAGCGTATGCGCCACAGGCAGCACTTCCTGATAATTTTTGCTGGCAATAATCGTGCCTAAAGCATTCATATTATCATCATCGGCAAATTTCTTCAAAAACTTCATCAGTAAAGCTTCGTTATTCATAAAACGGTTCATGGTTTCATCCACATTGATACCAGCATCGATCATATCTTTTTTAAGAATTTCGTCCATAGGTTTCGGCCACCTTTTCAGCTCAAACTTTTAACAATGTTTATCTTTTTGTTGTATCATAAAAGTTTTATTTAAGCTTTGTTTTTAGGCTTGCGGCCTCTGGTTTTTTTTACGCCGTCCAAGCTGTTTTTCTTAACGACTTTAGCCAGCTCGGTAATCAAATGCAGGTCGTGAGCGTCACAGCCCTGCAATAATTCTGCCAGCTCGTTTTGGAAGATCTTTTCGCTGCGATGAATGTTATCGCAAAGCAGCTCGTCCACAGACACATCAAGAACGTTAGCCAGATGGATGATAGTGGGCAGGCCTAATTTAGTGTTGCCAGTTTCGATATTACTGATATGCGGTGTGGAGAGACCGGTTACTTCGGCTATATAGCCTTGAGTAACGCCTTTACGGGCACGGGCTGCTTTAATTCTAACACCAATAGCTTTGTAATCAATGTTCATTTCTTCACAACTCCTTTTAATTAATCTGCATTATATACTCGCAGATACATCAGACGATAGTTTAGTTAATATCTACGAATACAACATTAACTATTCGTAGAATTTATTATAACTTAAACCTCAGGCTAAAGCAATACTTTCTTGTATAAAAATATTTACATTCGCTTCTAAAATATAGCTATAAGTTATAAAAATACAAAGTAAATTGATATTTAAACTATTGTCTTCAAGAAGGAAGCAGTGGCACCGTTAAACTGCCTTCCGGCATCAAAATAACTTTGTAGTCGCCGCCGACAATTTTCTCCGCTTCGGCCAAGGCTTCTTCTACCGTTTCCACCGATTCAAACAGTAGATTATGAGCCAGTTCTTTATCCAGTGAAGAGACTAAAATAAATTTAGCTTTCTTGGTCAGACGGGTAACGGCAAAGGCTTTATTAGCGCCGATCTCAAAGCGTTTTTCCAATTCAGCCTGAATAGCATCTGCCGAGCCAAGGCGCTTGCAGGTTTCTTCCAGCACTTTAGAGCCGCTGCCTTCCTCACATTCGCCGATGATGATGACTACACCGCCTTCGCGCACAGCACACCAGGCGTTATCCATAGTTTTTTGCAGCTGGTAGACATTGATATCTTTCGGATAACCGCCGCAGCTGGCAATGACCAGATCCGCAGCCCGAGGGATATCTACGCCGTAAACAGCATCGACAAATTTGCAGGCTTCCTGATGTGCTTCCACATAATGGCCGGCAAAAATTTTTAAAAATTCATGTTGGGCATTCAAAATGGCGTTAAAAAGGAATAAGGAATGGTCTTTGGCAAATATAGCCACACCTTCCATCTGGTCTTCGTAAACAGGGTTACCCACTGTTTTGCCAAGGCCTGCGTTAGGGTCCAGCATAAAGCTGTGGTTGACACGCACGGTCTCCATAGCAGCTACGCCCGGCAGAACTGCTTTGCGGCCGCCACCGTAGCCACTGAAATAATGGTGCACGATAGTACCGGTCATAATGATGTGGTCAACATGGCAGATATGCTTGTTGAGCCAGACAGGCGTACCACGGGAAGTATCGCCGAAATATTCGAAGTCTTCGCTGACCTTGGCGTCGCTGTTATACATTTTCAAGCGACCCGCAACTTCTTCGCCGACTGCTTCAACCATTTCTTCGTGAGTCATATTGCGGTGGGTACCCAAAGCGAAAACGATGTGCATATCTTCATCTTTGACACCCAATTTATTCATTTCGTTGACTAAGATGGGCATAAAGACAAAGCTGTTGGCTACGCGCGTGGGATCGTTACAGATGAAAGCGATCTTCTGTCCCGGCTTGACCAGCTCGTTGATGGGTTCCATGCCGATAGGATGATAAATAGCATCTAAAACTGCTGCTTTGACATCTTCTAGCAACGGCATTTGGGCAACTTTTACCTCTTTGATAACACGGTCAGCGTCCAAAGAAAATTCTTTGCTGCCATGACCATATTTATAGGAATAGTGATTTATGCTCATACGATCAACTCCTTTATTTTGATTAATTATATTGTACCATAGACCTCAGTAAATAAAAAAGGACGGAAGCCTCCGTCCATGTATTTTTTTAATTTATTTTTTAGGCAGTGACAATAAAACCACCGTCATAATGATGCAGGCCATACCAACCAGGTCCTCCACCGTCAATGGCGTTTTGAGCCACAATACTACGGCGACGATAGACGCCAGAGGCTCGGCACAGGAAATAAGGCTGGCTTTGGTGGCCCCTACTACCTTAAGACCTACCAGAAAAACCGTGTAGCTAAGCACCGTGGCCCCCAAGATAAGATAGGCCATCGCCGCCACAGCGGCAACATCCCAGTGACCGCTTGGCTCGAAGGGATTGACGAACAGGCACAGAAAACCACCGGATAGCAGTTGGCCCCAGCCGATGATCAGCGTAGTCGAATATTTTTTTAGCAGCCGAAAAGGCATAACCGTATAAAAGGCCAGTGAGATAGCGGAAATAATGCCCATACCCAAAGCTGCCGGCGATAAAACCACCGAATCAAGACTGCCGTGAGTAGCGATCAAAAATACACCCACTAAAGCGAAAAAAATACCGACCATCTCCCTGCCCTCCGGCAAGCTGCGGCTTTTCCACGCCATCCACAGCATAACGAAGATAGGCGCCGTATATTGCAGCACCGTAGCCGTAGCCGCATTACACAGGGAAATGGTGTAATAAAAACCGAACTGCGCCCCTAAAAGCCCCAAAAAGGCAAAAGCCAGCAAATCCCTGCGATCTTCCTTATCCCGCAGCACTCCGAAGATATTTTCGCCGCGACAGAGCAGATAACCAAGAAAGACTACACCGGCAATGACCTGCCGCACGGTGATGAGCCAGGGAGCGCCCACGTCATAAAATTGAAATAAAAATTGCCCGGCCACGCCGCCTAAACCCCAAGCTGCAGCAGCCAGCAAAATAAGCACTACGCCCAGACGAAACTAGATCTGCATAAAAAGCTCCTTTTAGTTTTAGTTAATTTATTCGTCTGCCCGCAGGACGCTACTGCCACTAAAAACCGCACCAGTTCTAAAGAACTGATGCGGTCATATGTTGTTGTCAGATAATCGCCATAAAATAACACAGCGAGCAGAACAGTACCGTCAAGGTGATCATGATTGGATCAGCAATAGAAGTACGGTAGTTTTCCGGGTTGTATTTAGGGCTGTTGCGTAAGGGTTTAGCATCCAAAAATTCCATTGGGTTGTGACTGATATCCATGGATTTTTCGTAGAGTGCTTCCCAGGCAGAGCCTAAAGCGTTCGTAATAGCACAGCCCAGATAAGAGATCCCTTCGACGATGCTGGCAAAAGGCTTGCGATAGAACCAGTCGGTATCCAGCGATAAAGCTGTATGCGGTTCCATCTTCGGCAAATACATCATAAAGGGGATCATCGCCATGCCTACCATTTGCAGATATTGTGCCGCATGGTCGAGAGTATAGGGCTGGAAGGGCGCCATCTGATAGGGCAGATAACGATACAGCAGCTCAGGATAAACGCCGTAGGCGATGCAGAGCACTGAGCCAATACCCATAGCCACATACATATTGAAAGGGACTGTTTGCTTGATCTCGACGCCACGGTCGGGCGCCAGGAAAATGAAGTAGATCATTTTTAAAGTGATCGATAAAAATGTACCGATACTGCCCAACTGTAAAATCAATTCCAATGTGGAATTATGCGCGTCGGCAGCTGCGGAAATAGTCATTGATTTGGTAACGAAGCCGATAAAGCCCGGTACGCCGGAAATAGACAACGCCGCGATAACGAAGAACAGGAAGACCCAGGGCAGCTTTTTCGCCATGCCACCCAATTCGTTGATGCGGCGCACGCCTGTAGCATAAATGATAGCCCCTGTAGCCATGAAGAGGATGGATTTAAAAAGGATATTACCAAAGGCGTGAGCGGCCGCGCCGTTTGATCCCATACCTGTTCCCAAGCCTACCACGGCAACCATGAAGCCTACCTGACTGATGATGTGGTAAGAAAGCAACCGCCGCATATCATTTTCCATGATCGCGTAGCAGGCGCCGTACAGCACCATTACCGCACCAGCCCAAATCAACATTTCCGTACCGGCAAAGATGCGGATCAGGCATAAAACACCGACTTTCGTCGTGAAAGAACTGAGGAACACGCTGCCCGTAACAGTGCCTTCGGGATAACTGTCGACCAGCCAGGCGTGCAGCGGCGGTATTGCCGTATTAATGGCGATACCGGTTAAGATCAGCCAGAAAGCCGCGTCATGGGGACCGGCAGCCAAATTAGTTATCATCAGATCACCGGAACGCACCTTCAGGAAAATGCCTGCCAGCAAAAGATTGCCGCCAAACATATGCACTAACAGGTAACGATAGCCAGCCTGGCGAGCCGCTTTTGTGTCGTTGCACCAAATTAAAAACAACGAAGTTGCAGCCATCAGCTCCCAAAAAAAGATCAACGTCAGCCAATCGTTAGCGAAGGTCACTCCCAGCGCGCCGCAGGCATAAGCCATGGAACACAGGGCCTCCATCCGATTGTCGTTGTGCATGGCATAAATGCCGCCAATAGCGGCGATCATGCAGAAGACCAACCCAAAAAGCCAGCTCAATTCATCCACATGCAAGTAATGCAGGATATACGTATTGTCGCTGAAAGACACCGTCAAATCAGTGCCCAGCCGCAACTGGCAAAACGCGGCCAAAGCAGCCAGCGGGCCTATGCCGATAACGAACCGGCGCAGTGGTTTTGGCGCCAGAAGCGCCAAAAAGCCTACTAAAAGAAGAATCAGTCCGGGGTGCAGATTACTCATTATCATCACCTCCGTCATCATCTTCATCATAATAATCTTCTTTCTTTTGCAGCAGCGGCATCATAAGCATTTTAGAGACGATGATCAGCAGCCAGCCACCCAGAAAACCAAAGGCAACGTTAAAGCCGATCGTTTCGTGATACCATTCGTGGTAGTGCGGGTGCGCAAAGAAAAATTCTACGATCACTGAAAGGGCTACTACTGCCCCTACGAGCCAATAGACATGTTTTTTTTGCAATTTCATCACCAGCCACCTCCGGTCCAGCCTTTGCAGATACTATCTGCCGCCTGAGAAGCCATATCATAGAAATTCGGCGCGATTTCCGGCACAATGCCCAAAACCACAGCTAAAATAGTAGTAAAGCAAATGGGGAGCAGCATTCTGTAGCTGACCTCACCGTAAGTCCTGAAGCCTTCCTGCGGGTCTCTTTTAAAGAAAGCGATGCGGCAGACTGGCATCAGATAGGACAAAGCCAGCATAGCACTGGCGATCAGCACTGCTACATACAGGGGTTTGTTGGCCTGCAATGCACCCAAAGCCAGGTTCCATTTACTGATAAACCCGACTAAGAACGGCATCCCGGCTATACCCAACGAAGCAATAGTAAAACAGCTCATGGTGATCGGCATTTTTTTACCGATACCGTTCAGCTCGCTGATATTTTTCAGATGCGTCCTAACGATGATGACGCCCGCACACATAAAGAGTGTGATCTTCATGACAGCATGCGCCACAAGATGCAGGTATGCACCCTTAATGCTGAGCGGCGTCAAAAGAGCAGCGCCTAAAACGATGTAAGATAACTGGCCGATCGTCGAATAAGCTAACCGACGTTTCAGGTTATCCTGCTGCAAGGCGATCAGCGACGACAACAAAATACTGATAGTGGCAAACCAAGCCAACACATCGGCCATACCGATCTCGGACAACAGCTTAGGCCCGAAAACGAAACCAATGATGCGCAGAACTGCGAAAACACCGGTCTTCACAACGGCAACCGCATGCAGCAAAGCACTGACAGGAGTCGGCGCGATCATGGCCGCAGGCAGCCAGCCATGCAGCGGCATCACAGCCGCTTTTACAGAGCCTGCCAGGATCATGATGACGAAGACCAGCTGTAACTGCCAGGTCGGCGCCATATCAGCCGTTAAAATGCCGCCAGCTTTAAAGTCCATAGTACCGGAGATACAATACACTGCTACCAGGCCTGCCAAAAACAGCTGGCCGGAAATCAGGGTGTAGATCAAATACTTGCGGCTGGCCAACAGGGCTTCTTCGTTACGCTTGTGCAGCACCAGAGGGTAGCTGGCGATTGTCAGCAATTCGTAAAAGAAGAAGAATGTCAGCAGGTTAGAAGCCATGGCTACTCCCATAACAGCACTCATACAAATCGCAAAGGCGGCGAAATAGCCGGTTTGCTCGTGCTCGTTGTTACAGCGCATATAACCAATGGAATAAAAATTGATCGGTATCCACAGCAAAGCAGCCAGACAGGCGAACAAAAGCCCCGCACTGTCAGCCCGCAGGGTAAAGCCAATGGTATCAGTGACCTGGAACAAGGTCCATTCATATGTCACACCGGCCAGTACGCCAGGGATCATCGACACGATCAAACCAAATTTTATAAAAGAAGCGATAACGCTCCAGCTTTCACGCAGGTTGGGATAGCGGCGACAGAAAGAGATCAGGATCGCTGCTAAAAAAGATACGCCCACTGCCAGGAAGGGTCTGCAATCCATGATCGTCATCTCAGAAACACCTCCGGCAGCCCAGATTTCAGGATATCATTGACGATATCCACACTGTAGAAGCCCAGCACCAGAATACCGATACCGGCACAGAAAATGGGGATAGCCATTTCTGCCGGAAGTCCCAGTTTGCCTTCATGCCTGTGCACTTCGGTCAAAGAAGCCTCGTGTTGCACAAACATCTGCTCTAAAATACGGAAGAAATAGATAGCGTTGAGCAGACTGCTGATGACCAGGACGACGATGTAAAAATACTGTCCGCCCTGATAGGCACCCAGCATCAGGTACCATTTACTGAAGAAGCCTGCAGTCGGCGGGATGCCGACCATGGATAAGGCCGCCAGGATTACGGTGATCGTACTCAGGGTCATTTTTTTATTCAAACCACCCAAACGGTACAAATTGATCTCGCCGAAACGGTATTGGATGCCGCCGATAACAAGAAACAAAGCACTCTTCATAAAAGCATGGTTAATGATATGCAGCACAGCGCCAATGAAGCCGTACATATTACCGATAGCCAGGCCGATAGCGATGTAACCGATCTGCGCCACGCTGGAATAGGCCAACATGCGGCGGAAATCATATTGAGCCAGCGCCATAATCGAACCGATCAGCACGCCGCCGATACCCAAAATACCGAGCACGTTTAAGGCCGTACCGATAATGGGATTATTGACACCGAAAATATAAAAGAAGAAACGAATGATAGCGTAAGCCGGCACCTTACTCATAACGCCGGCAATAAAAGCCGCCGAGCCAGGATGGGCATAGTTGTAAGCATCGGGCTGCCAGCCATGCAGCGGGAACAATGCCATTTTAATACCGAAACCAATAAACAGACAGGCCACCGCCAAAGCAAAGGGCGGCGTATGAAGGAAAGGCATGATCCGCACGCCCAGATCAGCCATGTTCAAAGTGCCGGTCATAGCGTACAGATACGCCACTGCCAGCAGGTATAAAGACGCGCCGATCGTACCGATCAGCATATAACGGAACGCGGCCAGCATGGATTTACGGCCACCCATAGCGATCATACCATAGCCGGACAGGGACATGACCTCAAGGTAAACATAGAGGTTGAACACGTCGCCGGTAATAACCATACCACACAGTCCAACTGTTAAAAGTGCGTACAATGTGTAGAAAGCGCCGCTGCGGATCCAGTCCTCTTCACGCATAAAGGGTTTACTGTAAACAGCAACCATCAGCGAGATAAAGGTTATCAAAACCGCCATTGTCGCACTCAGCGGGTCGATGACAAATTCAATGCCCAAAGGCGGTTCCCAGTTACCCATCCAGTAGTGGATAGCAGCGCCGCCGTTAGTTAGCGTCTGGTGCAGCACTTGCAGCGAGCAAAGCAGCGAAGCGCCAATAGAGCCAATGACCAACCAGGAGCCCACACTTTTATTGAGCCGGCTGAACAAAAGACACAATAAGGCTGCTGATAAGGGCAGCAGCACGATCATTACAGGAAAATGCTGGATCATTTGCTGGCCCTCCTTATAACCTCAACCTCTTCAACAGAGCCGTAAATTTCCTTGATTCGCATCAGCAAAGCGATCGCTACACCAGTGGTACCAAGGCTGACAACGATGGCCGTCAGCATCAGGCAATGGGGCAACGGATTGATATAGGCGGCAGCACCCGTAACATTAGGGTCCAAAACAGGGATCATCGCCCCGTCCTTCTGCGCCAGACACAGGTAGAAGAAGATGACTGCGACCTGCATGACGTTCATCGCCATCAGTTTTTTCATGTAATTTTTACAGAGCACCATACCATAGACGCCCAAAAAGAACAAAATCATGATTAGGGTATAAATCCCCTGCGCCCGCAAAAACTCATTTAACGCTTCCATCTCCGTCCCCCCTTTCCACCATCGCATCAAGAATGTTGATGATCGTCATCGTAACACACATGGTAACGCCGATCTCAATAAATAAAATACCTAAGGCATGCAGCTGGTTGGCGTGTTCTGCTTTAAAGGGCAGATAGCTGTAATCAAGAAAATTACCGCCGAAAAATATCGTTACCCAGCCTGTAGCCGTATAAATAAAAGTACCAACACCGGCAAGGATCAAGGCATTCTTGCCCGAAACATTGAAAGGAGCATCGACCCCCATAATGAGCCTGGACAAAACGACCCCGATCGAGAGCAGCGCGCCGGCCTGAAAGCCACCGCCCGGCCCAGCCTCGCCAAAAATCAAAACATAAACACCGTAGACCAGCGAAAAGGGAACAATGATGCGAAACGCCGTATCAAGAACGATGCCGCCGAAACCTTTTTTCATGCGTCTTCATCCTCCTTTTCCGGTCGGCGCCCCATAGTGCTGCTGCTCAAAAGCAGTACCACCGTCACACCGGCTAAGAACATGACTGTGGTTTCCCACATCGTATCAAAGCCCCTGTAATCTGCCAAAAGCGCCGTTACAATGTTCGGCGAGCCCGTATCCTGCAGTCCGCGTTCGATGTAAACAGGCGAAACATGCTGGTTCGGCGCCGAATTGATATCGCCGACCGGTGGCAGATACGTTACAAAAGAACAGAACATCCCCGTGATGACTGCCAGTAAAACCGTAACAAGACCACGCATTATTTACACCACCTATCGATCTTCTTCAGCGAAGCTACAAAGTAAATGGTCGATACCGTACCGATAACGGCCTCTGTAAAAGCAACGTCAGGCGCGCCCATCATTAAATACAACAACACGGCGCAAAAACTGAATTCACTGTAAACGACCGCCGCACACAGGATATCTTTGCAGAAAATAACGCAGATAGTAGTAATTATAAGGAATACCAATAACAGTGCTTCAATGGTGTAGATCTGCATCTTCCTCATCCTCCTTTGCGTCTTCTTCCAGAGTCCAGACATGGTGGCCCGACTTATAGGCCGCCTTACTCAAAATATGGGTGCCGATCGGATTACCTAAAACGATCAGCAGGGAAATCAGCAGCAGCTTCACCGAAACTACCGTCATACCTTCATAAATCATCAGCCCGATGAAGGAAAACATAATGCCAAGGGTCTCACTGTTACCGCTGGCATGCAGCCGGCAGTAAAAGTCGGGCAGACGCAACATACCGATCGCCGACGCCAATAAAAAGAACGCTCCGCCAACCAGAAATATCTCGGCGACTAACTCGCGTGCAGTAAGATCAAATATCATACGTCCTTACCTCCCAGATATTTGGCAATGATCACCGAGCCGACAAAGCCTAAAATCGCATAAGCAAGAGCTATGTCCACATACATTTCCGGGCGTCCGTCCAGATAGCCGAACAAAATGATCAAAAGGATCGTAGCGGTTCCAGTAACGCCTAAACCATTCATTCTGTCATAAACAGTGGGGCCCTGAAAGACTCGTTGCAGCATAATGCCTATAACGCCGATCACCGCCACTATTATCGCAATAATCATATAATGCATACGCTACTCTCCTTTCAGTACCATAAAATCAAGTTTTTCGCCAAAAAGGTCAGCTACCCGGCGCTGCATACTGCCGTTCAGCAGGCCTGCGGCAGAGCCTTTCGTCAAAGCGTGTACTTCGTAGATGCCTTCCGGCGTCACGTTGATCGTTACCGTGCCGGGCGTCAACGTGATCGAATTGGCCAAAACCACGATCGCCACCGGATTGTCGGCTCTGAAAATAAAGCGGACTATTTTCGGGTCGATACGCACCTCGGGCCGCACCGTTGCCCGCACTACTTCGACATTGGCCTTGACCACTTCTTTAAGTAGCCAGATGACATAACCGCACAGCGCCAGGGGTGAAATCCCCAACACGAAATATTTTCTTCTGCCATCAGCATTAGGTAACAGCAGCAGCGGATAACAGATCCACGCCACTACCACGCTGGTAACAAAACCGTAGGACACGAGCTTAGCGCCTAATTCGCCCGAAAGCGACAGCCAAAAAGCAAACATCAGCAGCGTCAGGCACACCAGATGCACCACCGGCGAACCTACTATCGTCTGATCTTTTAAAATGCTTTGTTTCTCCACAGCAACCACCCTTCTTATAAATAACCCTCATATTTTAACAACAGAAATACCGCTTCCACGCCCTTTTGAAACCGGTATTGTCGAATCCTCTATACAATTTGCATAGATAGCAACAGTTTCAAGACGGGTCGGAATGAACCGGTGTCGCCGTTTGCGCCGTCCTCGACCATCTTTACCGTACCGTCGATTGAGTTGCAAAGCACCGGAAACAGAACCTCCTGAGACACTGGTCTGCTAATTGAAGTTTGCAGCATCCCTGGCAAAAGCAAAACTCTGCCCTTATTCTATATTTATATTGTTAATTAATATTAGACAAAAATTGCATAATTCCTGCTATCGTTCAGTAAAATCACTGTAATAGCAGGATTTTTTCTCTACAGTCTATAGTTTTATTTCGGCAAACTTACAGTCAGCAGCAGGCAAAACCCTGCTTGCGATCCGCGCTCCCCGCTTCATGTCGGCAGTAAAGCACACTTCCAGATAGCCCACTCCATCAGTACGCAGCAGCTCCTGTGCCGCCAAAGCAGCTTGCGTATCCTGGGCCGTAGCGTCGGCCGGGTCAATAACGGTAACACCGCTGCCAAATTCAGCTTCTATCTCCTGCTGGATCAAGGGATAGTGGGTGCAGGACAAAATCAAGGTGTCGATGCCCGCTGCTTTAAGCGGCGCAGCATACTCTGCCACAGCCTCACGCACAGCGGCGCTGCCAAATTGCTCGCCTTCGATCAGCGGCACAAACTTGGGGCAGGCTTTGGGATAAACGTCAGCGCCGGCATCTTTGGCTAAAATAGCCGCCTTATGCGCGCCACTGTTAATAGTGAACTCGGTAGCGAAAACACCGATTTTTTTACTGGGGCTGGCCGCAAGAACTAATTCGGCGCCCTTAGACATGCCTACTATCTCAAAAGGATGCCCCCCCTTCAGCGTTTCCACGCCTAAAACCGTCAGGGTATTGCAGGCAACTACTACCAGCTTCACGCCGCGCCCAGCCAGATAGTCGATGATCTCGCCGACGAAACGACGAACCTCAGCTTCACTGCGAGGTCCATAGGGTGTGCGGGCTGTGTCGCCCACATAAATAAAATCCTCCTGCGGCAGTGCCGCATGCAGGCATTTTAAAACTGACAGCCCGCCAACGCCTGAATCAAGAACTCCGATAGGTGCATTTTTCTGCATAATTATACCTCCATCCACACTTGAGCCGCTCATAATCATCAGGTAAACCAAGCAAATAAACTAACTTAATCGGCTACCAATAGATATCACTTATATTATATTCCCTTTTTTGCAAAATAGCACACTATATCTGCAAATAATTCTATGTTACAATAAGAGGGCAAGCTTGTTACTAACGCTTGCAGAAGGATGTGTTACATTTGACCGCTACTGTCAATTACCATAGCTGGCGCCGCTTTTGGGCACGGATGTTTGATTATTTCCTTATTGGCTTTTTATTTTTACTCTTAAGCCGCAATTCTATTTTTGCCCTGCACAATATTTTTCTTTATTCGGCTTTGCAACTGATCGTCGTCATCAGCGTGGAAGCCCTGCTACTGGCCCGCACAGGCACCACTATCGGCAAAAACTTTTTAGGGCTGAGGGTAGTATCGCCTACCGCACCACTTGATTTTAACCTGGCCTGGAAACGCACCTTTTGGGCCTATGTCAAAGGTCTTTGGCTGGGTATCCCTCTTATGATGTTTGTCCCCGCCTGGTTTTCGCGGCAGGTGCTGCGTGACAGCGGTTCAACTATTTGGGATCAGGCCTGCGGCACTCATGTAGAAGCTGAAGAAGTAGGCAGGCTACGCTATGTGCTGTTCGGCGTCGCCTTTTTCCTGCTGTTCGCCGCCATCGGTAATTACGAAGTCTTTTTGCAGGGCCTAGCCCAAAACTAATAAATAACTCTTACTAACACAGAAAAGCGCGTACTGATTACAGTACGCGCTTTTCTGTGTTTATTTTGCCGATAGGCCACCGTCTACCGGAATGATGCTGCCCGTCATAAAGCTGTTGGCCGGCGACAGTACCGAACAGATGACGTGGGCGATCTCCAGCGGTTCGCCCACCCGCTCCAGCGGATAGGCCTGCTCAACGTCTTCCAGCATATAACCGCCATCAGCTTCCTGCAGCTGCCTGCCCAACATGGGCGTAGCCACATCGCCAGGACAAATGCAATTCACCCGCACCCGTGGCGCCAAATCTAAAGCCAGAGCCTTGGTAAAAGCCACTACCGCTCCTTTAGAGGCGCAATACAGCGGGCAGCCATAATTGCCGTTGATGCCCGCGTCGGAAGCAATATTCACGATACTAGCGCCTTCCTGTGCCAGCAGCGGCAGTAAAGCCTGCGTCAAAAAAATCGTTCCTTTGACATTGATATCCATGATCGTGAAAAATTCATATTCACTAACGTTCTCCAAACGGCGTTCGTGATAAATACCCGCCGAATTGACTATAAAATCGATCCGCCCCCGCTGCTCACGCACGTTCTGCGCCGCCCTGCGGCAAGCCTCCAAATCCTTCACGTCGCCCTGCAGATAATGCACCTTACCATAAGCGCTGAGAGCGATAGCGGCAGCCGTGCCTTTTTCTGCATCACGTCCCAGCAACCATACCTCTGCGCCGTCCTTTAAAAGCAACTCGGCTACAGCCTTACCGATTCCCGACGTGCCGCCGCTGATAAATGCGACCTTACCTTCACAGCCATAATTCATTGCTCTATACTTCCTTTCTTCAAAGCGGGCGGCAGCTTCATAATTACACTGGTCGCCTCGCCCGGACTACTGGTCATTTCCAGCTCAATGCCGTGACGCTCGGCGATCTGCTTCGAGATCGCAAGGCCCAGCCCCGAACCGCTCTTATTACTTTCACCCCGTGTTTTGTAAAAACGGTCGAACACATGGGGCAGGTCAGTCTGCTTCACACCGCAGCCATGGTCAGTCACCATCAGTCGATCGTGGTGCAGCGTAACCTCGACCTGGCCGCTGACCTGAGAAAACTTAATGCTATTGTCTAAAAAGATCAGCAGCATCTGCCGCAGCCGCCCGTAATCGCCTTCCAGTACATACATCGGCGTATCCAGCTCTGCTTCGATCCTGATATTCTTCTGCAAGCCCAAGTGCTGGCTGCTGCGTACAGCATCCTGCACCACATCACATAAATTCACAGGCTCTTTTTCAATAGGAAAATCTGTATTCTGCAAACGCGACAGATCCAGCAGATCGTTGATCAGCCGCTGCAAAAACAGCGTTTCCGACAACATCTGACGATGGTAGTCCTCCACCTCGCCCGGTTCGGTGACCACCTTATCGCACAAGGCCTCCAGCGACCCACGGATCACAGTTACCGGCGTCCGCAGCTCGTGGGAGATATTAGCGATAAAATCGCGCCGCAGCTGCTCCAACTTCCTGTTGGCCTGGTCAGCTTCTAAAAGCCTCTCGCCAAGTCCGTCCAACGTTTTGGCCAGCTGGCCTATCTCGTCCTTCTGCTCGATATTGCAGCGCTCCGTATAATCATGCTCAGCCATCTTTTCGGCCACCAGCCGCATTTTGTTAAGCGGATTGGTAAACTTCCACGAAAAAAGCATACTTAAAACAAATACCAGCACCATCGCTACCACGCAGGATAAAATCAAGATCCTGATCCCCTGCCATGCAGCCTCGCGCATACCCTGTACCGGCGAATGCAGTAGCACTACTGCCCGCACCTTGCCGCTGGCGTCGCTGACGGGCACTCCGACCGTAACCACCAGTTCTTCTAAAACCGGGTTAAACTCCTCCAGCACAAAATCACGGCCGCTGAAGCCCTGCTCCACTGCTTTTTTGATCTCCGGCGACAAAGCATTATAATCAAAATCACTGGCCGGCTCAGGCGCGTCCTCCTGCTGACGCAGCATCCGGCGGTGGCCGTGCTGCATCATGCCATGCTGGTTGGGCAGCGGCGTTTTATCTTCGATGTGCATTTTAACATTTTTATTTTCATCGACTACCCACACGTTTTCCATAGTGATATTGTCGATGTAACGAATAAAACGGCTGCTGCCGATGCCGCCGTAGCGCTTTTGCAGCTGCGACATATTGTCCTGCAGTACCTCGGCGATCTTCGTGGCCCGTACCTGCATTTCCTGCTTTTTTAAGTCCAGCGTATGCTTGCCGAAAAAATGCATAAAGGTGCCGCCTACTACCAAGGCAAATACCAAAAGTACCGCTGCAAAATATAGCGTTAGTTTCCAGGCGATCTTATTGCGCATGGTCTTTCTCCTCAAAACGGTAACCTACGCCCCAGATGGTTTTGATCTCCCACTCCTCGTGCTCAAATTTATCCACCTTAGCCCGCAGGCGCTTAATATGCGAATCAACAGTACGGCTGTCTCCGAAATAATCATAACCCCAAATACTGTCCAGCAGATTCTCGCGCGAAAATACCTTAGTGCTGTTTTTCGCCAGCGTCCATAGCAGCTCTACCTCCTTTTTCGTCAAAGCCACATCGGCGCCGCCGATAGTCACTAGGTATTTATCCAGGTCAATAACCAGATTGCCTACGCTGTACAAATTCTGCTGCCCGCCATTACGGGGCTGCACCCGGCGCAACACGGCCCGTACCCGCGCCATCACCTCGCCAGCCGAAAACGGCTTCAAAATATAATCGTCCGCACCGATATCAAGGCCCATGATACGTTCAAAATCTTCGCCTCTGGCAGTGACCATAATGATCGGCACCATGGACTGCCGACGCAGCTCACGGCAGACCTCAAACCCGTCCAGTTTAGGCATCATCACGTCTAAAAGCACTACATCCACGTCTTGCTCATGCTGGCTAAACAGCTCCAAAGCCTGCTGCCCGTCCAGGGCGATCACCGGCTCCAGTCCCTCTTTGCGGGCATAGTTGGCCAGTATAGAAGTTATCTGCTGATTATCGTCAACGATCAAAATTTTACCCATAGCTGCACCTCACCACAATTCTTACTATCTATTATATACTTATTTCCATGTCAAAAGCTGCTCTTTCTCTTTCTATTATAAAGGGCAGACTATTCTACAAGCAATATTAACAGCAAGATGTGTCAAAAAAATGTTTAAGACAAAAAATACACAGCAGGAAAAATAAAAAGCCCACGCTGCTCGAAAGCAGCGTGGGCCAAGCTGTGCGGTACGCCGCAGCAGCGTTTTAGGCGATATAGGATTTAAGCATCCACGCCAATTTTTGATATTACCCTAAATAGTCGTTGAACTGGTCGGCAGTCACGCCGTCACCGGCAGCGTCCGCCAGGTCTACCACCTCTTTGGTATCCCTGATCCAGTATTCGACATCAGCCAAAAGGGCTTTGACGGTTTCCTCGGAAGAGATGGGCTTATCTGCCAGCTCTTTGACAGTAGCCAGAGCCAAAGCATCCTTCATATTGGCGACCGGGGCCTGCCCAACTGCCAGCAAGCGTTCCGCTACCGCGTCGATGATCTCGGCAGTTTGATCGTACAGTTCTTCCAGTTTGGCATGCAGAGTGAAGAAGCTGCGTCCCTTCACATACCAGTGCAGATTATGGAGTTTGATATAAGCAACTTCCTGATTGGCAAGATAAAGATTCATTTTTTCGTATAATTTTTTAGACATGATATATTCCTCCTGAGATTTTATTTTCGTTTTTTGTTTATTTGCAGGCCGAAGGTTCAGCCATTTTTTACACGGTCATAATTTGCCGCTACTGCTTTCCAATCGATAACATTGTAGAAAGCCTTCACATAATCGGCGCGCAGATTTTTATATTTCAGGTAGTAAGCATGTTCCCATACATCGATGCCAAGGATCGGAACAAAGCCGTACCCTTCCATCAACGGATTATCCTGATTGGGGCTTGCCGAAAGTAGCAGCTTGCCGCTGGCATCGGCCGACAACCAGGCCCAGCCGGAACCGAATTGCCCCAAAGCCAGTGCGCTGAACTTCTCTTTGAAAGCTTCAAAGCTGCCAAATTCCTGCTCCATTGCTTGAGCTAAAGCATCGTCTGGCGTCCCGCCGCCTTGAGGGCTAATAGTGGCGAAATACAGGTTGTGGTTATAAAACCCGCCGCCATTGTTTCTGATCGTTTGACGCAGTCCGCTGTCAGTAATATCTGCCAGCGAGCCAAGCAGTTCGGCTATTTCCTTGCCGCTGACGCCAGCTTTAGCAGCGGCGTCATTTAAATTTTTAGTGTAGGCCGCATGATGCTTGGCATAATGGGTCTCCATGGTCAAAGCGTCGATATGGGGTTCTAAGGCCTCGTAAGCATAAGGTAATTGATATTGTATATACATCTTGATCCTCCTTGGGCCGGTTAGGCCGGCACAGTATAGATTATTTTTCGTTTTGGTTAGCTTTGGCTAACCTTTGTTTTGATTATACACTACGCTTTTGATAAAAACAAGTCTAAATTGATTTTAATTATCAATTACTTTATTTACTTAATCCATAAATATTATCCAGTCAGCTTTGCGCCGCTGCCGGCAAGGGCTGCACCGCTTTGATTTTTTATCAGCCAGCCATATCCATCAATAAAAATATGCTTTTATGCTGCTGATTGCTTTAATACAGATAAACATGATAAAATAAAAATGTCTTAAAAAAGTCCGCAAATTGTCATAATTTCGTCATAAATATACTTTACAATAAGCTTACAAGGTCAAACAAACCTAAAACTACACCTTAAAGGAGATGTCGTTATGATAAAAACTTCCTGGAAAAAATCCCTTGTTATTGCCGGTGTCCTCACCGCACTATGTGCCTCTGCTGCTTTTGCAGCCGAGCAGACCGCTCCCGCTAAACCAAGCATGCGCGACCGTGTAGACACAATTTTACACGACGACGGCCATCCCGGACGTATGCCCGGCCACTGGCGCGGCCCCATGCATCCCGGTCCGCAGTTGACTGAAGATCAGGCCAAAACCCGTGAAGCAAGACGCGCCGAATGGGAAAATATGACTCCCGAGGAGCGCCAAGCGGCCCATGCTAAATGGCGTGAAGAACGCGTCAAAAATATGACACCTGAAGAAAAAGAACGCTTCGAACAGCGTGAAAAACAACGTGAAGAGTGGCGTAAAATGACTCCTGAAGAACGCCAGAAAGCACGCGAAGCAGCTCGCGCAAAATGGGACAGCATGAGTGATGCCGAAAAAGACGCTGCACGCCAGCATTACCGCAGCTATTACCACGGCGACAAAGGCCACTACTATGAAGGTGAAGGCCACCGCAAAATGCGCCACCACAAAGGTGAATATCGTGGTCAACACCGCCAAGGCTATTACGGTGACGGACGTACCGAATGCCCAACACCCAATTGCCCCTGGTAAATAAAACCAGCAAGCTATAAAAACTTCCTTTCCTCACGCAAAACAGCCTGTGCTTATGCACAGGCTGTTTATTTTTTACATACCTTCTTCGTACAAAGTATAACCGTTCTTACCGCTTTTCTTAGTTTCGTACAGCGCCTTATCGGCTTTTTCGTACAACATCTCAAAGGACTTGCCATCTTTCGGCGCCACGGCGATACCGATGCTCACCGACATCTTCCAGACGCTACCGTTTTTCTGACACACCGTGTCCAGTACCCGACACAGCTGCTCAGCCTTCTGCCGCACCCACTCCAGGTTTTGCGACGGTATGAACACTACAAACTCGTCGCCGCCGACACGGCCGACGATATCGCTTTCGCGGAAATTGCTGCGCAGCAAACGCACGAACTCCTTGATGCAGAAATCACCAAACTGGTGCCCATAACTATCGTTAGCCTGCTTAAAATCGTCCAGATCAATAATAAACAAGCTGTAGCTGCCCTTAAGCTCACCTGCCAGCACCTTGTCAATGATCCTTTCCGTAGCGTTTTTCGTATATGCTCCGGTCATCTCGTCCAGAGAAGCTTTTTTCTTGATCTCCATTTCCTTACACTTTTCATCGTTGATATTATTGCGATAAGTAAACATATGCAAGGAATCGTCCATCTTGGAATAGAAGATATAAGCGTCGATACGCATCCAAAAATAATTGCTGCCGTCCTCAGTAAGCATAAACTCGTATTGCAGGTAATTATTGCCTTCTTCAAACTGCCGCTTCACGTTATCGATACTAAACGTAGAAATATAACCGGCCCGAAACTCTTCTTTGATCTGCTTGACCGTCACTACCCGCAAAAACTCCTCATAAGGCAGATCTTTAGCTCCCAAAGCTTCAAAATACAACTGCGTCTTTCTGCTGGCAGCACAATTTTTAGTAATGTTAAGCTCGTAAATATTATCGTAGATCTGCTCCGTCGCTTCTTTAAACAGTTCCTGCCGTTCCTCCAGCAGCTTGGTCATCTTTAAATTGAATTTTTTAATGACCGAGGTAATGATCAGAATAATACTCAGGATAACGAGCCCGATCAAAAGCGCCGTCTGCAAAATTTTGGCATTCAGCTCTTCTACCAAAGCGCCCGTATCCTGCTTGACCAGTAAGTACCAGTCCAAATCGGGGATATAGCGTACCACCAGATAACTTTTTTCGCTGCTCTGTACGCTGCTGGGCATCCAAACTTCCCAATTAGTCTTGCCGTTTTTCCATTCCAAAACTTCCTGGCGGATATTTTCACTTTCGTTGACCTTGAACCAGTCCACCTGTGTATGGCCGTTATAGGTTCCCGATACCTGGATCGCGCCCGTGCTGTCGATCAGGAAGGTGCCAACATTATATTTGTTTTCATACTGCCGCAAAAGCTCCTGTAAATAATCAATGTTCACACCTACGCCAACAACGCCTATCACCTGCCCCTGAGGATTTTTTATTTTGCAGTTCACAAACAGGGTGATCTTATTATCGGCGCCGGTCACCTCGTCATTATCCACATTGAGGGTGTATTCCTCGCCGTTTTGCAAAAACTCATAATACCAGACGTTTTAATCCTCGCCAGGCAGCAGGTTCCTGTCCAGACCATTAAAGTTATAGTAATTATTAGTGACCGTTGAAACCAGAAAAACAGAATCATAATGATATTTTTCTTTATAAGCGCGTAAGTAGTTGCTGATAGTATCTTGAAAATCACCGTCCTGCCAGCGCGAGCCTTCGCTGCCCAGCAGTTCTATCAGCAAGCTGTCGTGCGCCATGGTCTGCGATACGTTCACCGGCCTGGTCAGCAGCGTGGAAAACTGGTAAAAAATACCTTCGTTAGCCAGCGAAGCCACCTGCTCGGTCTTTATCAAATAGGCGTTATAGTTAGCCCGATAGCTCAAAACGGCAATCAAAGTAAAACCAATCAACAAGATCACGCTAACGAGCAAATTCGTTCTGAAAAGGATATTATTTTTCACTATGCGCTTCCTTTTATCATAATATTAAATTTTCGATTATATATATTGCAGACAATTGTATATTTCATTATAATCCAAAAGATTTACGCTGGCAACGCATAAATAGCAATAATAAAAAATCCCCTTATCAAAGTTTGATAAGGGGAAAGCATTTACGTTCACACCGTCGAAAAGAGCGGCCAATAGCGGATGAACAAATAACCCACCACCGTGATCAGCACCACGCTGCACAGCGACAGCAGCAAACCGTTTTTAAACAGCTCCGCCGGGTCCAGGCCATAGCTGACCGGGATCGCCCTGATGGATACGGGCAGCACATAAGCGCTGTTAAAAGCGACGATGGCTACAAACAAATAGGGTATCGGGTTCAGCCCCAAGGCCTGGGCGATGCTTTGCACCACAGGCACGGCAATGGCCGCGGCCGCCGTATTGCTGGATATCTCGGTCAGCAGTACGGAAAAGGCCGTAAAGGCAAATACTGTTTCCAGCCCTCCAGTCAACGGCAGCAGCGCGATCGCTTCCGCCATGCGCAGGGCCGCACCGGTTTCCGTTACCAGGCTGCCCAGCGCCAAACCACCGGCAAATAAAAACAGCATGCCCCACATCACGCCTTTTTCGGCAAATTCCCAAGTCAGCAGGGCCTTGCCATCTTCGTCCTCAAAGGTAAAGGCCAGCAGTCCGATGATCAAAAAGGCATAAGCTGGTTTTAGTGCTGGCAGCCAGGCTGCATAAACGGGCCGGATAAAGGCCAGCACCGTGGCCGTCACAAACAGTACCAGGCTGATCTTCTCGCCTAAGCGCATCGTACCCAGCTCTGCATACATTTTGGTAAAATATTCCTTCGACCCGGATAAATGTTTGACCGGCATCGGCAGATGGAATAAAAACAATAGATTGAGCAGCAGTACCAACACCAAAAAGGGCAGAAAACGCACTACCCAATCGATATACATAAATTCCTGACCCGTCAGCTTTTCCAGATAGCTGATCGCCACCAGGTTGGCCGCACCGCCTAAAGGCGAGCCGAAGCCGCCGATACCGGCACCCCAGACGATGGCCAGCAGGATAGGCACTGCCAGCTTGCTGCCCTTGATGTTGCCTTCGCCTAAAAATTGCAGCATGGATACCGCCACCGGCACCATGATCGTGCAGACCACCACATTAGGCAGAAAAATAGACAGCAGCGTCGATACTACCAGCCAGACTGCTATCTGCTGCTTCATCGACGTGCCGATACAGCACAAAGTCTTGATGGCCAGCCGCTTGTCCAGCCCTGTCGTCGCCCAGGTCAGACACACCAGGTCGGCGCCGAACAGCAGCACGATTATCTCAGAAAAATACTGACTGATGATATGCTGCATGGGCACCAAATCAAATAAGGCGTTGATACCAATGGGCACAAAGGCCGTTACCGAAATATTCACCGGGCGCAGTATCCACCACAGACCCATCCACACCGCCGTCCCCAGCGCCGCGGCCTGCTTAAAGCCAAAGAACCATTCCAATAAAACTATCGTCAGCCCAAAGCTGAGCGGCCCCAGCACCACCGCTAAAAAATGCAGCCGACGCTTACGTTTGCTTCCGTACATATACCCATCCATCCCTTCCTTGCTCTACAGCTGTTTTTATTGTAGAATGTGAGTATAAAAAAGTAAAATACTATTTCTTTGTTAATATTATAAGAAATTCTTATAACTCAGGAGGTTGTTATGGATTTTGAATTTTACCGCAATTTTATCACTGTCGCCGAAACGGGCAACCTGACCACGGCCTCAAAAAAACTGTCGCTGGCCCAGCCCGCCCTCAGCGCCCAAATCAAAACCTTAGAGCAGTACTACGGTACCAAGCTCATCAAAACAGCCCGCGGCAAACGGCAGCTTGACCTGACCGAAGCAGGAGCAGCCTTTTTAAGCAAAGCACGGCAGATCTGCCGCACCGAAGAAACTATTTTACTGGATATGCAAAACTTCAATAAAAAAGCTTCGGGGCCCCTGCGGTTTAGCGTTTCGCCCGCCAAAAGCACCTTCTTCATCAATACCTACCTGCGCCCCTTCGCCAGTGCCTATCCCGAAATCGATTACCAGTTCCGCGAAGAAGCAGTCAGCTCCCAAATCAAGCACATCAACGAAAACAGCAGCGACCTGGCTTTTGCCAACGCGCCCCTCCCCTCGCCGCAGATGTTCAACTACCATAAATCACAGAAGGAATATTTTTACGCCGTCTACAGCCCCGATGCGGACAGCAGCTTGCAGCCCCTACTGCCGCTGAAGCCCGCACAGCTGCAAAATATCCCTGTCTGCTGCAACTTCGGCTGCTACAGCCTGCTGCGCAAAACCTGCCGCAGCCACGGCTTCAACCCCAAAATACGCTTCATCGCCACCACAAACACCGCCGCCCTCGACTTTGTGCAAGGCGGCAACGGCATCGCCATCGTCTCGGCCAGCGGCACAAGCGACTTTCCGCCCGGACTGCTGGGGCGAAAAATCGACGACGAGGGCCTGTACTTCGAGCAGACACTCTTCTGGTCGGCCAAAGAAAAACTGTCGCCAACAGCCAAACTCTTTGTAGACTTTTATCTGGAGCTGTGCCCAAGCACTGCCAAAAACAAATAAACTGTCACTTACGCACGTAGCAAAAAAGCCGTTATGACTTAGTCATAGCGGCTTTACTTGTGTTCAACTTACAGCTCGTAACCAAACAAAACACCCCTGCCACCAGCTTTTTTTACCTTATACATGGCCTGGTCAGCTTTAAGCAGCAGCTCCTCAGCCGTCCGCCCATCTTCAGGGTAACGCGCTACGCCGATACTGACATTGCAGAAGGCGTCGCCTCTTTTTAACTCCCAGGCTGCGGCAAAACGCTGATGGATGAACTTGGCTAAATTCCGAATATTAGCTTCAGTTTTATCTCCATCAATAATGGCAACGAACTCATCGCCGCCATTTCTGTAAATAGCCTCATGCAGCAAAGGTATCCCCGAAAAGAACTGGCCCAGCTGCACTAAAAACTCATCGCCGTCCTCATGCCCAAAGGGTATCATTGATATTTTTAAAACCGTCGATATCGAAAAACAGCAAGTAGCCTTCGGCACCGCCCTGCGCTTCATCGATCCGGCGCTCACATTCCTTCACCAGCATCCTGCGGTTCGGCAGATTAGTGAGCGAATCATAATTGGCCAAATACTCTACCAAAGCTTCGCTGCGCTTATTATCAGTGATGTCGGCACTGCTCACCACATGTGCCAGCCGGCCGTCTACCCAGCGAAAAGCCGCGCTGAACACCCTGAACCAGGAACCGTCAAAGGGCCGCTGATAATCCCACGAATAAATCTTTGTCGGCTCGCCGTTCTCATCGATCAATTTTTGCTGCGGGCAGAAGGAACAAACTCCGTTTTGTTCCGGAAACAGCACCTCCCAGCATTTGCGCCCAAAAAACTGCTCAACGCCACCGTAAGGAGTCGCCATCGAACGATTAACATATAAAATCTCATGGGTATAAAAATCGTTGACGTAAATATCTATACCGGTATTATCCAAAATACTTTCCAACGAACTTTTGGCAAAGGTCAGCTTGTTCTGGTAGATCCGCACCCCGATATAACGGCCAAACATCGATAAGACCGTCATCAAAAGCTGCTGCGAAACCGCAGTCGGCGAAGGCCGTGCTTCCTGCTGCACAAAAGCAAGCAAGCCATAGATACGCAGCGTTTCGTCGACCACAGAAACTACTACCAAAGCCTGCGCCGCAAACAATTCCAGCAAAGCATCCTCTGCGGCACCATTTTCTGCACTTTTATCGATCCGGACAAAAGTCTCCATCGCCAGATGGCTGCGGTAAGCGGGGTCAATAGCATCGATCGAAAAACTCTCCCGCAAAGTCAAAGCACCACTTACGCAACGTTCTTTTAAATTCAGATGGTTGTACTGATCCAATTCATAAATCAACCCGCCGTCAAAATCAAAAGCAGCACAGATCACTGCCAGTGCCTGGCCGATAACATTGCTATCCACCTGCTTGCCGCCCAAAAGCTCCGCCAAGGACAAAACGAGAGCATCACCTGCTTGTTCCACCGCAATCCCCTTCTATTTTTCATATTTCGGATATATTAAAGTTATACAACTTGCTAATTTTATTTTATCATACACATCGTTTTTATCAACTCTATTTTATATTCGTTTTGTATAATAAATTATGACATCTTTGAAACAAAAACAGTATCTGCCCCATAAGGCAGATACTGTTTTTAACGTAGTTTTTAACTTGTCAGTCAGCTTATTTCCAAAAGGGATAGCTGCTAAGAGCCACCACCAGTGCCAGCACAATAAAATCGGCGATGCCCAGCGGCTCGCGCGGCATATTCTTATAAGTGTTGCTGCCAAAGCCCTTCAGCTCCATGCTCAGCGCCAAAGTCTCCGACTTGGCCACCGCCCGCATCACCAGCGGCCTGATGACCACCACATAAGACAACAGCCGTTTAACACAGTTGCCCCGGTTGGAATAACCACGGCAGGACTGAGCGTCCAGCGTGATCTCACTGTCGGCCAAAAAGTTAGGCACAAAACGCAGCGCCGTCGTCAGCATAAAAGCATATTCGCAGGGCAGGTGGAACCTGTCTACCAGCGTCTGAGCGATATCCTGGATGCGCGTCGCCGCCAGCATACATAAAAACGCCATGGTCATCACCAGCATCCGCAGTCCGCCAGTCAAAGCAACCTCCAGCGGCGAACCAAACAGCAGCTGGAATAAGATCATCAAACCAGTGAACACCGCCAGGCCGCCGATAGCCGCCATCGTCATGCGGTCGCGCTTGATCGACAACAACAGTGCCAGCTCTAAAACTAAAATCGTCGCTACAGCCTGCACCGGCAGGATAAAGACCCACGCCGTCACAGCCACAGTTACGATGATTTGTGTAAATGCACTGATCCGCATCATCCCTCAGCCCCTTTCCGCATCAGCTTGCTGCAAAACTCTGCTGGCGTTGCCGCCGTGAAGCCCAGCGCGCCCGCCAAAGCTGCCGCCGTGGGGCGGCGCAGCCCCCATTCCTCTACCTCGAAGCGGCCGCTAAAAAGCTCTGTCGGCGTACCGTCATACACCAGATCGCCGTCCTTCAAAACAATGGCCCGCTTGGCATAACGGCGCACCACGTCCATATCGTGAGATATCAGCACGATGGTGATCCCCTTCTCCTCGTTCAGCTTCTGCAAATACTGCATCATGCGCTCTTTTTCGATAGCGTCCTGACCGTTAGTGATCTCGTCCAAAATCAAAGTGCGGGGGTTCAGCGCCAGCGCCGATGCCACACCCAAACGGCGTTTCTGCCCAAAGGATAATAAACGGGGATAAGCCTGCGCCAGCTCCGTCAGCCCCGTGGCCGCCAAAGCAGCGTCCACCTGCTTTTTGATAGTCTCGTCGGTCAGCTTCTTCGCCTTCGGCCCATAAGCCACCTCGTCGAAGACCGTATCTTCTAAAATTTGCAAATCAGGGTTTTGGAACACATAACCGATCTTATCGGCCAGATCGGCCGGTTCGTAATTGACGATATCCTCGCCATCCACCAAAACCTGCCCGCTGCGGGGATGCAAAAGCGCCATAAACAAACGGCTCAAAGTAGTTTTGCCGCTGCCATTATGTCCCAACAGCGCCACAAACTCGCCGTCAGCTACCGTGCAGCCAATGTCGTTAAGCACCGGCACACCGCGTTGGTAAGCAAAATTGACCTCTTTAGCCTCCAGCATCAGGCGTTCCCCCCTTCAAAACCAAGTTCCTGCAATTCCCGCACTGCTTCCGCCTCTGTGCGCCACTCGCCCAGCTCCACGCCAAAACGGTGCTCCACGCCCAGCTTCACCTGCCACAAAGCAGGCACCAACGGACGCAATTCCTCGTCCTCATACATGGTGCGCGCCGCCGTTTCAAAAGCAGCCGCCGTCACCAACTGGCCTTCCTTCAGCACCACCAGGTCCGTCACATAAGGCAGCAAATAATCCACCCTGTGCTCCACCACCACTATGGTCGTGCCGTAGCGCTTGTGGATAGCATATAACAGCTCGTACAGCGAATGGGCACCATCAGGGTCCATAGCCGATACAGGCTCGTCCAAAACAATTATCTCCGGGTGTACCGCCAGTGTAGCCGCCAGCAGCAACCGCTGACGCTGACCGCCCGAAAGCTCATCCAACTGGTAGCTTTCGCGCCCAGGCAAACCCACGTCCTCTAAAGCCTTCCGGGTGCGCTCGGCAACTTCCTCCGGCGCAAAACCGTGGTTCAGCAAGCTAAAAGACACTTCCTCGCCTGCCGTCAGCGAAACCAGCTGGCTTTCGTAATCCTCCAGCATCAGGCCAACCCGCATGGCAATGTCTGATACCCGGCGCCCCTTGGTAGATTCGCCCAGCACCTGCACATCGCCGTTATAACGGCCGCCCATATAAAAAGGCACAATGCCCGTCATCGCCTTGCACAAAGTAGTTTTACCGGCACCACTGGGCCCGGCGATCACCGTAAACGAGCCTTTTTTGATCTCCAGGTCGATATCCTGCAAAACCAGCTCCGATTTATTATAAGCAAAATAAAAGTTTTCCAGCTTGATAACGCTCTCCATCATTCATCGTCCTCCTGCACAAAAAACAGCTTCCGCACCGGCCCGAACAGCAAAAAGGTGATCATGCCATTCAGCGCGCCCACTACCGCCACCACGGGCAGCATGGCATACAGCCATACGTGCAGCGGCAAGTCTAAAACTATTTTTAAAATGAAGGTAAACACGCCGCCGCTGGCCATCGTAGCCAAAAAGCCCGTCACCAGGGGGCGCAGCTTCCACTTGCCCAAACCGCAGCGCAGCATGGCCTTTACCAAAATGCAGCAGGTGATGGCGCCCGAAAGCTCGCTGGCGATATTGCCCAAAGGGAACGCCGACTTCGACGACGGCACCAGCGTGATACCGGCAATAAAGCCGATGCCCACAGCCTGCGACAAAGTAGGGTTCGTCAAGTTGATGACGATGGAATACATGGCGATAGTCCAGTTCGGTGTCACGCCGCCCACATTAGGGCTAACCGTATGCAGAATAATGCCGATAGCAAACAGCATCGCCGTGATCGCCACCCAGCGGTAACCGTCCTGCATCGGTTTAACTTCGATCAAGTCTACCAGCGGCAGCTTGGTATTTTTTTCTTTCTCCATAAATAAAGCCTCCTTCAAATCGGGCAATAAAAAAAGCCCTTCATCCCCATGTAGGGACGAAAGACACAACTTTCGCGGTACCACCCTGCTTGACTGAATAATCAGTCCGCTCGCTAAGATACAGGCCATGGCCGATATCCCCTTCATTGGTAACGGGCGAAGCATCCCGACGGCGTCTACCCCCTTGCAGGCTCAAGCCGTATCTTAAAGGTCCATTCACTCTGCCGCCAAACGCCGGACTTGCACTGTCACCGGCTCGCTAAGGTTCGCTTGGCAAAGCTACTCTTCCTCGTCATCGATCAAATACATATGAAATTACTTTAAAGTGTAGCACCAGCGGCAAAAGTTGTCAATAAGCGGGCGTGTATACATAGCGCCGGGCCTGAACGCAAAAATGTACTTGTAATTTTGCGTCGGCAGGAGTAAGATATTTTATGTAGTGGGGACGTAGCTCAGCTGGG
>OIZQ01000187.1_pt1 | contig 38307 bp, 28 predicted proteins | sample 1588491 | NCBI WGS metagenome assembly OIZQ01 (sample SAMN03283262) | human gut metagenome | biome: human-associated habitat; material: feces | host: Homo sapiens | place: USA | collected 2013
GCCTGGAGTCGCTCAACAGTCCGTATTTCACCGCAACTCATGAGGGTACGTATGGGATACCATGGTGGCACCCTAGCGAAAGGATGTTTCATGGCACATATCGATGACCAGCGTGTGGCGCGCGTGCTCGATGTGCTCGAGGCTCAGCACCCCGGCTCACAGCTGCTCGTAAACGACCCGTGGTCGATCTATTACCTGACCGGTTTTTATGCCGATATGTTCGAGCGTTTTTGCGGCGTGCTGCTCGCGCGCGATGCAGAGCCGGTGATCCTGGTCAACGCACTGCATCAGCTACCCGAGTACGACAATGCCCGTGTGGCCTACCACACCGATACCGATATCGTGGCCGACGCCATCGCGCGCGAAGTCGATCCGACCAAGCCACTCGGCATCGATACCGTCATGCGCTCCGGCTTTTTGATGCCCCTCATGGAGCGTCATGCCGCAAGCGAGTTCTTCCTGGGCGACTTTGCCGTCACCGCCGCGCGCACCTACAAAGACGCTACCGAGCAAGAACTCATGCGCGTGTCCTCGGCCGCCAACGACGCCGTGATGGACGACGCGATCAAACTCGTTCACGAGGGCGTGACGGAGCGTGAGGTCGCGGACCAGATGCTCGGCCTGTATCGCAAGCACGGCTGCGAAGGATTTAGCTTCCCGCCCATCGTGAGTTTTGGCGCCAATGCCGGTGATCCGCACCACGAGCCTGATGATACGGTGCTCAAGCGCGGCGACGTGGTGCTGTTAGACATCGGCGGACGCCGTCGCAACTACTGCTCGGACATGACGCGCACGTTCTTTTGGGGCGAGCAGGACGAGGAGACCGCGCGCATCTACGACATCGTGCGCCGCGCCAACGAGGCCGCCGAGGCACTTATCGCACCCGGCGTTCGCATGTGCGACCTGGACCGTGCCGCACGCGACGTGATTGAGGAAGCGGGCTACGGCAAGTACTTCACGCATCGCCTGGGTCACTCGATCGGCCTGCAGGACCACGAGCCGGGCGATGTCTCGCTCGTCAACGAGCAGGTTATCGAGCCGGGCATGACCTTCTCCATCGAACCGGGCATCTACCTCCCCGGCCGCACCGGAGTGCGCATCGAGGACCTGGCCCTGGTCACCGAGACCGGCGTCGAGATCCTCAACAACTACCCCCACGACCCAGTCCGCCTGGACTAGCCAATGTGACAAAGGGACTGTCCCTTTGTCACATCCCGCTAACGCCGCGCCACGAAAACGGCCTATCTACTACGTTTAACCCGCATGGGCCGACCATGCGGGTCTTTTTTGAAAATCGGCAAGCCTTTTACCTGCGCTTTTGTTTTCGAAATTTGCGGCGTGGTCGAGGGTAACCGGTCAAACGTAGTAAATAGGCCCATTTCGTGGCAAGCAGGTCAACTCGGGGCACAGGGCAGCTAAAAAACCCGTCCCAAATTGACCGCTTTTGAGTTGAGGTGAGATACGGACTATTTAAGGCTTCTAGCCCAGAAAACAGTCCGTATTTCACCGCAACTGATGAGGGGATGGGTTAGCGCAGCAGGCCGGCTACTTCGCCGGCTAGGGTTATGGTGCCGGCTGCTACGAAGGGCTCGTTGGCTGCATCGAAGGCCGCGAGGGCCTCGGATACGCTGGGGTACACGCCCACGAGCTTGTCGGCATCAACGAGGGCGGCGAGCTCCTCTGCCGGCAGGGCGCGATCGGAATCGGTCTGGGTCACGACCACGCGGGGGAACGCCGGAACCAAAACGTCAACGATACCCGCCACGTCCTTGTCAGCCAGCGCAGCACACAGCAGCGTGGGGCGATTCTCTACGCACGGATCGATCTCATCCAGCGCGCTCACAAAGTTCTCGCAGCTCTGAGGGTTATGGCAGGCATCGATGAGCTTGAGCGGATCGGTCCCCAGCACATCAAAACGACCCGGCGTGGGACAACTCATAAGCGCTGCATTGAGCGCATCGTGATCGAGCTCACGACCCAGATACCCTTCACAAAGCATAATCGCGCACGCGGCATTCTGCGGCTGATACGCCGGCTTGACCATACTCGAGGTATAGATTGCGCGCGACGTAGTGCAGCTAAACTCCACCGTATCGCCCACATGCGCCGGCACCTTGGTCGTGGCATGGTTCACCACGAGCGGCACAACGCCGCACTCGCGACAACGTGCATCCATCACGCGCTGAACACTCGCCTCATGCGTACCCTCGCCCAAAACAACCAAACGCCCAGGCTTAATAACCGCAGCCTTCTCCCCCGCAATAGCCTCAAGCGTATCGCCAAGGACCTTCATATGGTCGAGTCCGATGCCCGTAATGGCAACGGCAACGGGATCAGTCGCACTCGTAGCGTCCCAACGTCCACCCATGCCGACCTCGAGCACGGCCACGTCCACGCAAGCCTCGGCAAACATGGTCAGTCCAGCCACGGACAAAAGATCGAAGGGCGTAATAGCACGGAGCTCCTTGCCTGCCGCCTCACGACGCGCGTTGAGACGACGACCCGCCTCATACGCCGCGGAGACACCGTGGGCAAAAACCTCGTCCGAGACGACCTTTCCGTCAATCTCCATACGCTCGGGATAGCGCACGAGGTGCGGCGATGTAAAGAGTGCCGTCTTAAGGCCCTCACCACGCAAAATGGCAGCCGAGAACCGCGTCGTCGAGGTCTTTCCATTAGTTCCGGCGATCTGGACGCAATCATAAAACTCGTCAGGACGACCAAGCTCATCGAGCATCTCGACAACAGTCTCGAGCAACGGCGTAGAATAACGCGCAATCTTGCCCGTATCGGCCGCAAGCGCAACAGCCTCATCAAAAGAAAGCTCCGGAACCTCAAACGGCACCGAATATAACCCAGAACGCTTCGCCATAACCAAAGTCCCCTCAACATAAAAAGAGGCCCGTAATCAACAACGAGCCCCTCCCATTCAAAATATCAGCCAAACACCGCTTTGCAGCGAGATCAAGGCCACAACCCAGTGGCCCTACCGGGCAGGCAGCGGACGCCCCCGTAACCGCTGTGGGAGCGGTTTGGGGCTTTGCTCGATACAAGTTCCGCACGAGCCGAAGGCCACTTAATGTGGCCTTCGTGCGAGCAGGACTGTTCGCAGTAGCGAGCAATGCCCCAAACCGCGCCCCCCAGTAACGCCTACGAGAAGTCAGCAACCTGTGCAGTCAGCGCCGCCAGGATCTCCTTGAGCTCAGCTGCACGGTCCCTCTTCTTCTGGACCACCGCAGGCGCAGCCTTGGCCACAAAGCCCTCATTGGCCAGCGTCTTCTCGCAGCCGGCGAGCTCCTTCTGAGCCGCGGCGATCTCCTTTTCCAGGCGCGCCTTCTCGGCCGAAAGGTCAACCTTGCCCTCCAACACCACAAAAGCCTCGACGCCGCTGTCGACCACGGCAATGCTCGCGGCCGGCTTCTCAACGTCGGTACCCATGACCAGCGACGCGGTATTGGCCAGCGGCTCAATCGTGGAGCGCAGGCTCTCGAGCTTCTCGATGTCCTCGGCACCGGCACGCACGACCACGTCGAGCTCGGCCTTGGGGCTCAGACGGTAGCGCGAACGCGTGGCGCGGGCGGCGGACACGACGGTGCGGCACAGCTCAAACGCGCGCTCGGCGTCCTCGTCCACGTACTTGGCGTAGTCGGCGGGCTCGGGCCACTTGGCGATCATGAGCGCCTCGGCGCGGTCCACGTTGCCCTCGGCGTCCAGGTCGAGCACGCTCGTGGGCATGTTGTCCCAGATCTCCTCGGTGACAAACGGCATAAGCGGGTGCATCAGGCGAATGGAGGTATCGAGCACAAAGATCAGGTTGCGCTGAGCCTGCAGACGGCCCTCGCCCTTCAGGCGGGCCTTGGTGACCTCGACGTACCAGTCGCACACCTCATTCCAGAAAAACTGCTGCACGCCGCGGGCCATGTCGCCAAAGGTGTAGTTCTCGATACCCTCGGTGACCATCTTGACGGCCTTGGACAGGCGGCTGAACATCCAGGCGTCGGCCGGCGTCTCCACGACGGGCTCGCCGGGCGTGTAGCCCTCCATGTTCATGAGCAGGAAGCGGCTGGCGTTCCAGATCTTGGTCACAAACGACTTGGCCTGCTCGGTACGCGGGCTGTCGATAAGCTTCTTGGTCTTCTTGTCGATGTTCGCGTCGAACTTGACGTCCTGGTTGTTAGTGCACAGCGTGAGCAGGTTGAAGCGCATGGCGTCGGCGCCGTACATGCCGATGAGGTCCATGGGGTCAACGCCGTTGCCCTTGGACTTGGACATGCGGCTGCCGTCCTTGGCAAGAATCGTCGGGTAGATGACGACGTCCTTAAACGGTACCTCGTCCAGGAAGTACAGCGAGCTCATGACCATGCGGGCGACCCACAGCGCGATGATGTCGCGCGCGGTGACGAGCGCGGTCGTGGGGTGATGGCCCTCGAGCAGCTCGGGCTTTTGCGGCCAGCCCTGCGTGGCGAAGGTCCACAGCTGCGAGCTAAACCACGTGTCCAGCACGTTCTCGTCCTGATGCACGTGATGGCCGCCACACTTGGGGCACACGTCGGTGTCCTCGGTCAGGGCGTCCTCCCAGCCACAGTCCTCGCAGTAGAACACGGGAATGCGGTGGCCCCACCACAGCTGACGGCTGATGCACCAGTCCTTAAGGTTCTCCATCCAGGTGGTGTAGGTCTGCGTCCAGCGCGCGGGGTGGAAGGTGACCTTGCCGGAGTTGACGGCGTCGAGCGCCGGCCCCTTGAGCTTGTCGACGGCCACAAACCACTGCTCAGACAGCCACGGCTCAAGCGCGGCGTCGCAGCGGTAGCAGTGCATGACGGAGTGGTCGTGCTCCTCGACGTGATCGAGCAGGTCGTGCTCCTCGAACCACTTGATGACGGCCTCGCGGCACTCGTCGCGGTTCATGCCAGTAAACTCGCCATAGCCCTCGACGACCACCGCGTGCTCGTCGAAGATGTTGATCTGCGGCAGGTCGTGAGCCTGACCCATGGCGTAATCGTTGGGGTCGTGGGCTGGGGTGACCTTAACGAAGCCGGAACCAAAGTTGGCGTCGACATGCCAATCCTCAAAGATAGGGATCTCGCGGTCGACGATGGGAAGCTTGACGGTCTTACCCACAAAGGCGGCCTTCTCGGGGTCCTTCGGGGAAACGGCGACGCCCGTGTCGCCGAGCATGGTCTCGGGGCGCGTGGTGGCGACGACGATGTAGTCCTGGCCGTTGACCGGCTCGGTCAGCGGGTAGCGCAGGTGCCACAGGTGGCCCTTCTCGTCCTTATATTCAGCCTCGTCGTCCGAGATAGCGGTGGTGCAGTTGGGGCACCAGTTGACGATGCGCTTGCCGCGATAGATCAGGCCATCGTGGTACCAGTCGCAGAAGACCTTGCGCACGGCCCGGGCATAGTCCTCGTCCATGGTGAAGCGCTCGTTATCGAAGTCGACGGAGCAGCCCATGCGCTTGATCTGCTCGACGATGATGCCGCCGTACTCATGGGTCCAGTCCCAGCAGGCGTCGACAAACTTGTCGCGACCGATCTCCAGGCGGCTAATGCCCTCACTCTTGAGCTTCTTGTCGACCTTGGTCTGCGTGGCGATACCGGCGTGGTCGGTGCCGAGCACCCAGCGTGTGGACTTGCCGCGCATGCGGGCCATACGGATGATGGCGTCCTGGATGGAGTCGTCGGTGGCGTGACCCATGTGGAGCTTGCCGGTCACGTTGGGAGGCGGAATGGTGACGGTGCAATCGCCCACGCCCTCACGGCGCTTATAGTAGCCACCGTCAAGCCACTTCTGCAGGATCGCCGGCTCGTTGGTCGACGGATCGTAGTTCTTGGGCATTTCTTCCATATATCTCTCCCTGTTCCGCCGGGGAGGAATGTAGGCCCGCCAGGGTCTGCATTCCTCCCCTTAGGTATCGATTACTTCAGTCTGATATGACTTCGCTGAGGCTTAAACAAACACACAGAATAACACAGGTAGTTGGGGTTATTGCGTATATATAAAATAGCCTCCGGCCGCGAGTGGTCGGAGGCTATTTGCAAACACGTTTGGGCTGGTTTACGCGTAGATGCGCTGGGGCTGCTCTTCGCCCTTGACGGCGGCCTCGGTTACGACGACCTTGGCAACGCCCTCCTCGCTGGGGAGGTCGAACATCGTCTGCTGCAGCACGTCCTCGCAGATGGCACGCAGGCCGCGGGCGCCGGTCTTGCGGGCAAGTGCCATGCGGGCGATCTCGTGCAGAGCCGCGTCCTCAAACTCAAGCTCAACGTCCTCGAGCTGGAACATCTTGCGGTACTGACGCACCACAGCGTTCTTGGGCTCGGTCAGGATCGACACCAGATCGTCCTCGTCGAGCGCCTGCGTCTGGGTGACGACGGGCGTACGGCCCACGAACTCGGGGATCATGCCAAAGGCGTTGAGGTCCTGCGGGAGCACCTGGCGCAGCAGGTCGTTCTCGTCGACCGAGGTGGGGCCGGCGATCTCAGAGTTAAAGCCCACGCCCTTGTTGCCCACGCGATCAGCAATGATCTTATCCAGGCCCACAAAGGCACCGCCGCAGATAAACAGGATGTTCGTCGTGTCGATCTGCAGCAGCTCCTGCTGGGGATGCTTGCGGCCGCCGGTGGGCGGAACGCTGGCCACCGTGCCCTCAAGAATCTTAAGCAGTGCCTGCTGAACGCCCTCGCCCGAAACATCTCGGGTGATGGAGAGGTTCTCGGCCTTGCGGGCGATCTTGTCGATCTCGTCGACGTAGATGATGCCCACCTGTGCACGCTCAATGTCGCCATCGGCCGCGTTGATGAGCTTGAGCAGGATGTTCTCCACGTCCTCGCCAACGTAACCAGCCTCGGTGAGCGCAGTAGCGTCAGCGATGGCAAACGGCACCTCGAGGATGCGCGCGAGCGTCTGGGCCAGCAGCGTCTTACCGGTACCGGTGGGGCCGAGCAGCAAGATGTTGGACTTGGCGAGCTCCACCTCATCTATGTCATCGTCAAACTGGCCGCCCATACCCGAGGCCTCGTCAAAGGCGGACACCGCGGCGCCGCCCTCGATCACGCGGCGATAGTGGTTGTACACGGCCACCGACATGGCGCGCTTGGCGTCCTCCTGACCCATAACATAGGCCGAAAGCTCGTCATAGATCTCGTGCGGCGTCGGCACGTGCGTGATGACCTGACGGTCGTCCTCAAGCTCAAAGCCCTCGGTCTCGGGGTCCACAGCGGGCTGGGATGCAGCCTGGCCGTGGTCGTTGAGGAAGCCTGGCAGCTTGCCGTTGCGGGCAGCGTCCATAAAGTCCGAAGCCAGCGACTCCTCCAGAATCTCGGAGCAGGCGGCAACGCACTCGTCACAGATAAAGATGTTGGTCGGACCCTTTACAAGGCGGCGAACCTGCCCCTGCTCTTTTCCGCAGAAGGAGCAGCGGATGGGGTTGCCGTTCTCGTCAAAGTTGTCCTGCATGTTACCGGCCATCCTAGGCGTCCTTCGCGGCGAGGTCGCGCGAGGTGACGATACGGTCGATCAGGCCGTAGTCGAGGGCCTCGGCAGCGGTCAGGTAGTTGTCGCGCTCGGTGTCGGCCTGGACCTTCTCGATAGGCTGGCCCGAGGCATCGGACAGGATCTGGTTGAGCTCGCGACGGGTCTTCTTGATCTCCTCGGCCACGATCTCGATCTCGGTCTGTTGACCCTGGGCACCGCCGCTGGGTTGGTGAATCATGACCTTGGAGTGCGGCAGGCAGAAGCGCTTGCCCTTAGCGCCGGCCGAAAGCAGCACGGCGGCCATGGATGCAGCCATACCGACGCAGATGGTGGAGACCTGCGGCTTGATGAAGTTCATGGTGTCCAGAATCGCCAGGCCGGAGTAGACCTCGCCACCGGGCGAATTGATGTAGAGCGAGATATCCTTCTCGGCATCCTGGCTCTCAAGATGCAGCAGCTGGGCAACGACCAGGTTGGCGCTGACGGAGTTGATCTCCTCGCCCAAGAAGATGATGCGGTCGTTGAGCAGGCGCGAATAGATATCGTAGCTGCGCTCGCCGCGCGGCGTCTGCTCGATAACGTATGGCACGAGTGCGGAATCGAACTTAGCGATCATACGCATCTCCATTTCTCTCTTGCGGACCAAATTGGTTCTAGATAAACGTACGGTGCCCGCATGCTATGCATTGGCTGGCACCGTACGAAGCAACCGGATAACCGGTGTATAACTTTACCCCATCACGGGCGCGTGCATGCGCTCGCGGGCAAGGTGGCGAGAATTACTCGGCGTCCTTGGCGGTCTCGTCGACCTCGGTCACCTTGGCGTTCTCGACCAGGTGGTCGACGGCCTTGGAGCGACGGATGGACTCGCGGACGGCAGGCATGCGGCCATCGGCGATGAACTCGGCCTTGGAAGCCTCGACGTCCTTGACGCCGGCCTTCTCGAACTCGGCGTTGATGTCGTCCTCGGTGACCTCAATCTTGAGCTCGCGGGCGAGGGCGTCGAGGGCCAGGGACTCACGGGCAACGTCGTTGGCCTGCTTGTGCAGGTCGCCGATGAACTGCTCCATGGTCAGACCGGAAGCGGGCAGCCAGGTGTCGAGGGTCATGCCGCGGGCAGCGAGATTGGACAGGAAGTTCTGGCCAAGCTCCTCAAAGACTGACTGCTCGTAGTCGGCGTCCATCTCGTCGAGCTGCAGGCGCTCGGCGAGAGCGGCGACGCAACGGTTCTCCTTCTCGGCCGGGAGGCGGGAAGCCTTGTCCTGCTCGATCTCGATCTTGATGGCGTCGCGCATAGCGTCGATGCTGTCGAAGCCAAAGTCGGACTTGACGAGCTCGTCGGTGAGCTCGGGGGTGTTGCGGACCTTGATGCCCTTGACGGTGACCTCGACGGTGTGGGTCTCGGCCTCCTCGCCCTCCTCGACCTCGTCGGTCCAGGTGACGGACTTGACGTCGTCAACGTTGGCGCCGATCAAGGCCTCGTTGAACTCCTTGGGGTTGCTGTCGCTACCGGCGATGAGCATGCGGCCCTCGGCAGCGAAGTTGTCGGCGTTCTCGACGGCCTTGAGGTCGACGGTGACGTAGTCCTCGGCCTCGACGGCGCGACCCTCGACGTCCTCGAAGGTGGCACGGTAGTTGAGGAGCATCTCGACCTGGTTGTTGATCTCGGACTCGGTGACCTCCGCAGGGGGCATCTCGATCTCGACGGCGTCGAAGGAGGAGAGCTCAGCGGCGGGACGCAGGGAGAACTCGACGGTGTAGGTGTAGTCCTCGTGATCCTTGGCGAGGTCGAGCTCCTTGTAGTCACCGCTCTTGGTGGGGACGATGTCCAGCTCGTTGAGGACGGCGGGCTCGTTGGCGGCGATCAGGTCGTTGGTGGCCTGAGCGAGGGTAGCCTCGGCGCCAAGAGCAGAGTCGATGACCGGACGGGGAGCCTTACCGGCACGGAAGCCCGGGAAGCGGTACTTCTTGGCGGTGTCCTTGTAGGCCTTCTTGATCGCGGCGTCGACGTCGGCGGCCGGGATGGTGACCGTAGCGGTGAGCTTGGCGTCCTTGACGTCAGAAGCGGTGATGTTCAACACGTTCCTCCTCATACTGCCCAGCTTATCTGAGGTGCTGGTACCTTTATGCAACAAAGAGTCGCGACGGCCGAAGCCGACGCAGGTGCGATGGTGCGGGCGAAAGGACTCGAACCTTCACGGGAATCCCACCAGAACCTAAATCTGGCGCGTCTACCAATTCCGCCACGCCCGCATGAGCGCACAGACTAGGAATGATAGCAGATACGAACGGTAAGCGCACGCACACCTTTTACAGGCTCACGACCTCACCATGAGTGCAAAAGGCGAGACGAGTTACCCCGCCCCGCCAATTACGACTTGTTCGCTGACCCGCTACTCCCCCAGCAGGGCCTTCTCGGGCGTGATCGGCAGCGAGCGGACCTGATGGCCGGTGGCGTGCGCCACGGCCGAGGCAACGGCGGCGAGCGGCGTATTGATGACGACCTCGCCGATCGACTTGGCGCCAAACGGGCCCGTCGGCTCGTAGCTCGGCTCAAAGGCCACACGAATGCTGCCGATATCCAGGCGCGTGGGCAGCTTGTAGCTCATAAAGTTGCCGGTGCGCAGGCGGCCGCGGTCATCGTGCTCGACAATCTCGTAGAGCGCGTGGCCGATACCCTGGGCAATGCCGCCCTCGGCCTGGACGCGAGCGAGTGCCTCGTTGATAACGGTGCCGCAGTCCACAGCCGCGGCGTAGTCCACCACAGTCACCTTGCCGGTGGCCTTGTCGACCTCGACCTCGGCAATGCCGGCCATAAACGGCGGGGGCGAAACGGGCAGGCAGGCAGAGGCGTGCGAGGTGAGCGCGTCGCCGCCCGCGATGTTCTTGACGCACAGGTTGGCAAAGTCGCGCAGCGTGAGGTAGCGGTTCTGCTCGCGCGCGGCACGCTCGTCGGACAGGCGCACGTACTGGCCGTCAAAGACCACGTCGGCGCCGTCCACGTCCCACATCTGGGCCGCCTTGGCGCAGATTTTCTCACGCAGCTCGGTCGCGGCGTTCTTGGCTGCCAGACCTGTCACGTACGTGCCCGAGCTCGCGTACGAGCCGGCATCGAACGGCGACACGTCGGTGTCCACGCCGCGCACCACGATCAGCGAGCTCTCCACGCCCAGCTCCTCGGCAGCAATCTGCGCCAGGATCGTATCGACGCCCATGCCGTTGTCGGTGGCGCCGGTCGAAATCGTAATGAAGCCGTCCTCTTCCAGGCGCATGTCGATGCCGGCGATATCCACGTTGGAGATGCCCGAGCCCTGCATGGTGAGCGCGCAGCCCAGAGCACGCACGCGATCGCCCAGGTCGACGGCCAGCGGCTTGTCGCGCCAGCCGATCATGTCCATCGCGCGCAGCAGGCAACGGTCGAGCGCGCAGGCGTTGAGCTTCTCGTTGTAGTACTGCGGCATAATCTCGCCCTCGCGCACCATATTCTTGAGGCGCAAGTCGGCGGGGTCCATGTGCAGCATGTCGGCGAGCTCGTTGACGGCGCTCTCCACGGCAAACTGTCCCTGGGTGGCACCGTAGCCGCGATACGCGCCGCCGCGGTTGGTATTGGTGTAGACGGCGTCCCAGCTAAAGCGGCTCGCCTTCACATGGTTGTAAATCGGCAGGCTCTTGTGGCCCGAAAGGCCGATCGTCGTGGTGGCATGCTCGCCATACGCGCCGGCGTTGGACAGCGTGTGCAAATCGATGGCCGTGATAGTGCCGTCGTTCATGGCGCCCAGCTTAACGGTCATCTGCATCTGGTGGCGCGAGTTACCCGCGGTGATGGTCTCCTCACGGGTGTAGCAGCAGTAGCTCGGACGGCCGGTCTGCTGGGTGACGAACGCCACGAAGATCTCGCAACAGCCCGTCTGCTTGGAGCCAAAACCGCCGCCGATGCGCGGCTTGATGACCTGCACCTGCGACTGCGGAATGTCGAGCGACTGCGCGACCATGCGGCGCACGTGGAAGGGCACCTGCGTAGAGGTGGTCACCGAGATACGCCCAAACGCGTCGGTCGTCGCGAAGGCGCGGAAGGTTTCCATGGGCGCGGTCTGCGTGGCTTGGCTGGTGTAGGTGCGCTCAAAGACGATGTCGCTCTGGGCGAAGGCCTCGTCCAAGTCGCCAAAGTCGCTGGTACCGCTGCATACCAAGTTGCGCGGGACGTCGCCGCCCTGCGGGAACATAAAGGTCACGTCGCCCTCGGGGTGGACCACGATGTCGTTATCGAGCGCCTGCGTAAAGTCGAGCAACGGCTCGAGCACCTCGTAGTCGACCTTGATGAGCTTGAGGGCCTTGTCGGCGGCCTCCTCGGTCTCGGCGGCGACGATCGCCACCTCCTCGTTTTGGTAGCGCACGAGGTTCTCGAGGATCAGGCGGTCGTAGGGACTCGGCTGCGGATAGCTCTGGCCGGCGATGGTAAAGCGGCGCTTGGGCACGTCCTCGTAGGTGTAGACGCCCACGACGCCGGGCACCTTCAGGGCGCGCGACGTATCGATGGAGCGGATCTTGGCGCGGGCATAGGGGCTGCGCTTGAGTTTGACGATGAGCGCACCGGCGGGCACCATATCGCCGGTGTAGACGGGACGGCCCTCGAGCAGGGCCTTCGAGTCCTTCTTGGGCTGCTTGTGGGTGATTTGCTTGTACGAGACGCCATCGCAGCTGGTGTCGTTGACGGGCAGCTCGGGCATCTCGAAGCCCACCTGCACGCCGGACTCGTTGAGAAAGCGCACGATGGCGCGCAGCTGGCTCTCGTAGCCGCTGCAACGGCAGAGGTTGCCGGCGAGCTGGCGCGAGAGCTCCTCGCGCGTGGCGACGAGGCTCGGGTCCTCCTTGGCGGCGCGGGCAAGCGCCAGCACGTTCATGATAAGGCCGGGGGCGCAAAAACCGCACTGCTCGGCGCCTTCGGCAGCCATCGCACGGGCCAGCGCCTCAGACTCGGCTTTGAGGCCCTCGAGCGTGGTGATGGTGTGGCCCTCGACGCGAGCGGCGGGAACCGAGCAGCTCAGCACCGGGTCGCCGTCGAGCCACACCGTGCACAGACCGCAGTTGGTGGTTTCGCAGGCACAGCGCACCGACGCGCAGCCCTGCTCACGCAACAGCGCAAAGAGCATGGTGTCGGGGGCAATCTGAACCTTGACCTTGCGGCAGTTGAGCGTAAAGGAAAGATCGATGAGTTTGGCAGCCATTAGCGCACCTCGCTAGAATCGACGCCGGGCACGCGGCGGCAGGAATACTCGTCCGTGGCAAACTTAGGCACTTGCACGGTCTCGAGCTCGCGGGCAAGCGCGGCCGAAAGCTCGATGCCGGCGGCGCGACGCACAGCCTGGATGGCGAGCGGGGCCGAGATGCGGCGGCGGTAGTCGGCCGAGCCCCACAGGTTGGTGCCATAGCTCAGCGCGCGTACGGACGCGGCCAGGGCGCGTAGCTCGTCCTCGGAAGGCTGCTCGGCGGTAAGGCCGCATGCCTCACCCTGCAGCAGGGTCGCGCGCAGCGGGCGGGCGCCCACGGTGACATGCCAGCTGTTGTCCCACCAGGCGGCGGTGACGTTGAGCGAGGGGAAGTCGGTCGCGGCCTTGCGCACAGCCTCGTAGCTTGCACGATAGTCGTGCTTAACGACCACGATGTGCTCGATCACGTCGCGCACGTAACCCATGTCGACGAACTCGGCGAGCGGCACGCGGCCGGCGCCCGTCAGCTCAACATACGAATCGAGCGCCAAAAAGGCCGAGAGCACGTCCGAAAAACCAAAGCGGCCGTAGATGCTGCCGCCCACCGTGGCGGTATTGCGCAGCTGCACGCCCACGATGTCGTGGACGGCGAACTCAAAGACATTGTTGACAAGCGCGTTGAGCCCAGCATGACGCTCGAGCTGGCGCAGGGTGCACATGGCACCGATGCGAAACTCGGTCTCGGTCTCCTCGATCTGATCGAGTCCGCAGGCCGAAAGGTCAATCGCCGTCGCCACGCGACGCGAACCCAGGCGCATCCAGATGCCGCCGCCCACAATCTTGTTGTTGCGGTTCTTCTGTAAGAGCTCATAGGCTTCGGCCGCGTTTCCAACACGGACGTAGGTACCGAACTTGAGCACGTTCTCCCCCATCTCTCCACTTGTCCAGTACCTTTAAGTGTACCAAACGAGGGGGCACAGCTCGTGTCGGGACAAAATGAACCGTTTTCCTCCGTCGCATGCGAATCAAAAAAGGCTCCCAGCCAAGATGACTGGGAGCCTTCTGCGATGCTATATCGAGCGAAGATTTAGCAGACGCCCTGGGCGAGCATGGCATCGGCGACCTTCAGGAAGCCGGCGATGTTGGCACCCATGACGAAGTTGCCCTCCTCGCCGTACTCCTTGGCAGTGTCGTCCACGTTGTGGAACATGCCGCGCATGAGCTGCTCGAGCTTGCCGTCGACCTCCTCGAAGGTCCAGGACAGGTGCTCGGCGTTCTGACTCATCTCCAGGCCGGACACGAGCACGCCGCCGGCGTTGGCAGCCTTACCGGGCATAAAGGCGACGCCGTTCTCCTGGAAGTAGGTCGTGGCCTCGATGGTCGTAGGCATGTTCGCGCCCTCGCCGACCACCTTGCAGCCGTTGGCGACGAGCGCCTGGGCGTCCTCGAGCAGCAGCGTGTTCTCGCGAGCGCAGGGCAGCGCGATGTCGCAGGGCAGCTGCCACACGCCGCGGCCGTCGCCCTCGTGCCACGTGGCATTAGGCTTCTCGTCGACGTACATAGCGAGCGTAACGCCCTTGTCGTGGCCGGAGCGCTTCTTGTTGTAGACATGCTCGAGCACGGTGTAGTCGATGCCGTCGGGATCCTCGACCCAGCCATGGGTGTCGGAGCAGGCCAGGACCTTGCCGCCGAGCTGGGCGACCTTCTGAACCGCGTAGATGGCGACGTTACCGGAGCCGTGAACGACGACGTTCTTGCCCTCGAAGGAATCGCCGCGGCTCTTGAGGTACTCGTCCACAAAGTAGACCAGACCGTAGCCGGTGGCCTCGGTACGGGCGAGCGAGCCGCCAAAGGAGAGGCCCTTGCCGGTAAGGACGCCGGTCCACTCGTTGGTCAGGCGCTTGTACTGACCGAACAGGTAGGCAACCTCGCGGCCGCCAACGCCCAGGTCGCCGGCGGGAACGTCGGTGTTGGGGCCAATGTGGCGATAGAGCTCGGTCATGAAGGACTGGCAGAAGTGCATGATCTCGTTGTTGGACCTGCCCTTGGGGTCAAAGTCGGAACCGCCCTTGCCGCCGCCCATGGGAAGGGTGGTCAGGCTGTTCTTGAGGATCTGCTCCAGGCCCAGGAACTTAAGCATGCCCAGGGTGACCGTCGGGTTAAAGCGCAGGCCGCCCTTGTAGGGTCCAATGGCAGAGTTGAACTCGACGCGGTAACCGCGGTTGACCTGAACCTTGCCCTGGTCGTCGACCCAGGGAACACGGAACATGACGATGCGCTCGGGCTCGACGAGGCGCTCAAGCAGGGCGGCCTCCTCGTACTCGGGATGGGCGTCGAGCGCCGGCTGGATGGTGCCGAGAATCTCGGTCGCGGCCTGGATGAACTCAGGCTGCTCGGGATAGCGGGCCTTGAGCTCGTCGAGAACTTTCTGCGTGTAGCTCATGCTTCCTCCAATTGATGGAAAAGAAAAGTGTCGTTCGAGGCGCCCCATGCGCCGCGAGCTTTATCGAGTATGGATAATATCGCACTGTTGCAGCAAAGTTACGAATAAGACCACGGGCAGATGTTTCATTTTGATTACGATGCAGGTAGATGCGTTTTTGAGCACCTGACCCGCGAAATCCGTGTTTCGAAGCTGTTTCGTCCCCGTGGTCCAGACCACCACAATGGGGACAGGCACCTTTGTGGTGGTTTTGGCGAGATGCGTTGGCGGGAACGTATGTGAATCGAACACATCCAAGACGTTTTGCACGCCTCGCAACGGTTTTGAGGACCGCGGGGCCCACCGGAGCCCATCCGTTCCCAAGTGTGGCGGTATTTTACCAAACCGGGCAGCCAGGCTACCGCAGGGAGCGCAGGCCCTCGTCTTTGTCGAGTCGCGTAAAGCGAACGGCATCCAGATGCTCCAGGATGCTGATGGTTCGTTTGCGCGACACGCCCAGCGCCTCGCGCAGCACACTCGTGGTGGTAGCGCCGCCGGCAGCCTCAATCGTAGCAGTAACAAGTTCGCGCGCATGGGCCTCGGAGGCAGCGGACAGGGCGACGTCGCGATCGACCTTAACGATGGAGCGGTTGAGCGAAAGCTCGCGCAGGGCACGCGTCATAGTGTCGCGATCGAGTTGCAGGCGCTCGCCCACCTCGGGGAGCGTCGGCGCATCGAGGCCAGTCTCGTCCAGCAACGCGACAATGCGCTCGGAGGCCTCGCGCACCACGCGTATCGCCGCGGCGGCGGAGTGCGGGTCGAATACCTCGGCACCGTCGACAGCGCACACGCCGCGTGCACGGGCCTCGGCAATAAGCGCCATCACGACATCGTCGCCGGCGCCCGACCACGCCACGCACGCGACCGCGCCGGGCGTAAACCCGGTTTCCTTGGGGGCCGCCGCGTGCATGGCAGACAAGGTGGCTGCCAGCGCATCCATCGCAGCATCGAGAACCGAGGTATCGACGTAAAGCGCCGTATCGCCCACATCAAGCTCGCGCACGGCAGCCTGGGCAACAAGCCCCCGCAAAACGGCGTCAGCCTCACTGGCAACAAGATCAAGCGCCGCGGCGACATCGGCGGCGGCAACAGGCAGCGACTGCAGGGCCAGCCACCCGCCTACCGCACCCGCAGCATCACCGGTCTCAAGCGCCGCATACAGCGCTCGCTCCCCCGCCGACAGAGTCCTCGCGCGGCGACAACGTGAAAGCAGGACGCGCCCGCCGCCAAGCAGCGAAATCGGAGAATACGACAGGACGACCGCGTGATCACCGGCGCGTAACGGCAACGGTCGCTCCAGGCGCACCTGCACCACACGCGTCTCGCCGACCGCCAGGGGAGCCTCGCCCTCCATGAGCATAATGCGGCCGAGCACCTCGGCCGTGCCGGCCATGACGTGCACACGCGTGCCCGAAGCAAGTACGCCGGATCGCGCACCGTCGCGCCCCACATATGTTAGCTGCATCATAAAGCGCAGCGTCTGGCCCACACAGCCCTCAACACCGAGCATCTCGCCGCGCTTGAGGCCCGCCACGCCATCGCCCACCAAGTTGAGCGCCACACGCTGACCAGGGACCGCACGCTGGGTATCCCCGTGAACCTGAATCCCGCGCACACGGAAGCGCGTTTGCGACGGCAGCGCAACGAGCTCATCGCCCACCGACACGGGTCCGTCGTGCAGCGTGCCCGTCACGACGGTTCCGGTGCCCTTGATGCTAAAGCAGCGGTCGATGGGAAGCCGGGGCGCGGTGCCCGAGCCCGCAGTTGCCTCCTGTCGCTCTGACGGGCACGAGCAAACCGCGTCATCGAGCACCGCGAGCAGCTCGCCCAGGCCCTCGCCCGTCTTGGAGGACACCGGCACGATCGAGGCCCCCGCAAACACAGTCCCCTCGAGAAATGCCTCGATATCGAGTTCTGCCAGCATGGCAATCTCGTCATCGGCCAGATCGCGCATCGTGAGCGCGACGACCATGTGCGTCACGCCCAAAAGCTCCAGCACGCGAACGTGCTCGCGGGTCTGCGGCATGACGCCCTCAACGGCAGAAACCACCAGCAAGGCAACGTCCACACCGGTGGCGCCCTGCACCATGGCGCGCAGGTAATGCGCATGTCCGGGCACGTCGACCAAGCCGACGAGCTTGCCGCCGGGAAGCTCAAGCTCGCCAAAACCGAGCTCCGTGGTCATACCGCGGCGCCGCTCGACCTCCAGGCGGTCGGGATTTTTGCCGGTCAGTGCCTCGATAAGGGCCGATTTACCGTGGTCGACGTGCCCCGCGGTTCCAACGACAACGGGGCATTCGACATGCTCACGCGCAGTCATCGATTCAAACCCACGCGAACGGCCTCCGCCAACGCCGCCGCACACAGATCAAGATCGGTATCACGCAACAGCGTTCGAACGTCAAACAGCACCTGGTCGTGTTGCACACGCGTCACGACCGGCGTATCGGGTTCCTGGACCATGGCACGCTTGAGACCGTCGGCAGACAGGTGTCCATCGACAGGACGGACGGCGACACAAAACGTCGGGAGCTCGACGGTCGGCAGTGACCCGCCGCCAGGGGCAGAAACGCCCTCGACAACCTGCAGATCCACCGCCTCCTCGCACTGAGCGTCGCGCAGCCTGCGCAGCATGCGATCGCGCAGACGCTTGGCCTGACGCTCGAGCGGGGCCGACGCGCTACCAAGCATGTTGAGCACCGGAATCTCACGATGTGCCACCTCGGGTCCCGTCACATACAGCCGAAGGGTGGCCTCGAGCGCCGCGAGCGTGAGCTTGCCGGGGCGAAGCGCGCGCATGAGTGGATGGACGGCACAGGCGTCAATCGCCTCGGTGCTGCCCAGGATAATGCCCGCCTGCGAGCCGCCGAGCAGTTTGTCGCCCGAGCACGAGACAACGTCCACGCCGGCGTCAAGCGAAGCAGCTGTGGGCGCCTCCCCCGCATCGGCGAGCACGCCATCTGCAAGCAAAGCGCCCGAACCCTGGTCCTCGTACAGCAGAAGCCCGTGCTCATGCGCCAGCGCAGAAAGCTCTGCCGCGGAAACTTCCTCGTGGAATCCCTCGATACGATAGTTGGAAGGATGCACTTTCAGGATCATCGCCGTGTTGGGTGTAATGGCGCTTCGATAATCGTCCAGATGCGTGCGATTGGTAGAGCCCACCTCGACGAGCTTGGCGCCCGAAGCCGCCATGATATCGGGAATGCGGAAGCTGCCACCCACCTCGACAAGCTCGCCGCGGCTCACGATGACCTCTTTGCCGCACGCATGCGCAGCAAGCACCAGCAGCACCGCCGCGGCGTTGTTGTTGACGACCAGGGCATCCTGCGACCCCGTAAGCGTGCGCAGCAGACGCGCGGCATGCTCCTTGCGCCCTCCGCGAGCGCAAGTCGCGACATCGTATTCGAGCGTGCTGTAGCTGCGGGCGACGTCGGTCACCGACTGCACCGCCGCGGGAGCGAGCGGGGCACGGCCCAGGTTGGTGTGAATCACAACGCCCGTCGCGTTGACGGCGGGGCGCAGGGTCGGCAGCGACAGGCGGTGGGTCCGCCGCTCAATGGCCAAGGCGAGCTCGCGCTTGTTCCTTGCGGGGGCGCCAGAGCGAATCGCCGCGCGCTCGGCATCGAGCTCGGCGGCAACGGCCTCGCGCACCATCGTGTCGCCCGCATCACCGGCAGCCTTCATGACCGGCCACTCGGCCAGCAGCTCGTGGACGGCGGGAATGGAGCGCAGGCGGTCGCGCACCTCGGCAGGCATGGATTCGCAGTCGCTCATGGGGAGCCTTTCGACATGTTCAATAAAAAGCAGGTCCCCATAGTTCGCCATCAACCAAAATTGGCAACGCGTATGCAAAAAAGGGACAGGTCCATTATGGCAGCTCATGGCAAGACGGCGCAGCGCCTCGTCCAAAACCTGCCAAAATAAACCTGTCCCTTTATGGTCGGTTATAGCTTGGGGCCCTTAGGCCTCTTTTTTGGCGTAGATGTACCAGTAGCCCAGTGCCACGATCACAGCACCGCCCACGATATTGCCCAGCGTGGCGACCGAAAGGTTGAGCGCCAGGCCGGCGGCGTTGAGGGCATCGGCGCCGGCGACGTCCGCCCCATAGCCACAAGCGTGCATTAAAACGCCCATGGGCAAAAAGTACATGTTGGCGACGCAGTGCTCAAAACCGCAGGCCACAAAGGCGGCGATGGGCAGCAGGATTCCAACGACCTTGTCGACCACGGTCTTACCGGCGGTTCCGATCCACACGGCCAGGCACACAAAGATGTTGCACAGGATGCCGCGGAAGAAGATGGTGACGGCATCGATCGAAACCTTACCGGCGGCGACGCTCACCATGGTGTTGGCGACGGCCTCGCCGTTGAGTTTATAGATGGCTGCCATGTACACCAAAAAGACGACGAACAGGGCGCCGACAAAGTTACCGATCCAAACAATGGCCCATGCCTTGAGCATCTGTACGAGCGTGATCTTTTTGCTCTTGAGCGCGCAGACCATGAGCGAGTTGCCAGTAAAGAGCTCGGCGCCGCAAATGAGCACGAGCACCAGGCCCAGACAAAAGCACAGGCCGCCCACGAAGCGCTGGGCGCCCCAACCAAGGGTCGCATCGCTCATAAAGACCGTGAAGAACAGGCCACCGAAGGCGATAAACGCACCGGCGAACATGGCCAGCAGAAAAGCCTTCGCGATCGGCAGATTTGCTTTGGTCACGCCGGCGGCCTCGGTCTTCGCCTCGATCGCAGCAGGCGCCAGGCAATCGGGGGCGGAGTACTCTGCCTTGTTCTCTGCCATGTCAATCACTTCTTTCTTAAGATTGGGGACAAACACTCCTGGTAAATGTGTCCCACGCATTTTCTCAGCTTCGCACCCTGACGGGTTCGATTCCCGTCGCCTGGCACGCGTACGAAAACGGCTCTGATCCCAAAAAAGAAATCAGAGCCGTTAATCTATCTTATGGAGCGGGCGACGGGAATCGAACCCGCGTCATCAGCTTGGAAGGCTGGGGTTCTACCATTGAACTACGCCCGCAAGATATGGTCGGGACGACAGGATTTGAACCTGCGACATCCTGCTCCCAAAGCAGGCGCGCTACCAAACTGCGCCACGTCCCGAAGGTGTTGAGCAGCTAAGGTCTAAACCTTGCGTGTCCCAAAGCGAAGGAAATTATAGGGGAGACTCCCCGCTGGCGCAAGCGACGATGCCCTAGCTCCTCGAATGTGCGACAAACTGGCTATGAACCAGACCGATCACAAACGCCGCCACAGCAACCGGTGCCCACGCAGCACCGATATCTGCCAGCGGCAACGCATCGAACGGCAGCCACGCACCAGTAAAGAACGCGTCGCGGACCGAGGTGATCACGCTCTGCACCGCGACCACGCCGCCGACCCAAAACCAAACCTGCGGATGCGCGTCGCAAAAGCCGTGCATCAGGCCCATAAGCACCAGCACAATGGCAACGGGATACAGGGCATTGAGCATAGGCACCGAGAACATAAGGATCACGTCGAGGCCCACGTTGGAGAGCACGCACGAAAATGCCGCGAACACAAAGGCAAGCATCGCAAAGGGGCGGCGCATGGCCTCCTCGGAAGCCTCCGCTCCCCCTTCAACCACATACGTCTCGCAGAAGTACCGCGAGCAGCAGCTAATAAGACCGATGCACACGTTCATGCAGGCGAGGAAAAAGATCGCAAAGACCACGACCGTGCCGACAAGGCCAAAGTGCATGGAGGCAGAACGGGCAAGGATGGCGGCACCGTTGGTGGCGTCGGGCATAACCGTGCCGAGCTGCATGCCGGCAAGCGCCAGGCCGCAGTAGATGATGGCCATGAGCACGCCGGCGATCACACCGGAGCGCGAGATCTCGAAGGCCACGCGCTTATCGTCGGTAACACCAAGCTCATGGATGGTCTCGGCGATGATGATGCCAAAGGCGAGCGACGCGAGCAGGTCCATGGTCTGGTAGCCGGTCAAAAAGCCCTGCACGGCAGCACCGGCATTGTAGGGAGTCTGCGGCGCGGCAGCGGGACCCAACGGCGAGATCACGGCAGCACCCACGACCAGCACGATGAGCGCAATGAGCGCGGGGCCCGTAATGCGCCCGAGCACGCGCGTGATGACGCCCGGACGCAGCGTGAGCGCAAACGCGACCACGAAGAACCCGATGGCAAACACCAGGCGAGCCGTGCCGAGCGAGACGCCCTCGGGCAGCAGCGGCACCAGCATCTCGAAGGCCGTGGAGCTCGTACGCGGAATAGCCAGGCACGGGCCGATGGCCAGATACACCGCCGCGACAAAGAATTCACCGAACTTGGGGTGCACGCGGCCGGCAAGCTCGCGCGCCGTTCCGGCAAGCGCCACGGCGATAAAGCCCATGACGGGCAGGCCGATGGCAGCGATGAGAAGGCCGAGCATGGCGACCGGCGTGGCAGAGCCCGCCTGCAGCGCCAGCAGCGGCGGAATTATGAGGTTGCCGGCGCCAAAGAGCATCGAGAACAGGGCGATGCCGACGGTGACGACATGGTCGGAGCGCAGACCGCGCGGGGCGGATGAAGCCATGAGAGCACCTTTCGAATCGAAACAAAAACGGGACGGGCAAAAACACCCGTCCCGCAAGTATAAACGGTCTAGCAGCTTTAGCAGGCTAAATCGCGCAAAGCGTCGATCGCGGTGTCGACTTCCTCGTCCGTGTTGAAATACCCAAACGAGAAGCGAACGACACCCTGACGCTCGGTCCCCAGCGCACGGTGCATGAGCGGGGCGCAGTGGGCGCCGGGGCGTGTCGCAATCCCCCACCCTTGCATGAGCGCGTCCGAGATCTCGGCCGAATCGATATCGGCTACGTTGAGCGACACAATCGCAGAGCGCGTCGGCTGGTCAAAGGCACCGTAGAGCGCAATGCCGGGTATTTCACGAACGCCGGCGAGGAAACGCTCGGCAAGCGCGCACTCATGCGCCGCAATCGCCTCGAATCCACCCTGGGCCTCGATAAAGTCGAGACCAGCGGAAAGACCCGCGATGCCATGGCCGTTGAGCGTGCCCGCCTCAAGGCGCGTGGGCCACTCAAGCGGCTGCAGCGCATCAAAGCTGTGCACGCCCGTACCGCCCATGGCCCACGGCGCCACGTCAATGCCCTCCGCCACGGCCAGGCCACCGGTGCCTTGAGGTCCCATGAGCCCCTTGTGGCCGGTAAAGCACACGATGTCGAGGCCCATGGCCTGCATGTCGATCTTCGCCGTGCCGGCAGACTGAGAGGCATCGACGATCACCAGCGCACCGGCCGCATGGGCCATGGCCGCCACGCGTGCAATGTCGACCGCGTTGCCGGTCACATTGGAGGCGTGCGTCACCACCACGGCACGCGTGCCCGGCGTGACCAACCGCTCGAGCTCGTCGTAGTCGAGCACGCCGTTCGCGTCGCAGCCCGCACGCTCAACGGTCACGCCCCGCTCTGCCGTCAGGCGGTTGAGCGGGCGCAGCACGGAGTTGTGCTCAAGCACCGTTGTGACCACGCGGTCGCCGGGACGCACCACGCCGTTAATCGCCGTGTTGAGCGCCGCCGTAGAGTTGGGCGTAAAACAAACATGGTCCGCCCTCTGGCAGCCCAGCAAGCGCGCAAGCTTGGCACGGCAAGCATGAATCGTACGAGCGGCATCGAGGGCACCCGACGTGGCCCCGCGCCCGGCATTACCGAGCGAACACATCGCCTGCGTCACGGCATCGATCACCGTCTGCGGCTTATGCATGGTCGTCGCCGCGTTATCCAGGTAGATCATCGCACGACCTCCCACATGTCGATTACCGTAAAGCCCTCGGTGGGGACGCCCGCCGCGGCAAGCTCGCCGCGCAGCAGGTCCTCATCCGAAGGCAGCGCCTTCCACGCCAAGCCGCAGCCGGCAGCGACCTCCCCGGGCACGGGAATCGTGCGCCCGGGAAGGCCGCGCTCGACGCATAGGGTCTCGCACCCCATGGCGGCCGCCGTGGTAGGAAACGTGATGACAAGCGCCGGGCGCTTTTCTCTCATGGCAATCCCGCCCAAACGCTACGGGCGCACGACGCGCACGGCCTGCTCCATCTTCTCCACGATCACGTACATGTTGGTGACCTCGCCCACCGCAAGCTGGTCTTTAATGCCATAGTGATCGAGGCAGGTACCGCAGGTGAGAATCTCGACGCCCTGCTCGGCCAGTCCCTTCAGGTCGTCGAGCACCGGCGAGCCCTCGACGGTGAGCTTGGCGCCGCCGTTGTAGAACAACATGGTCGCGGGCAGCTCCTCCTGTTGCGTCACGGCAAAGATGAAGGCCTTCATGAGCTTGTGGCCCAGCTCGTCGTCGCCGTGGCCCATACAGTCGGTGTAGACGGAAATGACGAGCTTGCCCTTGCCGGCGCTGGCATCACAAAAGGCAGCGCCATCCTGCTCGGGATCAGCCACGGCAACGGCGCCAGAGGTCGCCACGGTCACGTGCCACTCGGCGTCAGAAACCTTCTCGACCGAGGCCGTGCAGCCCTTCTCCTGCGCCATCTTGGAGATGTTCTTGACGGCGGTCTCGTTGTCGACCGAGGTCACGACGGCGCCCTCTCCATCGAGCTGCTTCAGGGCTTTGAGCGTCTTAACGACGGGTAGCGGGCAGGCATCGCCCATGGCATTGACTTCAATCTTGGTGGACATAGCTTTTCCTTTCGAAAGAACCGTTCTAGAGAACGGTAAACAGTTACATAAACGTGCGGGCTAGCGAACAACGTGGACGGCAGGACCGCCTGGCACCGGCTCGCACACGCGACCGACGACGGCGGCAATACGTCCTTCGGCATGCAGACGGTGCGCAAGCTCATCCACATCGGCAGCAGGCGCCGCGATGAGCAAGCCGCCCGAGGTCTGCGGATCGTACAGCGCATCCAACATACCCGGCTCCAGGTCCTCGTCGGCAGCCACACGCGGGCCAAAGAAGTCCTGGTTGCGGTAGGAGCCCGCGGGGATAATGCCCAGACGCGCCATATCGAGCACCTGGTCAAAGAGCGGCACCGCTCCCGACGCAAGCTCGACCTGCACGCCCGAACCCTCGGCCATCTCGCACGCATGCCCAATCAGGCCAAAGCCCGTAATGTCGGTGCAGCCGTGAAGTTCGAGCCCCTCGGCCAGACGAATCGGCGCCTCGTTGAGGGTGCGCATCGAATCGAACATCGGGCTGGCGTCATCCTGTTCGATGAGCTCGCCCTTAATGGCCGTGGTGATGATGCCCGAGCCGATCGCCTTGGTCAGCAGCAGAACATCGCCCACGTGTGCGCCGCTGTTAGCGAGCATGCGATCGAGCGGCACAAAACCGCTCACGGACAGGCCGTACTTGGGCTCGTCGTCGTTGATGGTGTGGCCGCCCGCGATGGTGCAGCCGGCCTCGACGCACTTATCGGCGCCGCCCGCCAGAATCTGACCGGCAACCTCGACGCCCAGGCAACTGGGTATGCAGAGCAAGTTCATGGCATGGCTCGGCCGCCCGCCCATGGCGTAGATGTCCGACAGTGAGTTTGCCGCGGCAATCTGGCCAAACAGAAACGGGTCGTCGACCATCGGTGGGAAGAAGTCGATGGACTGCACGAGTCCCAGGTTCTCCCCTACGCGAAAGACGCTCGCATCGTCGGAGGTATCGAACCCCACGAGCAAGTTGTCGTTATGCACATTGGGTAAATCGCCCAGGACCTGGGCGAGGGCTCCGGGAGCCAACTTAGCGGCTCAACCGCTCGCGGCCGTCATAGACGTGAGCTTAATCTGATCGTCAGCCATCGATACCTCCTCTCATCGGGCAATCATTTTCTCCCAGTATACGCATGAATGCGAGCCTACGGCGGATGCATTAATTGAGCGCCTGTGCGCGAATCGCCGCACCGATGGCACCGGCAAAGCGAGCCTGGGGCGAGGTGGTCACCGGCGACCCCAGTAGCTCGCCCAACCGTTCAACGACATAGGCGTTTTCGCACAGGCCGCCGGTCAGATAGTACGGGGCGCCCGCGGCCTGCCCGGCCATGGTCGCCACGCGCGAAACCACGCTGTCGATCACGCCACGCGCAATGTTCTCGCGCGGCTCGCCGCGACCGATCAGGCTGATGACCTCGCTTTCGGCAAACACCGTGCACATGCTGCTGATCTTGGTGGGCTCGCCGGAACGCGCCAGGTCGGCCATCTGCTGCTGGGAAATGCCTAGGCGGTCGGCCATGATCTCCAAAAAGCGCCCCGTGCCGGCGGCGCACTTGTCGTTCATGGCGAACTTGGCCACGCGACCGCCCTTGAGCTGGATGACCTTGGTGTCCTGGCCGCCCACGTCAATCACCGTGCCGTGATCGCCAAACAGACGCACGGCACCGGTGCCGTGGCAGGTAATCTCGGTCACGACCTTATGCGCATAGGGCACGGCGACACGACCGTAGCCGGTCGCGACCACGCGAACATCGTCGCCCGTCACGTCATAACCCGCCGCTGCCAGTGCCTCGCGCAACCGCTCGGAAGCATCGACCGAGGAGAACCCGGTTGGCTGCACGCACGTCCACGCCACCGAACCATCCCCATCGACCACAGCGGCCTTAGCCGCCGTAGACCCGATATCGATCCCGATCCCTATCATGGCTCTCTCCCAATCTAAACATCAAAGACAGCGGCGCGTTCAGGCGCCTTAGCTCTAGGTTTCTCAGGTGCCGGAGATTGCCCCGAAAGAGGAGCGCAGCGTACTTTGGGTACGCAAGCGACGGTTTGAGGGCCAAGATCCGGTGCCTGAGGAAGCTAGAGGGTTTCGATGAAGGCGGCGATGCGGGTCTCGATCTGGCCCATGTCGCCGTTGCTGTAGTCGGTCTCGATCTTCATATACGGAATACCCGCACCCTCGACAGCCTCCTGCATGCGCGCACTCTCCACGTTAAAGGTGTGGCACGCCTGGAGCACGCTCTCCACTACGCCATCGACGTGATACTTCTCGCACATGGCCAGCGTGTTCTGCATACGACCGTCGTTGGGCGTCATGACCGAGCAGTTAATGTCCAGGTAGCGATCGGCGATAGCGCGCAGAATATCGGGAGCCTCCGGGTCGATCATCATGGCCGCCGTGCGCTCGCCCGAGCAGTCGTCCATGCACACGACCACGCCGCCGTTGGACTCGATGGCGCGGCCGATTTTGTTGATCACGCCGCCCACCGGGCAGCCGGTGATCAGAATGCGCTTGGCATCCGCCGCAACCGGGCGCTCGCCCGCGTCGTAGACCTCGCGCAGCTTGACAACCTTTTGCTCCAGCTGCTGCGTATAGGCCTCGATATCAAAGCTGAACGTACCGGCAAACATGGTGCTCATCAGGTCGACGCCGCTCATGGCCGCCGGCTGATTGGCCTGCAGCGCAAACATGTCGAGCTGGGCCGCACGCAAGCGGTTGCGGCGGCGCACAGCGGCGCGCAGGTCATCGTCGGTAATCGTGATGCCGTAGAAGACCTCGAGCTCCTCCTTGAGCAGGCGGCACTCCTCGTACCAGCCCTCGCGCTCGTAGGCGCGGTCGCGACCCTGAGGAAGATGCAGAATGTGCGTGCGCTTGAGCTCGTTGAGCAGCTCGTACATCTTCTTCTTGCCGTCGCAGGTGGTCTCGCCGATGATCATGTCGCTAAAGTACGTAAACGGGCACTTTTGCGAATAAGCAAAACCGTACGTCGACTTGATGAGCGGACACAAATTTGCCGGCAGCACCTTCTCGGCCTCGGGAATCACCTCGTCGGACGTACCGCACAGAGCCACGCTCGAGGCGCCCGCGGCATCGATAATCTCGAGCGGCGTATAGCTGCACAAAAAGCCGACCAGGCGATTACCCGCCTGCTTATAATCCTTGACGCGAATAAACGCCGCCTTGCGCTGCTCGTTGAACTCCTCAAACGTGCGCGGCAACGGCTGCTCAATATTTTCCGACATATAACTCCTTAACAAACCTTTTAACCAACCAAGGAGACGGCTTTCCCAGGTGCCCGAGGTTGCCGTGAAAGAGGAGTCGCCGCGTACTTTGGTACGCAAGCGACGGTTTGAACGGCAAGATCGGGTGCCTGGGAAGCCGCCGGGACGGATATAGCCCTAAATGGTTTCCAAGAAAGCCTCAATCCTGGTTTGCAGTTGGCCTGCATCCTCGCCGGCGTAGTCGGTCGTGATGTGCATAAACGGAATGCCTGCCTCCTCGGCGGCCTTCTCCACGGCAAACGACTCCATCTCATAGAGCGTGCAGAACTGCAGGGCCACGTCGACGATGCCGTCGGCATGCAGGTCCTTGGCCATCTGGACAATGTCCTTCATACGCTGGTCGTTGGGCGTAAAGACGGCGCAGTTGATTTTAAAGTAGCGCTCGGCGATGGCGTCGAGCATCTCGTCGACCGTCTCACCGGACTCGTCGACCAGGTCCTTGTAGTAGCGCGAGCCCGTGCAGGACTCCTCGCCTACCACAACGCCGCCGGCCTTCTCGATAAGGTTGAACAGTTTCCAGTTGGGCACGGCCATGGGCGTACCGGTGTACAGGATGCGCTTGGTGCCCTTGGGCGCCACGCCCTCGCCAGCCTCAACGCGCTGCTCGCACTCAGCCGCCATATCGTTAATGGCTCCGGTCAGACGCGGCGTGTCATCCATAAAGGCGGCCTGAACGGTCAGCAGGCTGTCGAGACCGCTGATGGGCGCCGGATCGGCAGCGCGGGTCGCAGCCAGACGCTGCAGGGCGCGACGCTTCTCGTTGACGGCGTGGGTGGCAGCCTTCAGGCGCTCGGGCGTAATCTTGACGCCGCACTCGTCCTCGATCTTGGCCGCGAGCTTCTTGACCTCGGCCTTCCAGGTCACGAGCGTCGACTCGTCGTGCACGTTGGGGATATCCATGACGTACATGTTCTTTTGCGTGGCAAAGAACTCGTAGGCCTTCTTCTTGCCATCGCAGGTGTTCTCGCCCACCACCAGGTCGCTCGACTCAATGTAGGGGCAGACCTCGCCCAGCTTAAAGCCGGCAAAGCTCTTAATGAGCGGACAGGTGTTGCGCGGCAGATGCTCCTCGACCTTGTCGGTCGCCCAGTCGGCACCCGAGCACAGGCCCACAGGAATGCCGTCACAGGCAAGTACGATCTCCTCGGGCACGTAGACGCAGAACGAACCGACGATCTTGGTGGCCTCGCCGGCCTCCTTCTTGTCGAGCATCTCCTTAATACGGCCACTGTGGATGTTGGTGGCGACAAAATCCAGGTAGGACGTGGACTTGGGGCGATTGTTCTGCGTCAGGAACATATCGCCGTACATCTGGCCCACAGCGCCCAGCAGCATGTCGTGATCGGCAAGATTCATGCCGAGGCTCTCCCACATCGGATGGAAATCGAATTCTTCAGCCATGACGGTTCCCCTCTCGAACCAAATACGGATAACTACGGTATTGCTGCACGGTGGGCGGCGAAAACCCAGCCGTGCCTAAACCCGGAATTTTGGGGAACCTGCTTTGCAGCTGATTATTTAGTTGTGCGTCGTCTCTCCCGGAGCCGTGAACATACCTGCTCATATGCGGCTCCGAGCCATATACAGGGCGCGCGCCGCAACGCGACGCGAATATGTCTTCTGCGGCATCAGCGCGCCCTCCTTTTCTCGTCGAAGGTAACTATATCAACGGTTGTCGTCCAGACGAACACCGCCGACATGCGTACGACAGCGTCGGGATGCGAGCGTCTCACTATCTGATAATTAATTATCAGAATGATAAGGTTTAGTCATGTAGAAATCGGCGAACGGCGAAGTGAAAACAAAGCAGTCGAGGACTACCTCCTCGACCGCATCGCACCCGCATTATCGGCAAACGAGATGAATCCTGCTTGCATCAAAATGCATGCGCAGAGTCTCACCCGCCTGCGGCAGCTCTTCCACGGGTACACTCACCTTATTCACCTTCCACTGCAGACGCGTGGGCGCATCGGCCCGCGGCACATCCAACAGCACCAGGCGTTCAAAACGCGAATCGCTCACGCGCGCCACGTGCAGGTCGTAGCTGTTGCGGCCCCGCTCGGCACGGTTGTCCACATGGAAGTAGCTCGCACGAATGCCCAGGTACGCCACGTTATTGGGAACCTCACGGCCCACGTTGAAGGTCATGCCCCAGTCCAGGGCTTCAACTTCCTGAAGCCCGATCTTGCGCGCGCGGCTCGTATTCTTGCAGCCCGTCAGGCGCAGCGCAGCCAAGGTTTGCGGCCGGCGAACCACGTCCTCGATGGAGCCAATCTCCTCAACATGCCCGTCGTGCATCACGCAGATGCGCTGACACAGGCGGCACGCTTCGTCGATGTCGTGGCTCACATAGAGCACGGTACGGTTGCAGACGTCGAACAGGTCGAGCATGTTTTGCTCAAGCGCGCTCTTGAGATACGCATCGAGTGCGCTCATGGGCTCGTCGAACATAAAAATGCCCGGGTGCGCCGCCACCATACGGGCAAGCGCCACGCGTTGCTGCTGCCCGCCCGAGAGTCGCGCGGGGTAGCGATCGACAAAATCGGCCAGACCGAAAATGCCCAGATAGCGCTCGGCGAGCTTTTTGCGCGCGGCGGCGTCGCCAGCATCCTTTACACCGGCGCATACGTTATCGGCCACCGTCATGTTGGGAAACAGCTGATAGTTTTGGAACAGCAGGGCGCATTTGCGCTCCTGGGGCGACAGGTTGATGCCCGCCGCCGAGTCAAAAAAGGTCACGCCGTTGACGACGATCTTGCCCTCGTCGGGTGTCTCCACGCCGGCAATGCAGCGCAGCGTACAGCTCTTGCCACAACCCGAGGCGCCAAGCAGTGCCACGCGCTCCTCGCCGGCCTCGAGCTGCATGTCGAGCATAAACCCGGGATAGTGCTTTTTGATATCCAGAACGAGCGACATGGCCTATCGACCTCCCTGTAATGCGGCATCATCGCGCATGAGCTCGGCCAGTGCCTCGCGATCGATACGCAAGGCATCGCCGCCGACTGGGTCGAGCGAATCGGTCTGGCCGCCCAGCTGCTTGACCTGCTTGCGCTCCGCACGGGAAAGACCCCGCTCGCGGTATTTTTGCGAATGAGCGGTGTACATGTTGATGAACAGGATGACTAGGAAACTAAACGCGATCACGACGACGACCCAAAAGAGGGCCACCGACGTGTTGCCGCCCATCCACTCAAAGTAGATGGCGATGGGGATGGTCTGCGTAATGCCGGCGTAGTTGCCCGCAAAGAACAGGGTGCAGCCAAACTCGCCCATGGCACGCGCGAAGGCGAGCACCGTGCCGGCGGCGATGGAGGGCCAGCCGAGCGGCATCATAAGCTTGGTGAAGATGCGACGCTCGGACCAGCCCAGCGTGCGCGCCGCATCGAGCATCTGCGTGTCGAGGCTCTCGAAGGCTCCGAGCGCCGTACGGTAGACCAGGGGAAACGACACCACGACGGCCGAAATGACCGCCGCGGGCCAGGTAAAGACGATCGAGACGCCGTGCGCGATGAGCCACTGGCCCACCCCGGTCGAGCGGCCAAACAGCATGAGGAGCAGAAAGCCGCAGACCGTGGGCGGCAGCACCATGGGGATGGTAAAGACCGAGTCGAGCAGACCCTTGATGCGACTCGAGGTACCCATAGTCTTCCACGCGGCGAACAGGCCCAGCGCAAAGGAGATCAACAGGGCAAGGCCGCTCGTTTTTACGGACACCCAAAACGGTCGATAGTCGATGTCGCCCAAAAAGGAGGCCAGAGAGGTCAAGGGGCCCTGCTCATCCCGCAACACGACAGACGATGCCTCCACCATTTGAGCGCTATCAAGCCAACGCGCGCCGCCCTTGGCATCACCCGAGGCTGACGCAATCACCACATAGCGGTCCCCATCCGCACCGCGCTCGTCAAAGCCATAGGTATACCCACCGGCATCAAACGTTGTTTCCGCCGTGACATACCAAGGAAGATCCACGTCCCCTAGCTGCGCACCTCCCATGCAGTTTGCGCTGTCGAGCTTACAGACGAGGGCTTTGAGACCCGATACGCACTCGTTATCCTGCGGATCCAATCCATACTTCTCGACCGCCTTGGGCGATATCCACACCACAACGCGATCGGCAGCAGGCGCCACTACAAGGTCCACGTCCTCGTCAACGGGAAACCGGTAGCCCTCAGGCTGGCCCTCCATGGCACGAGCGGTCCCCTTGGCCAACCGCTCAAAACCCTCGATCCCATAGGAAAGCCCATGGGCGGTCGCAGTAACCTGGGCCCCGTCCTCAGCGTCCCCAGCAAACGCAAATCCCGGCACCCAGCAAAGCACGAAGGTCAAAGCACAGGCGACAAGCACGCGGAATCTATTAAGCACGAAAAGCTCCAAGCGAATACAAGGACGGAGTGAAACACAAAACGATGGAATTATCGCGCCAAGCCGCACTACGCGGAAAGCTCAAAGCCGTACTTAGCCCAAATCTTCTGCGCCTTCTTGTTGGTCAGGCAGAAGTCGATGAACGCCTTGGCCTCGTCGGCATGCTCGGAGCTCTCGGCGACAGCACCGGGATACACGATGGGCTTGTGCGAGTCCTCGGGACACACAAAGGCCTCCTCGATACCGTCGTAGCGGAAGATGTCGGAACTGTAGACAAAGCCAGCCACGCAGTCGCCCGTAGAAACGTAGGCGGCAGCGGTGCCGACCTTGTCGGCCAGCGCGACCTTGTCGGCGATCTCGGGCACGTACTCGCCGTCATCGCCCTCGGTGCCGGTGTAGAGGCCCACAGAAGCCAGCGCCTGGTTGGCGTACTTGCCGGCGGGAACGGTCTTGGCGTCGCCGATGGCGATCTTGCCGTCCAGATTCGCGACGTCGGCGATGGCCTCGACCTTGGTGTCGGAGCCCTCGGCGCGAATGATCACGAGATCATTGACGAACATGTCCTCGCGCGTATCGGTATCGACGAGCTCGCCGGCCTCGGCGTCGTCCATGGTGCCCTTGGAGGCCGTGATGAGCACGTCGACGGCGGCACCGGCGCGCATCTGCTCGACAAGGTCGCCAGACGCCTTAAACTGCGTGTCGGCAAACGTAGTGCCGGTCTGCTCGGTGTAGAGCCCCTGAACCTCGGGCAGGGCCTTCTCGAGCGAGTTGGCGGCAAAGACCTGCAGCTCGACAGCCTTCTTCTTAGAGGAAGACTTGGCGGAGCCGACATCGGAGCCAGCGGGCTCGGACGTCTTGTTGCCCGAGCAGCCGGCAAGGCCAAGGCCGGCGGCAGCGGCAGCAGAAAGCGAGACAAAACCGCGGCGTGAAACCATATCGAACATATTCAACCCTTTCGAACGCTATGCCCGGGCACCCCGCCGCAGGCTTTATTCTGTTACTAGATTATACTTACGCGCGAATAATGGTAGTGAGAAATTATTCTCGCCAGAGAATATAGTTTCGAGTTGCCGTGCACCTCGGCGTCGCTTCGGCGGAAAACAAAGGCGGAGCAGCCGTTCAGGTCGCCCCGCCGCAGGTAAACCGCTTAGTTGGTATGTCCGCCGCCCGCTGTCATCTGAGCCGCATGCTCCAGCTGGTCTGCTATGGCCTCCCAGCTTTCGCGGGCGGCCTTCGTAGAACCGGGAAAGTTTACGACAAGCGTATGACCTCGTTGCATGCAAATAGCGCGCGAGAGCATAGCGCGGCGCGTCTTGGTCATGGAGTACGCACGGATTGCCTCTGCAATACCCGGCACATCGCGGTCGCAGACGGCACGCGTCGCCTCGGGCGTCACGTCGCGCATCGAAAGTCCCGTGCCGCCACAGGTGAGCACGACATTGGCGTGGCACGCATCGGCAGCTTCCACAATGGCATCACCGATCTCGCTGGCGTCGTCGCGCACGACCACATGTGAGACGACCGTCCAGCCCTGCGCCTTGATAAGTTCCTCGAGTGCGGCTCCAGCCTCGTCCTGAGCAAGATCGCGCGTATCCGAGCACGTCACGATCGAAATCTTCAACTCCATAGTCTTCCTCCTACAACACCGTGCCCTCGGGCAGGTCGACACGCACGACACCCACGACGTCGCCCGCCTTGAGCTCGCACGGTCCTTCGTCAATACGCAGCAGGCAGTTGGACCGCTGCATCGTGCCGAGCAGCGCCGAATTCTGCGTCTTGGCCTCGGTCACCAACAGCTCACCGGTCTCGGGGTCGCGCAAAACCGTGGCGCGATCGAAGAAGCGTCGGTCCTGGCGCTTTTTCACGCCGTGCGTGAGCGTCGCCTGCTGCACGGGACGCGCACCCTCGGAAAAACCGCGCATCTTGCGAATCGCCGGACGGGCAAGCATCTCAAAGCCCACATACGCCGCGGCCGGATTGCCTGAAAGCCCCAGGTAGGGCTTACCCCCGAGCAAGCCAAACGTGATGGCCTTGCCCGGACGCATCGAGATGCGATCGAACAGCACCTCGCCCTCGCGCCGGACGAGCGCCGTCACGTAGTCGTAATCGCCCGCCGAGGCGCCACCACTTGTAATGACAAAATCGCACTCTCGCGTGGCGCGATGCACCAGCTCGGCAATCGCCTGCTCATCGTCGGGCGCAATACCGTAGAACACCGGATCTGCCCCGGCATCGAGCGCCTCGGCCATCAGCGCCGAGGAGTTGGAATCGCGAATCTGACCGCGCGCCGGTACCTTACTCGGTGCGACCAGTTCCGTGCCCAGCGAGATAATGCCCACGCGCGGGGCGGCATGTACCTTCACGCTCGCGTATCCGGCGCTTGCCAGCAAGCCGGCGCCCGCCGGGGCCACGACCTCGCCGGCATGCATCACAACATCGCCGGCATGGGCCTCCTCGGCGGCAGAGCGAACGTTCTCCCCTACCTTGGCAGGCGCCGAGAAGCGAACGTGCGAGCCCTCGTTGCCATCGCCGTCGAGCACGTCGACGATCTCGTACTTCACCACGGCATCGGCACCTTCGGGCACCGGCGCGCCCGTCATGATGCGGACGGTCTCGCCCGCGCCGATTGTGCCCTCAAAGACATGGCCCGCGGCCTCGTGTCCGATAACGTCGAGCGTCACCGGCGCCTCGCTAGATGCCTGCGCCAAGTCCGCCGAGTGCACGGCATATCCGTCCATAGCGCTGTTGGCAAACGGCGAGATGTCGATATCGGCCACCGCGTCCTCGGCCAAGGGGAGACCGGTGGCCTGCCACACGGGAATCTCGACGAGATCGGTCGGAGCAACATGCGACAGAACAATCGACTGCGCGTCCTCCAGCGGAATGAGTTTCTCTGCCATATGCACCTCTTAATGCCACGGCGCACAACAGGGACGCCGATTCTTTATGCTTGTCTCAGTATAATCCCCCGACGCGCGACCGCGACTCGGCCTGTACCCGCAAATACACCTGTCGGTTGCAGGCCGCGAAACAGAATGGACACCAACCCACCGGCTCATCGCGTTTACCGCGTTTTATAATGCTTGCGTTGCAACCTAAAAGAGGAACGTATGGCTCATAACGACAAACCCGAAAGCGCAAACGAGGCGCAGAATCATTCCCAGCCGCTCGACGACGGCGGCTTTTTCTCTCTGAACGACGTCATCACGGCAGGCAGGCATCAGCTCACCCGCTCCGAGCACCTCTTGGCTGCCGACACGCGCCGCAACGCCCGCAACCTACTCGCGAGCGCCAAGTTGCTCGCACTCGTCATCATTGTCTCGCTCGCCATGGGCGTTGCCGCCTGGGCGTTTTTGGCCTCGCTGAATATCGCGACCGACTATCGCGAGCACCATGTGTGGGTCTACGCCTTGCTTCCCGTTGTGGGCGTTGCCACCGCATGGGTGTACAAAAACCACGGTCTCGCCGCCAAACGCGGTAACAACCTGGTCATCGACTCCGCTCTGGGCACCCGCCTCATCCATATGCGCATGGCCGTCCTCACCTTCGTCTGCTCCACGCTCACGCACCTAACGGGCGGATCGGCCGGTCGCGAGGGAGCTGCGGTGCAGATTGGCGGCACCATCGCCAGCAACATCTCGAGCCTCGCCCACCTCAAAAAGCATGACCACCACGACCTCATGCTCGCCGGCATCTCGTCGGCCTTTGGCGCCGTATTTGGCTCGCCCCTTGCCGGAGCTTTCTTTGGCATGGAGATGTGCTTTATCGGCAAGATCGACTACACGGCGGGCATCTACTGCCTGGTCGCCTCGTTTACCGGCTACTTTACATCACTCGCCCTGGGTACCGAGTACGAAGCGAATGTCATCGCCAGCGTTCCCGCCATGACGCCCAACACAGTCGTCATCGTTGTTATCAGCGCCATTATCTTCGGTCTGACGGCACGCCTCTTTGCCTGGTCGGTTCGAACCGTCAAGAGCCTGTACAGTCGCTTTATCACCAATTACCTTATTCGCGCACTCATAGGCGCACTCGTGGTTTTGGCCGCCTATGTCCTCCTCGACGCCTGGGACTACGCCGGCCTTTCCACGTGGCTTTCCGGCGCCGGGTTCTCCGGTAACACTACCCTTGCTGACGCATCCATCAAGCTCGTGGTGACGGCGCTCACCTTGGGCGCTGGCTTCCAAGGCGGCGAGGTCACGCCCCTGTTTGGCATCGGTGCGGCACTCGGTGGCTGGATAGGTTGCCTTACCGGGCTCGACCCCAGTTTTCTGGCGGCTCTCGGCATGCTCGGCGTGTTCTGCGCCGGCCTCAACGTGCCCATCACCACCTGCATGATGGCCATCGACCTGTTCCACGGCACGGCCGCCGGGTTCTTTGTCATCGTGGCCTTTATCAGCTACCTAACCGGCGGACACCGCGGCGTGTACCCCGCCCAGCGCATCATCTCACCCAAGCGCCGTTCGCTTATTGTGGATGAGGGCGGTACGGTAGCGGAGGCTATCGAGCGCCACAACGACCTGATAGAGTAGACGTTAGTATTCGCCGTGCAGCCACAATCGGGGGCAATTCGACCTGAGCGCGACCGCACTGTCATGCCATACGCCGGGAGTCACCCCATGCACGCAACTGATTTTGGTCGCACGCTCATCATCGCCAATCCTGCCGCCCAGTCGGGCGCCGCGCATGAGGTTGCCGAGCGCCTGCAACGCTTTTTGGACATGACCGCGCGCGCATCCCAGTTTGACCTGGTGCTGACCGAACGCACGGGGCACGCCAAGGAGCTTGCCGCGCGGGCCCAGGGCTATCGAACCGTTATCGCCCTTGGCGGAGATGGCGTGATCCACGAGGTCGTCAATGGACTCATGACGCTGGATGAATCGGTCCGTCCCGCCCTTGCCGTCCTACCCGTGGGTTCCGGCAACGATTTTGCCCAAACGCTCGGTATCGAAGATTTCTCCGGTAAGGATTTTGGCGCGCTGCTCACCTGTGAGCTGCAGCGTCAGGACATCGGGCGGATTCGCTCATGGAACCCCGCAAACGGCAGCGGTGAGGCGATCGTCGAGTATTACGACCAGACGCTCTCCGTCGGTATTGATGCCGCCATCGGCCTTGGCACCACCGAACTGCGCAAAAAGACCGGTTTGACGGGTGCTCCGCTCTACACCCTTTCGGGACTTGAGCAGTTTGGCCTGCACTATCGCAACTACCCCATGACAGCCAGCTTTGACGGCGCGCCCGCCGAGCGCGTGAGGGCGATCATCATGGCGATTCAGCTGGGCCCCACGTATGGCTCGGGCTATCGCATCTGCCCCGATGCCGACCCCTGCGACGGCATGCTCGACGTCTGTTACGCCTGCGGCCCCGTCCCTCGTGCGGTTGCCCTGCCTATGTTTCTTTCGGCCAAGGACGGCCACCATACCAAGTTACCGCCGGTTCGCATGCGCCGCTGCCACCATGCCGAGCTCACCTTTGAGGAGCCCGACTTCCCCATCCAAGTCGACGGCGAGCCCGTTGTCGCCTCGCGCATCGAGGTCGACGTCCTCGGCGGCGCCCTCCACGTCTGGCACCCCACCCGCTAACCACACCCAAGTTGCGGTGAAATAGGGACTGTTTATGCAGCTAAAGCCGCAAAACAGTCCCTATTTCACCGCAATTTATGAGGAAGCTATTCGTCGCTGCCCGGTTTGCGACGGTTGGCCTTTTTAATGGCGTTGAAGTGCTTGTCATTGAGCCTGCGCTGGCGAGAGCGCTGAGGCACCTTGGTCTTTACGCGTCGGCGCGGTGGACGCCCGCGACGCTCAAGCTCTGCCCTCAGCTTACGCAAACAGCAGCTGCGATTCTGAAACTGACTGCGGCTCTCGCGCGCCGTCACGGTAATCCCCGAAGGGATATGTTTCATGCGCACCGCCGAGTCCGTCGTGTTCACGCCTTGCCCGCCCGGACCCGTCGCGCGAAACACCTGTACCTCGCAATCGCGCGCCAGCTCCTCGACCGACATCTCGGCATAGCGCGCATACTCGCGCCATCCCATCTTGTTCTCGTCCATATCAACACCTCCCCTCATACAAAAAATGTGACAAAGGGACAGTCCCTTTGTCACATCGCATATCAATCGCTTGTGTTGCGAGCCTAGGCGAAGGTAATCTCGCCGTTCTCGCAGTCCATATCGGCGATACGGGCCAGGCTCTCAACGCGGAAGCCGCGCTTGCGGAGCTTATCGCCGCCGCCCTGGAAGCCCTTCTCCACTGCAATGCCAATACCGGACACCTCGGCACCTGCAGCCTCGCAGATCTTGATAAGACCCTCGAGCGCGCAGCCGTTGGCCAAAAAGTCGTCGATAATCAGGACCTTGTCGCCCTCGGACAGGAAGCGCTTGCCGACGATGACCGGGTACTCCTTCTGCTTGGTAAAGGAGTAGATGGTCGTGGCATACTGCTCGCCGTCGAGGTTGATGGACTGGGCCTTCTTGGCAAAGACCACCGGCACGCCGCCAAAATGCTGGGCAGCAATGCAGGCCATACCAATGCCCGAAGCCTCGATGGTCAGGATCTTGTTGATCTCGACGCCCTCGAACAGACGGGCCCACTCGGCGCCCATGTGGTCGAACAGCTCAACGTCGCACTGGTGGTTGAGGAAGGCATCAACCTTAAGGACGTTACCGGCCTTTACGATGCCGTCACGGCGAATACGATCCTCAAGCTCCTGCATGGCGCAACCCTTTCTCGCGGCAATGATTCCGCGCGATGAACAAACGTTGCACGATAGTCTACCACGGACCGACCCCCGCCCGCCCCACA
>OIZQ01000189.1_pt1 | contig 38174 bp, 29 predicted proteins | sample 1588491 | NCBI WGS metagenome assembly OIZQ01 (sample SAMN03283262) | human gut metagenome | biome: human-associated habitat; material: feces | host: Homo sapiens | place: USA | collected 2013
GGCGGCCCACTTTTCCCAACAGCTGGAAAAGTGGGCAAAAGAGCCGGAAGAAACCAATGGTTTCTTCACTTCCTTGCGCGCTATACGTTGTACAAAACCGCGGCTGCCTACCACACGTTCACGTAAGCTCTTCTTTTTCGCCTTGTTAAAAGGATCGACTCTGCTCCAGCGTCGCTGCCGCTGACATGCGCAATAAATAGCAGTTACGGTCTACCGTGTGGGCAACCGCGAGGGTCGCCTCTACGGACGGGGATGCGGATTCCCACGCCGGTGACGTCGGTCACTGGCTCGGAATGACAGACTTTCCGTGCGGACAGAGTCGTCCGCCCCTACAACGTAATGCGGGCCCCATGTGTCTCACGTCGGGGCGTCGGGGACGCCGCCCCCTACGGTCGTTCTATCGATAGCCGGTGCGTAGGGGCGGGGCTCTGCCCCGTTCGCCGCACGGGATTTTATTGTGATATTTCGTATTGGTGGACAACTGTCCACAGTGCGTTCAGCAAAATCACTATATTCCACCACGTAAAACTGTTATAACTTACGAAAATCAGAAAACTGCATTGACACAGCCTGTGAAAATTGCTAGTATAAAGTCATCCCAAAACGAAAACGTTTCCGGTAACGATGTCAATCCGTTTTCATCGGGGCAAGCACGACAGGAGGAAGAACCGTGACCATCAAAGATATCGCCCGCATCAGCGGCGTCAGCATTACCACTGTCTCCCGCGTGCTGAATGATCGGCCCGACGTCAGCGACGAAAGCCGCCGCCGGGTGCTGGACGTGATCGAAAGTACCAACTACATCCCCAACAACTCCGCCCGCGACCTGGTGAAAACCAGGTCTGATTCCATCGGCCTTGTGGTGCGCGGCATCTCCAACCCCTTTTACACCGACATTATCCGGTCTGTGGAGGCGGGCATCACCTCAGGCGGCTACACCATGGTGATGCAGCAGATCAGCTCCGACGAGGACGAGCTGAAGCGGGCCGCCGTTATGGAGCGGGAAAAACGGCTGCGGGGTCTTGTGCTGCTGGGCGGACGGTTCGACTACTCCGCCGCCGATCTGGCGCTGCTGAACGTGCCCTTTGTATGCTGCTCCTTCGGCAACCATTACGGTACGCTGGAGCGGGTGGATTACTCCTCCGTCTCCATCGCCGATATGGAGACCGCCTATCAGGCCACCCGGTATCTGCTGGACAACGGCCACCGGCGCATCGCCGCGCTGATCACCTGTCCCGACGACCACTCCATCAGTCAGCTGCGGTACGAGGGATACACAAAGGCGCTGGCAGAGGCGGGCATTCCGCTGGACGAGTCGTTGGTGATCTGCACCGGCACCTTTAATATTCAGGACTCCTACACGGCCATGAACCGCGTGCTGGACAGCGGCACGGACTTTTCTGCCGTTTTCGCCATTTCCGATAACATGGCCATCGGCGCCATGCGGGCACTGCGGGAGCACGGACGCACCGTTCCTGACGGCTGCTCGGTGGTCGCCATCGACGGCATCGAGGTATCCGACTACATCGACCCGCCGCTGACCACCCTGTGCCAGCCCATGGAGGAAATGGGACGGCGCAGCATCCAGATCCTGCTGGACATGATTGAAGGACGAAGCGGCAACTGCCACGAGGTACTGCCCACGGTACTGCGGCCCGGCGGCAGCGTGAAAACACTGGTATAAACCGTTTTTTACAGTGCATACTGTGAAAATAAAATCAATTAAAAGGAGATCAATCAACATGAAAAAGTTTCTTGCACTGATCCTGGCTCTTGTGATGTCTCTGTCTCTGGTCGCCTGCGGCGGCGGAAGCAACGACGCACAGGGTTCCGGTGATGACGCCACTGCCACCGGCAAGGTGTATTACCTGAACTTCAAGCCCGAACAGGATGAGGATTGGCAGAATCTGGCCAAGGCTTACACCGAAGAGACCGGCGTGCCCGTCACCGTTGTGACCGCCGCTTCCGGTACTTACGAGGAGACCCTGATGGCCGACATGGCCAAGACCGACGCCCCCACCCTGTTCCAGGTGAACGGCCCCGTGGGTCTGGCCAACTGGAAGGATTACTGCTATGATCTGAGCAGCTCCGCCGTGTACGGTGAGCTGACCAGCGACAACTACGCCCTGAAAGAGGACGGTGCTGTCTACGGTATCGCCTATGTTATCGAGTCCTATGGTCTGATCACCAACACCACCTTGCTGGAGAAGGCTGGTTACACCACCGACGACATCAAGTCCTTTGCTGATCTGAAGAAGGTCGCCGAGGATATCACCGCCCGCAAGGACGAGCTGGGCTTCGCCGCTTTCACCTCCGCCGGTATGGACAGCAGCTCCGACTGGCGCTTCAAGACCCACCTGGCCAACCTGCCCATCTACTTCGAGTATCAGGCTGACGGCATCGGCACCACCGAGGCCATCAAGGGCACCTATCTGGACAACTACAAGAACATCTTCGACCTGTATATCAACAACAGCACCTGCGATCCTAAGGATCTGGCCGGCAAGACCGGCACCGACGCTGAGAACGAGTTCCTGAACGGTGAGGCCGTGTTCTTCCAGAACGGTTCTTGGGAGTATAGCGCGCTGTCCGCCAAGTACAGCGATGACCAGATGGCCATGATCCCCATCTACATCGGCGTGGGCGATGAGGCCAATCAGGGCCTGTGCACCGGCACTGAGAACTACTGGTGCGTAAATAAGGATGCCGCTCCCGAGGACATTCAGGCTACTCTGGACTTCCTGTACTGGTGCGTCACCTCTGACAAGGGCACCGAGGCTATGGCCAATGAAATGGGCTTCGTGATCCCCTTCAAGGGCGCTCTGGAATCCAACAACCTGTTCGTGAAGCAGGATAAGGCCATGACCGCCGAGGGCAAGACTCCTGTGTCCTGGAACTTCCCCACCATGCCTTCCGAGGAGTGGAAGAACGGTGTCGGCTCCGCGCTGACCGCTTACGCTGCCGGTACCGGTGACTGGGATGCCGTCAAGACCGCTTTCGTGGATGGCTGGGCTTCCGAGTACGCCATGAAGTAATCGCGCTCCCACAGGACGCATTTTCTGATGAATCCCGGCTGTCGGGTGGGCTTACCGCCCACCCGACAGCCGCACCCATCGGCATATACCTGTACGCCCCGGCTGTACCGGGACGCAGAGGCAGGTGTCGAAGTTCACAGTTGACCGGGAGGTATCGCTCATGCAGAAAAACATTCGTAAGTATTGGCCCATATTCCTTTTGCCCACGTTGGCCGCCTTTTTGCTTGGCTTCGTGATCCCATTCTGTCAGGGATTGTATCTGTCCCTGTGTAAGTTCACGACCATCAACAAGGCAACCTTTGTAGGCTTCAGCAACTACGTAAAAGCTTTTCAGGATGAGATGTTCGCCAACGCCTTCTGGTTCACGGCGAAGTTCACGGTGGTATCCACCATCCTCATCAACATTCTGGCGCTGGCTATCGCACTGCTGCTGACCCGCGGCATCAAGGGCACCACGCCGTTCCGCACGGTGTTCTTCATGCCCAACCTGATCGGCGGCATCGTGCTGGGCTATATCTGGCAGATCCTGCTGAACTGCGTGCTGTCCCTGCTGGGTAAGCCGCTGCTGGCGCTGAACGCCACCTACGGCTACTGGGGATTGATCATTCTGATGTGCTGGCAGCAGATCGGCTATATGATGATCATTTATATCGCGGGCCTGCAATCCATCCCCAACGACTATATCGAGGCGGCGTACATTGATGGCGCTACCCCGTGGCAGACCTTCTGGAAGGTGAAACTGCCCAATCTGATGCCCTCCATCACCATCTGCCTGTTCCTGACGCTGACCAACTCCTTCAAGCTGTTCGACCAGAACCTGGCGCTGACCGGCGGCGAGCCTGCTCACGCTTCGGAAATGCTGGCGCTGAACATCTATCAGACCTTCTACGTCCGCTCCGGCCCTCAGTGGAAGGGCATCGGTCAGGCCAAGGCCGTGCTGTTCTGCATTCTGGTGATCGCTATCTCCAGCCTGCAGCTGAAGCTCACCAAGTCTAAGGAGGTGCAGCAGTAATGCAAAAACGCAGTCGTACCATTAACGGCATCTGGACAGCTGTGCTGACTGTTCTGAGCCTTGCGTGGATCTATCCTATCGTGATGGTGGTCATCAACTCCTTTAAGGTGGAGTCTGCCATCAGCACCAGCACCGCCTTCCAGCTGCCTACCGCCGAGCAATTCGCCGGGCTGGACAACTTTGCCAGCGCCATCGGCTCTCAGGGCTTTCTGGCGGCATTCTTCAACAGTCTGGTCATCTCCGTTACGTCGGTGGTGCTGATTCTGATCTGCTGCTCCATGTGCGCGTGGTTCATCACCCGCGTCAACAGCAAGGTCACAAAGCTGTGCTACTTTCTGTTCGTGTTCTCCATGGTGGTACCGTTCCAGATGCTGATGTTTACGCTGGCGAATCTGGCTGACAAGACCAAGCTGAACACTCCCTTCAACATCTGCATCGTCTATCTGGGCTTCGGCGCGGGACTGGCCGTGTTCATGTTCTGCGGCTTTATGAAGTCCATTCCGCTGGAGATCGAGGAGGCCGCCATGATCGATGGCTGCGGCCCCATCCGCACCTTCTTCCTGGTGGTGCTGCCCATGCTGAAGCCTACGCTGGTCAGCGTCGGCATTCTGGAGACCATGTGGGTGTGGAACGACTATCTGCTGCCCTATCTGGTGCTGGATAAGACCAAGTATATGACCATCCCCATTCTGGTGCAGTACTTCCGCGGCGGCTACGGCAAGGTGGAAATGGGCCCCATGATGGCCTGTATCGTACTGACCGTTTTGCCCATCATCATCATTTACGTGCTGGGCCAGAAGCACATCATCAAGGGTGTGGCCGCCGGCGCCGTGAAGGGATAAAAATAGCTGGCATGAAATCTGACGATTTCATTACCAAAAAAATTCATCGATCCGCAGGGCGGGACAGTTCCTGTCCCGCCCTGTGACACACTATCATTAAAAATGAGGGAAAGATCACAATTATGAAACGTTCCAGTGGTATTTTACTTGCTGTCTCCTCCCTGCCGTCCCCCTACGGGATCGGCACGCTGGGCAAGGCCGCCTATGAATTTGCAGATTTTCTCCATGACGCCGGGCAGCACTATTGGCAGATGCTGCCCCTTGGCCCCACCAGCTACGGGGATTCTCCCTATCAGAGCTTTTCCACCTTTGCCGGAAACCCCTACTTCATCGATCTGGACATGCTGATCGACGACGGGCTGCTGAAAAAGAGCGAGGTGGCCAAGTGCCAGTGGGGCACCGAGCCGCGATACGTGGACTACGGCAAGATCTACGAGAGCCGATTCCAGGTGCTGGCGCTGGCGAAGCAGCGGGGCTGGCGGCGCGACGCGGAGCAGGTGGCCGCTTTCCGGGAGGAAAACGGCCGCTGGCTGGAGGATTACGCTCTGTACATGGCCTGCAAGCGGCATTTCGGCATGAAGTCCTGGACAGAGTGGCCCGACACGGCGCTGCGGCTGCGGAAATCCCCCGAGGTATTGGAGCAGTACCGCACCAAACTGCAGGAAGATGTGGAGCTGTTCATCTACATCCAGTTCCTGTTCTTCCGGCAGTGGACGGCACTGCGGGAGTATCTCCACCAGCAGGACATTCAAGTGATCGGCGATCTGCCCATCTATGTGCCCATGGACGGCGCCGACGTGTGGGCCGAGCCGGAGTTCTTCCAGCTGGACGACCAGTGCATCCCCACCGCCGTCAGCGGCGTGCCGCCCGACTATTTCAGCAAGGACGGCCAGCTGTGGGGCACGCCCCTGTACCGCTGGGATGTAATGCAGGAGGACGGCTTCGGCTGGTGGATCCGACGCATTGACGGCGCAGGCAAGCTGTACGACGTGATCCGCATCGACCACTTCCGGGGACTGGACACCTATTGGGCCGTTCCCTACGGCGAGGCCACCGCCCGCAAGGGACAGTGGTGCAAGGGTCCCGGCATGGCGCTGGTCAGTGCGCTGACCGGCTGGTTCCCCGGCCTGCAGTTTATCGCCGAGGATCTGGGCTATCCCACGCCCTCTGTGCAGCAGCTATTGCTGGATTCCGGCTGGCCCGGCATGAAGGTGCTGGAATTTGCCTTCGACTCCCGCGACACCAGCAACTATCTGCCCCACACCTATCCCCGGCACTGCGTGTGCTACACCGGTACCCATGACAACAGCCCTGTGGAGCTGTGGCGGTATGAGGCCGCGCCGGAGGATATCGCCTACGCCAAGCGGTATCTGGGGCTGAACGACGAGGAGGGCTTCCACTGGGGCATCCTCCGGGGCGGACAGAGCAGCGTGGCCGACCTGTTTGTGGCCCAGATGCAGGATTATCTGGGGCTGGGACAGTATCACCGGATGAACACCCCCGGCATTCTGGGTGGAAACTGGCAGTGGCGCATGCTGCCCGGTGAGGCCAGCGCCGAACTGGCGAAAAAGATCTATGACATGACCGTCATGTACAGCCGCACGGAGCGCCGCGCGGAAGAAACAGCGGAGGAAGAAACCGCAGCGGAAGCGAAATCATTTTGAATCATGCCGCCTGCGGCGACATACCAAAGTTCTTCGTTCTTCACTTTTATTTCTTCTCTGACAACAAAAAAACCTCAGGCCGGTTGGCCTGAGGTTTTTTTGTTGTCTCTTAATAGCTGCCCAGGTCGGCGGACTTGTCGCCCTCGACGCTGGTGCCGAACTCGTAGTCGTTGCCGGGAAGGATGGCGTTCAGGAGCACGCCTGCCAGAGCGGCGATGGCCAGGCCGGTCAGGGTGATATCGGCGCTGCCCACGGTGAAGGTGATGCCGCCGGTGGAGCTGAAGCCCAGACCGCTGACGAAGATCACCGCGGCGATGATGAGGTTGCGGGACTTGGTCAGGTCGACCCGGTTCTCTACCACGTTGCGGACGCCGACGGCGGAGATCATACCGTAGAGGACGAAGCTGACGCCGCCCACGATGGCGGTGGGGATGGAGTTGACCAGCGCGTCAAACTTGGGGGAGAAGCTGAGGATGATGGCGTACAGGGCGGCCAGCCGGATGACGCGGGGGTCGTAGACCTTGCTGAGAGCCAGAACGCCGGTGTTCTCGCCGTAGGTGGTGTTGGCGGGGCCGCCGAACATGCCGGCGAAGGCGGTAGCCAGACCGTCGCCCAGCAGCGTGCGGTGCAGGCCGGGATCCTCGATGAAGTTCTTTCCGGTGGTGGAGGAGATGGCGGAGATATCGCCGATGTGCTCCATCATGGCGGCGATAGCGATGGGAGCCATGACGAGGATGGAGGTGATATCAAACTTGGCGATGACGAACTGCTGGAGACCCACAATGTCGGCCTCGCGCATGGCGGCGAAGTCCACCTGACCGGTGATCAGAGCCACCACATAGCTGACCACCACACCCAGCAGGATGGGGATGATCTTGATCATGCCCTTGCCCCAGATGTTGGCCACGATGATGACCGCGATGGCCACCAGTGCCAGCCACCAGTTGGTGGAGGCGTTGCCGATGGCGGTGCCGGACAGGTTCAGGCCGATCAGGATGATGATAGGGCCGGTGACGATGGGCGGGAAGAAGCGCATGACCTTCTTGGCGCCCACCAGCTTAAACAGCAGGGCCAGCACCAGATACAGCAGGCCCGCGATCACCACGCCGCCCAGCGCGTAGGGCAGCTTTTCCTCACCGGTCATGCCGGCGAACTTGCCGGCGTCCAGCGCGGCGACTGCCTGGAAGCCGCCCAGGAAGGCGAAGGAGGAACCCAGGAAGGCGGGCACCTTAAACTTGGTGCACAGGTGGAACAGCAGCGTGCCGAGACCTGCGAACAGCAGCGTGGTCTGGATGGACAGGGGCAGGCCGTAGGAGCTGACCAGAATGGGCACCAGAACGGTGGCGCCAAACATGGCGAACAGGTGCTGCAAGCCCAGCAGCAGCATACGGGGGACGCCCAGCTCTCTGGCGTCGTAGATGGCCACGTGGCCCAGTTCTTTCTTCATGACGTGATTCCTCTCTTTCATTTGTCTTGTATGTGAATTTACTTACCAAACTGTGTGGGCTTTTCCCGGCCGCAGGCCGAAAAAAAAGACCGATGAAAAACATCGGTCAAAAAACGATATCAACAATAGAAACAAAAACAGTGGGAGCGGCTTTGCACTTGGTCTTACGGATGATGGTCATGGCGCGTTCCCCCTCTCAAAATTTTCTTGCTTATTATATCGGCACTTTCCGCAAAATGCAAGCTTTTTCTTTTCCAAACATCTGACAGATTTTATCCATCATCTTTGTTGACATTGCACAAATCCATCGGTGGTGCTTATGGCTGCGATAAAGGAGCGGGGTATCCCGCTCCTTTATTGTTCATTTCGTGATATCCTCGTCTAGCAGCGTCAGGGCAACGGGACGACCATCCTCATACACCAGCCGCCAGCAGGCCTGATACTCATCCCAGGGGACGCAGGAGTAGACGTACTGTCCGTCGCCGGTCAGGCTGTACCACTCCGCGTCCGTGTCCGCCGTCAGTTCCCACGTTTCGCCGGTGCGCAGGTCAGCGGCGTATACAGTGGTATCATTGTGATACAGGGCGAAATCGTCGCCGCAGGCATAATAATTGGCGACAGGCAGCGTCACCGTCCGGTCACCGGCGGGTGCGGCGATGTAATAGGTGTCGGTGGAGGTCTGGTGGCTGCACAGGAACCACAGGGCGTCCCCCACCCTGTCGGGATAGGCGTCCACCGCGACGCTATCCGGCAGCAGGGACACGCCGTTTTCCCGCAGGTCATAGCGCTCGCTTTCGCCATCCAGCGGTACCAGCTTCAGCTGCCGCTCGCCCACCCGGAAGTGCCGTTGGGAGAACATGTGCGTGTCGTAGTAGCCATAATCGGTGGGCGGCGTGACCTCCTGTCGATCTCCGCCGGTTTTGCCGTCCAGCAGCAGCTGATAGCTCCTGTCCGTTTTCCGGTCATACACCGTCACCACCACGTCATCGCCGTACAGCGACAGGTGGAGGTTGGTGCAATCCCCGCCGCCGCGATACAGCAGCGTTCGCTTTTTTGCGGCATGATCCAATACACGCAGTGATTTTCCACCAATATAATACACACCGTATTCATTTACCTGATAGCTGTTATACCAGAAGGTGCTGAGTATCTGCTGGCGCTCCCCCGTTTCCGGGTCGTAGCGGTACAGGCCACGGTGGCGGACGTGGTAGTAGTAATCGCCGTCCACCACCGTGCCGATGGAGGCGACGCAGCCGGTGCGAAGAAAATCGAGATAGTCAAACCGCCGGGCCGTCCAGATACCCAGCACTACAAGGCACAGACAGGCGGCTGTCACCAGCCAGCGCCGCCAGCGGTGAGGCCGCTTCAGCCTGGGGTCGCGGGCGTCCTGCACGGCGGCGTCGTCCACCTCACCGATGGCGTAGAGCAATGTTTCCGGTCTCATAGCAGGCCCTCCTGTTCCAACGTTTGGCGCAGCTGCTGGCGGATGCGGTACAGCATGGACTTCACCTTGCTGGTGGAAAAACCGAAGCGGATGGCGATCTCCGCCACGCTGTCCAGATACCAGTAGCGGCAAAGGAACACCCGGCGCTCCGCCTGGGGCAGAGCCAACACGAAATCGTTGATCCGTGCCGCCAGCTCGGTGGCCTCCAGCTCCCGCTGCACGTCGCCGCTGCCGTCTACACACTGGCTCAGCTCCTCCAGCGCCAGCGCCGTCTCGTCGCCGAAGCGCTTTTTGGCACGGGCGGCCTCCCACCGCTTCAAAGAGATGCGGCGGGTCAGCTTGCCCAAAAAGCCCGACAGCCGTTCGGGCCGGTGGGGCGGCATGGCGTTCCACGCGCCCAGCCACGTGTCGTTGACGGATTCCTCCGCGTCCTGCTCCTGACGCAGGATGTTCCGGGCGATGGACAGGCAGTAGGGGCCGTATTTCTCCTGACTTCGGTCAATGGCCTGCGGGTCACGCGCCCAGTACAGGGACACGATCTGCTTATCCTCCATGGGCTTCCCTCCCCTCTTATCCTTCTACTCCGGAAAAATGCCCGGCGGTTGCAGCTTGGCGGCAAATTTTTTGCTTCCAGTATAAAAACAGGGCCAAACGGCACGCCGTCCAGCCCTTTTCGTTTTACAAAATAATTGTTTTGTTTCCAGAAATTGCCTTTTATCGGATCTTCAGCACGGCGGAAACGGAGAGATCCAGCACCTTTTCCACCTCGCTCATGACGGCGGGGGTGCCGCTCTGCCGGTGCTGCTGCAAAATCAGGAACAGCGGGCCAAACAGCACGGCGTTGATGTAGGCCACGTTGTCGGTTTTCATCAGGCGGCGGGCGATGGCCTCCTGATACACCGCCATCAGCGGCGGGGAGGGCAGGCTGTTCTCCTGCAGTGCTTCAGCCGTGACGAACTCCGGCGCATTGACCACCGACAGGAAGAAATGGGCCTCCTGCGGGTGGGCCAGCAATGTCTGGGCCAGCTGGCGCAGGCCGAAAAACAGCATTTCGCCGGGGGTGCGGCCCATGTCGATGGCCTGCTGCAAGCCCTCCTGCAAGCCCTGCCACACCTGCGCATAGATGCACGAGAGCATGTCGGTCTTGTCCTTGTAGTACACGTAGGGAGTGCCGGAGCTGATGCCCGCCCGCTTGGCCAGCTTGTCAAAGGACAGGGCGGCAAGACCCTCCTCCATGGTGATCTGGAGGACGGTTTGGATGACTTTATCCCGTTTTGCTGTATCAATCGTTCTCATGGTTATGATAATAAACGTTTATTCACTTATTGTCAAGACCCTTTTCGGCAAAATTTTCAAAAAGAGGAGCGGGGCAAAACCCCGCTCTTCCTTTTCAGTTGCCCTGTTTCGCTTGGCCCATCAGCACCAGCTGGTCGATGCGGTTCGCTTCCCGGTTCTGCATGGCCTCCTTCCAGGTCTCCCGATAGGTCGCTTCGGAATCGTAGAAGGACACCATCAGGGTTTTCGGGAGAGCTGTTCCTGTGGCGGAGACGGCGGCACTGTAACGCACATGGCAGAAGTGACCGTCCACCGTTTCCAGCTGCCACTCCGCGCCGTTGACGGCGGCGTCCTCCGGGATCTCCCTGCTGGACAGTTGGCGATAGAACTGCTCCTCATCTGTGAAGCCGCCGCACAGCAGCCCCGCCAGTTGGATAGGCTTCTGCCAATCCTCCCAGCGGAAGGCGGTGTCCTCCCCCGCCGCTTCCACATACGTCACCCGCAGGACTCCCTTATCTCCGTCTCGAACGCTGCTGTTGACGCCGCACAGGGGCAACGCCGCGCCATCGCTGCCGCGCAGCGTGTAGTTGATGTGGTGCTCCTCGGCAGAGTACGTCTCATTCGGCGAGATGGCCAACGGCATATCCAGTTGCCGCACTGCCTGCTCCACCTTTTCCGCCATCAGGGGATAGCCGTTGGGCGCCACCGACACGGTGATGGGCGGGCGGGGCAGCAGCCCCTCGGCGTCCCGCGGAATGGCCCGCTGCTGGTCGCTGGTGAGACTCTGCCACGCCTGTGTGTAGACAGCTTCCTCCTTCTGGTAGACCGCCAGCAGCGTATCAGTGTAGCCCTCGGCATATGCGCCGTCCAGTCCGTCGATATTCAGCAGCAGCGCACGGCACTGTTCAACTGTCAGGTTATTTCCCTTTACATAGTCTGTCAGCTGGGATACCAGCGCCCCGCTGTCGTTGCCATTCTGACCGTAGATATCCCAGCGGAAGCCGCCGTCAGGGAAACGGGTAAAGAAGGTCGCGGCATCGGGAACGGCCTCCTTGGAGCGGGCGATGTTCTTCTTCATCTGCCACGCCCAGCCGGAAAGAGCGCTGATGATCTCGTCGCCGGTCATGTCTCCGGTGTAGGCGGCGTTTGCCTCCCTGTTGATCCACAGCAGGGCGTCGGTGCCGCTTTCGACGGTCAGCGTGCCGCTGCTCCAGCTGTGGAGGGTGATGGAGGGCGTACTGCCGGTCAGCTCCGCCTTTCCGTAGCGGGCGACCCAGCGGTTGTCGCTGGCCAGCTGGAAAAAGCCCTGCCCCACCGTGTCAGGCTCCGGCACGTCCACGATATCCACCTCTGTGGGCAGACGGAACTCCGAGGCCAGCAGCGCGTGGACACTGTCGGTATCATAGCTCAGAATGTTTTCGGGCGGCGTGGTGTCACTGGGGGTGAAGGCGGCGTGCACCACGATCATATAGTCGGCATTCCGGGCGATATCGGGCTGCTTTTCCAGCGTGCGGCAATCAAACTCCGGCAAACCTCCGCCCAAGTCCGCCGCCACCGCCAGCAGCACAATGTCGTCGCCCGCCGCAGCCTGCCGTTTTTCGCCGTCAGTATAGGCGGCAAAGGCGGTATCCTTGGGCATCTGCTTCAAATCGTCCGAGAGATCCCCGTAGCCGCCGTAGGCGTCCGTGGCGGCCCAGAGGGAGAACGTAAGCCGCATTTGCTCATTACGCTCCGGCTGCGTCAGCTGGACGCTCAGCTCGTTGACATAGCGGCTCATGGTCAGCAGTTGGGTGGTGCGGCACTGGCCGTTCTGCCAGATCTCGGCGTAAATGTTGGCGTCCAGCGCCGCTTCCTGTGTGTCTACGGTGAAGTCTGCGCGCCAGGTGGAGATGATGTTCTCCTTCTCCACGAAGGTCAGCGTGCCTTTGCTGCCGCCGGACACGGGATCGGTCAGGAAGCAGACGGCCACCACGACACAGGCGACAATGGCCGCTAAAATCACCCAAAAGGCGGGCTTTTTGTACTGCAAAACCGCCTTGATGCGGCTCTTGACCCCCTCCTCGCCAAAGGCTACGGGGCAGGCCAGCACCATCCGCCGCCCCTGACTGCACTGGAGCAGAGCGTCAGAGTAGGCTTTCTTTTCGTTCCTATCCAGACGGCGTACCACGCACTGGTCGCAGGCCGTTTCAATATCCCGGCAGAACAGCCAGTAGGCCAGCCACACCAGCGGATTGAACCAGTGCGCCGCCAGCAGCACGTAGCCCAGCGGCTTCCAGACGTGGTCGCCCCGCCGCAGATGAGCCTGCTCGTGGGCCAGCACGTAATCCAGCTGCGCCCCGTCCATGCCGCTGGGCAGATAGACCCGGGGACGGAACAGGCCCAGCAGGAACGGCGACGTTACCGCGTCGCACACCCAGATATTATCCCGCAGGCGCATGGCCTCCCGCACACGAAGGCGCAGCCGCAGCGTACTGCCCAGACCGTACAGCAGCAGCGCGCCGCCCACCGCCAGCCACACCGTCACCAGCGGCGGCAGATAGCGGGTGGGATCACCGCGGCCCGCCGTCTCCTGCACCGGCTCCGCGGCGGCGGACTGCTCCGGAGTGGTCTGCGGCTGGGCCGGAATGGCTTCCGCCGGACGGATGGCGTCCACGTCCAGCTGAATGGAGGGCTTGTCGCCGCTTTCATAGACGTAGTGGAAATACTCCACCTGTCCCGACTCCTGCACGGCGGCGGGAGCGGCCACCTGATAGGCCGACACCGGGGACTGGAGGCTGATGGGGCACACCAGCCGCACCGCCACCATGGCCCACAGCAGGCAGGTGATCCACCGGGGCGCTTTTTTCAGCAGCAGCCGCAGCACCAGCACCGCCAGAATCAGCCATCCGGCGGCGACGCTCATGTTGACCAGCTTTACAAAGACCGCGTTCATGCTCATCCCTCCGTTTCGTCGATCATGCGGCGGATCTCCGTCCGTTCCTCCTCCGTCAGCTTCCGCCCCTGGGTAAAGGCCGCGATAAAGGCGGGCAGCGAGCCGTGGAAGCTGTCGGTCACGTACTGTTGGCTCTGGCGGGCGTAGAACTCCTCACGGCTCATTCGCACGGTGACAAGGCCGCCGTCGTTCTGGAACAGCCCCTTATCGCACAGCCGCCGCAGCACCGTGTGAACGGTGGTGCGCTTCCAGCCCATCTCCGCCTCCCCCAGCTTCACCAGCTGGGAGGACGTGACCGGCGCGGTGCGCCAAATGATATCCGCAAATTTGGACTCTACGATCCCCATCTGCAATTCCGACATGGCAGTTCCCTCCTATCCGACTACATTATGTAGTCTTTTCTATAGACTACAGTATATAGTCTCGTTTGTCAAGGGGGAAAATGGAAAAAGCGGTTTCTTTATCAGAAACCGCTTTTTCGCTACGTTATTCTTTTGGGAGGTCTGTCTGGCTCATATCCACCCAGATGGCGGGACGGACGTACTCACCCTCGTAGGAGCGGGCACCCTCGCCCACACCGCCGCGGGTATACACGCTGTCGGGGTGATTGCCGCCGTCGGTGGTACGCAGCCACCAGATGGCCGGGGCTGGCGCAGTGGCGTTTCCGGCCCAGGGATCCGCCGACAGAGCGTAGGCGGTATAGTCCGTGACGGTGGCCGCCTCGGAGGAGAAGTAGGCGTAAACCTCGGTATCACTTAGCAGGAACACCCGATCCTCGGTGGTGAAGGGGTTTTCGCTCCCCTTGCGGCCACCGGGAGCGGTGATGACGGTGGTGGTCAGCAGCTGGCGCTGCTCCTCGGCGCTGAACGCGGCATTGAGGAACGTACTGTTCAGCCACTGGCGGAGGGAGCAGCTCTCCCAGGTGAAGGGCTCTGTCACCGGCTCATAGAAGGGCATGAAGGACTGATGATCCAGTGCGTACTTGCTGAGCAGCAGCGCCTTGTCGCCGTCCCGAGCCAGCACCAGCCATTCGATAGGCTCCTTGCCGTTGGCGGCGTCGCCGTCCTGCTCATAGCTTCCGAATAGGACGGTCTCCGGTCCCTTGCCTGTCTGACCAAGATAGCGGGCATCGCCCTCCAGCCAGTCGCGGAAGCTGGAGTCCGCTATGCTGTAGACATGCTCCGCGCCGCCGCTGCTGACGATCACATTGCTGACGCTGAAGCTTAAATTGTTCCGTTCCAATGTGTCCTCATAGAAATACAGCGTGCTGTCGCCGATCTCCAGCAGGGCCGCAAGCTGGAAGCTCGCCTCGTCGATCGACTCGATCGGCTGCCAGACCTCCGACCGCAGAAAGCGGGTCAGCACCGGAGCGGGGATTCCGTTGTCCGTATACAGCGTGTCGCCGTATGCCCAAGTCATGTCGAAGGTGTCCATCTCCTCCGCCTGCGCCGCCAGCTTCAGCAGCAGCGTGTCGGTCTGGGTCAGGGCGCGCCGCACATCGGCGCAGCCCATCTCTCCCATGTTATACCAGCGGCTCTCATCACCGGCGGTGATCTTGACGGTGCTCTTCCCCGGCGCGGCGGCATAGAAGCGAAGGGCGGTGTCATCGTTCACCTGCGCAAGAATGGTGTAGTCCTCATCGGAGCCGTCATCAGCCCGGCCCTCCCGCAGGAAGGTCCAATCGGCGTTTGACAGCAGCTTGCCCAGGGTGGAGCCGGAGGTGGTCTCCACATCGCCGGCATAGCCGGTCAGCGTGACGGTGTCCGTCTGATAGGCCACAAGGGCCACATTCTGATAGCTGGCCGGGGACTGGTCGGACTCCTCGTTCTCTGTCCCCTTGGGGTTGGTCAGGAAGCACACCGCCACCACGGCGCACACCACCACCGCCGCCAGCACCGCCCAGAAGGCGGGCTTTTTGTACCACAGTACCGCCTTTACGCGGGTCTTGACCCCCACCTCGCCAAAGGCCAGCGGGCAGGCCGCCACCCAATGGCGGCCCCGACTGCAATCCAGCAGCGCCTGAGAGTAGGCCGCCCGCTCCTCCGCCGCCATGTCGCGGATCACCCGCTCGTCGCAGGCCAGCTCCATATCCCGGCAGAAAAGGATATACGCCGCCCACACCAGCGGGTTATACCAGTACACCGCCAGCAGCAGGAAGCCCAGCGGCTTCCACAGGTGATCGCCCCGCCGCAGATGAGCCCTTTCATGCCGCAGGACGCAGACACGCGCCGCTTCATCCATGCCGGAGGTCAGGTAGATACGGGGTCGGAACATCCCCAGAATAAAGGGGGACTTGATGCTGTCGCACAGGTAGACATTGCCCTCCAGCGGGATGGACGCCGCTACGTCCTCCCGCAAGCTCAGATAGCCCGCCAACGCCAGCATCAGCATCACATAGATACCCACCGCCCACAGGATGGAGGGAAGGTTCATATCCACAGAGCGGGCGGGCGTTTGGGGCTGGGGGATGGCGTCCGCCGCCGTTGTGGCGTCCGGCACGGTGCTGTCCGGGGTAGACGGGGTCTCCGCCGATACGCCGGGCAGCAGCGTGGCGGGACGGTATCTGACATCGCCGCAGAAGCCCGTATCCTGAAAATACGTCACCTGACCGCTGGACTGTACGGCATCTCCCGCCAGCCGGTAGACCGACAGGTCGGACTGGAGCGCCACGGGGCACACCAGCCGCACCGCCACCAGCGCCCACAGCGCGCACAGCACCCACTTGGGCGCCAGCCTTTTCAGCAGCGGACGCAGCAGCAAAAGCACCACGATCAGCCAGCTGGCCGCCACTGCCAGATTCAGTGAGCCAACAAACAGTTGCCGCAGATTATCCATAGTCAGCCCTCCTTCCGGAATGTGTCGATCATCCGCTGGATCTCGTCCACCTCCGCCGCCGACAGCTTCTTGCGGGAGGTAAAGGCCGTGATAAAGGCGGGCAGCGACCCGTCAAAGGCGTCCTCCACGAATTGCTCCGACCTGGCGGCGTAGAACTGCTCCTGGGTCATCACCACCGACACAATGCCGTTTTCGTTTTTGAACAGACCCTTTTCGCACAGCTTCCGCAGCACGGTATAGGTGGTGGGCTTCTTCCAGTTCAGCTCCCGCTGGCAGATCTTCACCAGCTCGCCTGACGGCAGCGGCGCGTAATGCCACACCAGCTCCGCGAACCGCAGCTGTACCTCGCCCAGCTCCATGTTGTCCATAAGCGCTCCTCCTTTTCGGTTTATCTTCAATAAACTGTACAGCTAGTTTATCAAGAGTAAACCGATTTGTCAAGGTCTTTTACGGAAGTTTTCAAAAAAACTGAGGCCCGGAATACGCCGAGCCTCAGTTTTTTTCATGTTTCATTGATGCGCCGTTTGTGGATCAGCCGCAGAAGGGCGGCCAGCAGCCACGCGGCCAACAGGCCGGTCAGGCTTCCGGCGGCGTCCAGCAGGATGTCCTGCACCTGCGCGCCCCGGCCATCGGCCACAAGCTGGATGCTCTCGTCCACCACAGCCGCCGCCAGCGCCAAGAGGAAGGCGTAGCTTCCGCGAAAGAACACGCCCGGACTTTCCCACAGCAGCGCCAAGGCACCCAGGATCATCCCCAGCGCACCGTACTCACAGAAATGCGCCAGCTTGCGCACAAGATGGGTCGTCACGTTTCCCTCGCCCACGAACCGCTCCAGAAACGGCGTGAGCCACTGGCCCACCCGACGGCTCTCCTCCGCCGAACTTGCCGCCGGGACCATGGAGTGGCCCCAGATGAAAACCAGCGCCAAGACCAACAGCACCAACAGAATGCGGGCCCCACGGGGATTGCGGCAATTTGATTGGTTCATACGTCTCTTACGGTATTGATTCCGCTCAACATTTCTTAAATCCAGTGGGGTTCTTCTTCTGCCAGTTCCAGCTGTCCCGGCACATTTCCTCAATCCCCCGCTCTGCCCGCCATCCCAGCTGTTCCCACGCCTTGGCAGGATCAGCGTAGCAGGCGGCAATATCGCCGGGGCGGCGGGGCGCGATGGTGTAGGATATCTTCACGCCATTCGCTTTTTCAAACGCTTTTACAACATCCAGTACAGAATAGCCCTTGCCGGTGCCCAAGTTGAAAACCTCCACACCGCAGTTGGCCGTGATAGCCTGCAAGGCCTTCACGTGTCCCTTGGCCAGATCCACCACGTGGATATAGTCCCGCACGCCGGTGCCGTCCGGCGTGTCGTAGTCGTTGCCAAACACGTTCAAATGATCCAGCTTGCCCACCGCCACCTGTGTGATGTAGGGCATCAGGTTATTGGGGACGCCATTGGGAGCCTCACCGATCAGGCCGGACTCGTGTGCGCCGATGGGGTTGAAGTAGCGCAGCAATACCACGTTCCACGGGTTGGCGTCGCCGTTTTTCACATCCGCCGTGTGCAGATCCGTCAGAATCTCCTCCAGCATGGATTTAGTCTGACCATAGGGATTCGTACAGCGTCCCTTAGGGCAGGTCTCCGGAATGGGGATCACCGCGGGGTCGCCGTAGACCGTGGCCGAGGAGGAAAAGATGATGTTCTTGCAGCCATGGCGGCGCATAACATCCACCAGCACCAGCGTACCGCCGATGTTATTGTCATAGTACTCCCAGGGCTTCAGCACCGACTCTCCCACTGCCTTCAATCCGGCAAAATGGATGCAGCAGTCAAAGCTGTTGGCGTCAAAGATGCGCTCCAGCGCCGCACGGTCACGGATATCCGCCTGATAGAACGGAATCTCCCGCCCCGTGATCTGCCGTACCCGCTGTAGGGCGGCGGACGAGCTGTTGCACAGGTTGTCCAGCACGACCACATTGTGGCCCGTCTGGAGCAATTCAACAACGGTATGTGAGCCGATGTAACCGGCGCCGCCGGTAACAAGAATATGCATTGCCTCTCCTCCTGAATGCAGTCAGTCCTTCCGCCAGACCATTTTGTTTACAATGCCAGTGTAGGATTGGATGAGCTTGACTACCTTAGTGGAGACGTTCTCCTCCACATAATCCGGCACGGGGATGCCGTGATCGCCGTTTTGGTTCATCGCTACAGCGGTGGCAACGGCTTGCAGAAGGCGCTTTTCGTCGATGCCGGCCAGCACAAAGCAGGCCTTGTCCAGCGCCTCAGGCCGCTCGGTGCTGGTGCGGATGCACACGGCAGGGAACGGATAGCCGATGGAGGTAAAATAGCTACTCTCCTCCGGCAGTGTACCGCTGTCGCTGACGACGCAGAAGGCGTTCATTTGCAGGCAGTTATAGTCATGGAAACCCAGCGGCTCGTGCTGAATGACACGGCAATCCAGTAAGAAGCCGCTCTGCTCCAATCGCTTACGGCTGCGGGGGTGGCAGGAGTACAGGATGGGCATATCGTACTTTTCCGCCATTGTATTGATGGCGTTGAACAGGGAGAGGAAATTCTTCTCTGTGTCGATATTCTCCTCACGATGGGCGGAGAGCAGGATATAGCGCCCTTTTTCAAGGCCCAGACGAGTATGGATATCGCTGCTCTCGATGGCAGAAAGGTTGTTGTGGAGTACCTCCGCCATAGGGGAGCCTGTCACGTAGGTGCGCTCCTTGGGCAAGCCGCACTCCGCCAGATAGCGGCGCGCATGCTCGGAATAGGCCATATTCACGTCGGAAATGATGTCCACGATACGGCGGTTGGTCTCCTCCGGAAGACATTCGTCCTTGCAGCGATTGCCCGCCTCCATGTGGAATACGGGGATATGCAGGCGCTTGGCCGCGATGGCTGACAGGCAGGAGTTGGTATCGCCCAGCACCAGCAGCGCGTCAGGCTTGACCTGCACCATCAGCTTATAGGAGCAGTTGATGATGTTCCCCACGGTGGCGCCCAGATCGTCGCCCACGGCATTCATATAGACCTCCGGATCATCCAGCTTCAGATCACGGAAAAAGATGCCATTCAGGTTATAATCGTAGTTCTGTCCGGTGTGAGCCAGCAGGCAATCGAAGTACGTGCGGCACTTTGCGATCACCGCCGAAAGACGAATGATCTCCGGCCGTGTGCCCACGATGATCAGCAGCTTCAATTTGCCGTTATTCCGGAAGGACACATCTGTATAGTCCAATTTCATGGTCTGGTTCATACCGTTTCTCCAAATGTATCAGGATGATTGGGGTCAAATGGCTCATTGGCCCACATGAGCGTCACCAGAGGTTCGCTGTCGCTGAGGTTGATGATGTTATGGGTATAGCCCGGCAGCATATGGACTGCCTCGATTTTTTCACCGCTGACCTCAAAATTCAGGACTTTCTCCGTGCCGATGCGGCGCTCCTGGATCAAGCCATGGCCGGATACGACGATGAAAATTTCCCATTTGCTTTGGTGCCAGTGCTGTCCCTTGGTAATGCCGGGCTTGGAAATGTTCACGCTGAACTGTCCGCAGCCGGCGGTCTTTAACAGCTCGGTAAAGGAGCCGCGGTCGTCCACGTTCATCTTCAGCGGAAAGGCCACCTTTTCACGGGGCAGGTAGGACAGATACGTGGAATACAGCTTCTTGGCAAAGCTGCCTGTGGGGATCTCCGGCATGAACAGCGTTTCCGGCTGCGCCTTGAAGGCGGCCAGCAGATCCACGATCTCACCCAGCGTCACGTGATGGGTCACAGGCGCCCCACAAAATTTGCCCTCCGGGCACAGGACGGTGTTCAGGCCGTCAAACTCGCAGTGATGCTCCCTGCCCTCCAACGCGTCCAGCAGCTCACTGACCAGATCGTCGATATAGAGCAGCTCCAGCTCCGTGGCACGGTCGTTGACGGTGATGGGCAGGTCGTTGGCCATATTGTGGCAGAAGGTGGCCACGGCACTGTTATAGTTGGGGCGGCACCACTTGCCGAAAAGGTTGGGGAATCGGTACACCAGCACCTTGGTGCCAGTGTCGGCGGCATAATCGAAAAATAGCTTCTCCCCTGCCAGCTTGGACTTCCCGTAATCGCTATTGCCGTAGCGGCCGATAAGGGTGGCCTGAATGGAGGACGACAGCATCACTGGGCAGGTATTACCGTGCCTTTTCAGAGTCTCCAGCAGCGTCGAGGCAAAGCCGAAATTGCCCTGCATAAACTCACTCTGCTCCTTCGGGCGGTTGACGCCGGCCAGATTGAACACGAAGTCCGCCTTGGCACAGTATTCACTCAGGAGCTCTGGAGGGGTGTCGATATCATATGGAAAAATCTCACCGATGGTAAGCGCCGGGCGGGTACGGTCTTTGTTGTCCCTGATATTTGCCAAAGCGGCGCAGAGGTTCTTGCCCACGAAGCCCTTGGCGCCGGTAACGAGTATGTTCATGGCAGCCACTTTTATCACTTCTCCCACTTTGCCAATTCTTCCTGAATATAGGCCAGCGCCGCGATCTTTGCCTTCGTTTCTTCCACGTTCAGAATGTGCGTATTGTTGGAGTTGAACTCCGTCAGGATATTCCGCTTTTCGTCGCCGCTGCTGAAGTACTTATCATAGTTCAGGCCGCGATTGTCCGCCGGGACACGGTAGAAGTTCCCCATATCAATGGCCTTGGCGCACTCCTCGTTGGTCAGCAGCGTCTCATACATCTTCTCGCCGTGGCGGATGCCGATGACCTTGATATCCTCCTTCCGCCCGCCGAACAGCTCGCAGACGGCCTCCGCCTGCGTTTGGATGGTGCAGGCCGGAGCCTTTTGGATCAGCAGGTCGCCGTTTTCACCGTGTTCAAAGGCAAAGAGAACGAGATCGATGGCCTCCTCCAGCGACATGATGAAACGGGTCATCTTCGGCTCGGTCACCGTGACGGGATCGCCGTTTCTGATCTGATCGATCCACAGGGGGATCACGGAGCCGCGGGAGCACATCACGTTGCCGTAGCGGGTGCAGCAGATCTTTGTTTGGCCGCTGGTACGGCTTTTGGCGGTGGCGATCTTCTCCTCCAGCGCCTTGGACATGCCCATGGCGTTGATGGGATAGGCGGCCTTGTCCGTGCTGAGGCAGATCACCGCCTTGACGCCGGCCTCGATGGCGGCGGTCAGCACGTTGTCCGTGCCGATCACGTTGGTGCGCATGGCCTCCATGGGAAAGAACTCGCAGGAGGGTACCTGCTTCAGAGCCGCCGCGTGAAAGATGTAGTCTACCCCGTACATCACGCCGCGAACCGACTGGAGATCCCGCACGTCGCCAATGTAAAATTTGATCTTCTCCGCCGCCTCCGGCATTTTCGTCTGAAATTCGTGGCGCATATCGTCCTGCTTCTTCTCGTCACGGGAGAAGATGCGGATCTCCCCAATGTCCGTGCGAAGAAAGCGGTTCAGCACGGCATTGCCGAAGGAACCGGTCCCGCCGGTGATGAGAAGGGTTTTATTGGTGAATAGACTCATTTTTTCTTCTCCTTGATGTTACTAATCAGCGATATAATATACCGTCTCTCTTGGGGATTAACCAGCATCTGAACTCCCAAAAAGCACAAAAATGAAACAGTAGTCAATAGCATTCCATTCAATAAAATTTTTGCATAACTATCAACGGATGGACAAATCGCCTCATACACAAACCATAGAGCAGCCGCAGCAGCGATATTCACAAAATAAAATCGATATGTTTTTACCGCACTTCTATTTAAGATGCGCCTATTGGTATATATAATCACATCATTGGTTCTATATAATAACGCAGCAACCGTACCAAGCAATACGCCATACAGCCCCAGCAAAAACACGCCAATAATCGATATAACTATATTGATTACGGATTCCATTATGGTTTGGAAAATGGTTTGCTTAAAATGTCCGGCATAATTAATGGTAAGAAGCATCGGCACACGCATAGCCGTTAACAGCGCAACAGCAACAAACAGCAGCGCCAAATAATCGTCAGCATATTTGATATCATTTACACCGCGAGTGTACAGTCTAACGAATGGCACAAACAGTCTCAACGCTACCAAAAAAAGCGTAAACGCTGCTGCACCGTATACCATTTCAAATAAATCAATGCGTTTGATATACAGCTTTCTATCAAGTTGAAAGGTTTGCCCTAAAATAAAGTTAACACCGTTACTCAGAATTAGCAGGATGCTTTCAAGATGCGTTATAATCAGCTTATAGATTGAATAAACACTTACCGCTTTCAGCCCCAAAATCACCGTTATAATCAATACATCTGTATTTTGAAAGATCAATCCGCTTATTTGATGGATCAGCATGTAATTCTTTTGACTCAATGCGCCATCGTTAGGAGCGGTTCTTAGGTCAAGCTCCGGATACTTGTTTTTTATATACCATTCGATGTATATCGTCTGGAGCAGTCCAATAGCAGCTGAGACAGCCAATACCGATATAACATCAAAGCCTTGCGATACGAGAACTATCTTCGATATACTCGTCAAAACGGTTATAATCGTAGACAAATTCGTAATGATATAGACCTTACCCTCAGCTTGGAATAGAACTTTATACTTTCCCTGAAAGCAGAACATGATAACGTTTCCAATTCCGCTGAGAATTGTCGCCAAGAAAATTGTAGCAAAGCCGATCTGGCTGGTTACCACCAACGGATAGACTACCGCAAGAATCATCAAAGCAAAAGAGTAGCAAATTCCCGCTCGCCTATAGTACTTGTTTGTAGCGGAAAGTATACCGCTTATACTTTGCCAGTCATCCCTTGCAACAGGTTCATATAGGGCCTGCAAGGAGGTTGCCCCTATACCTGCCTCAAACAGCGATAAATATACCAGTATCTGGTTCAGGGAATTCAGCAGTCCGTTAACCTCTGAGCCATAGCTGACTATATATAATCTAGGTAAAATAAGGCCTAAGGCTATCGTAATACATTGGCCGACAATTGAGAACGCGATATTCTTTATTGCTCTCTTATTTTTTTCCACAACGCACCACCCCGAGAGCTCTTTAAATACAGTAAAACATGCAGTATTGCGCACATTTTATTCTTAATTAGTATTTGCAATATTTTCTCTTTGGGATTAGTTGTAGGGTATCGGCAAATATACGGCATGCACTGAATATTAACCATATTTGTTAGCAATTCCCTCTTATCTTTACATGTCCCAGTAAATCTTACATATATCTGCAGGGAAAAACCAAGCCATTGTCTAAACATTTTTCGGCAATATTGATCTTGGTTCTCTCTGTCTAAAAGACTCAGCATCCATACATCGCTGCCGTACCTAGCCTGAAATGCTCGATCAGCATTAGCATTGAATCGCTTCATCAAAGATGGAGAATCGTACTGAACATAATTATAAAATACTTTGTTGCTAAAGTAGCAACCCCGGCAGTGCGACAGGTAGCTTGATACAAACATTCCATCTTCAAAAATTGCATAAGAAGTATCAAATCTAATTCCAAACGATTGAATTATCTCATTTTTATATAACTTCGCACTCATTGTGTCAAATGCATGCTGTTCATATAATTCAGCAAAATGCTCGTTTAAATCCCGAGTAATGTCAAAATATGTCTCCGCTAATGTGCAGTCTCTATTCTTCGAGTTACCTTCATACCAGTATCTAATACCAGCAGTTACGCAATCAGCTCTGTTCTTTTGCGCGATACTAACTGTATGCTCAAAAAAGCTTCTCTCTACGAAATCATCACTATCGATAAAAGTTACATATTCCCCTTTTGCAATATCAATTCCCGTATTTCTTGCCGCACTTACCCCATCATTTTCCTTGTGGATAACTGTTATTCTCTCATCAGTCTCTGCATACCTGTCACATATTTCCCCACTGCGATCGGTTGAACCATCATCGATCAATATCAATTCAAAATTATCATACGTCTGGGTTAATATGCTATCAATGCACTTGGTAAGATACTTTTCCGCATTATAAACCGGGACAATGGCGCTAATTCCTATCATTATTGATCAGTTCCTTTATTTCACTGCAAAATTGGCCATTTAGGCAACTAATTATCTTCCTTCCGTCATAGCCGTCGGTCGTGTCTACCGCCACGATTGCTTTTGCAATCTCTTTAGGCGTCTGCGCATCGTAATAATACATATACCGGCCGACAGCAGATCGTTCTATGGCTGGAATGCGAATGCTAACCACCCGCAAGCCGTTTGCCATATACGACAGGATCTTCGACGGAAAAGAGGTGGCGTTGAACGCCGCATCGGGATTTTGCGTACTAAGTCCGATATCGCAGCTTTGGATAAACCGGATGTAGTCCTCTCCGGAAAGCAAACCGTCATAGGTGACTTTCGCGTCTGATCGATTTGAAATTTCCGCGATCAGATCCTTCATTTTCCGAACATCTTCGTCTGAGCCAAAGCCCAATATGTGAATGTGGTAGTTATCCGGTAAGTATTCGGCGGCGGCGGCGGCGGCTATTGCCCCCCCCTTTCGGGGGTCAAACGTACCGGCATACACACAGTGTATGACCCGCTTGTTATGCCGGTGAATTTCATCATCGTCGAACTTGCAATTTCTATCAGCTTCAACTTTATAGGTGCCGTGAATGATCACAGACGGCTTTTTCGCGGTATTGATCTTTTCGTCCAGCAGCTGCGTTGGGAAAATGTACGAATCTGCCAGCGGAAAGAAGGACATTTCCCGCGCCACCGTTTTGGCATCGCCGGTTACATCGCCATAGATTTCTTCTACTTCCAATATGAGATTAAAGCCAATCTTCCTTTTTGCCTTCGTCAAAAGCGATATATAAGCAAGGGAATGGTACACTATCAAAAGGTCGCCGTCCATTAGATTCTCAATGATAAACTGATAGACTTGATGGAGAGCGTGAAAACGGCTGACAACTCTCTGGGCTTTATTTCCCCAAGGCGGAGAAGAAAACAGATGTAATTGGCTCATCTCGCCTATTTTCTCACACTTTGCGGGGCATTTCACCGGATTTAGCGTCTGTGAAGCGGAAATAACATCTACCGGATGGCCGCAGCTTTCCAGCGCTTCAATGATATAGGTCATTTTGTTTGTGGCGGCCAGCGTGTAATTTCTGTTTTCACTTTTGTTTTTTTCGATATCGTAATACCCCAAGTAATATATTCTGTTCATGAAAATCACTCCCAAAAGAACTTATATGGCAGCACACCGCTTCCCTTTGAGCTGAAAAACAGAAAATATACTACAAAAACCAAGCCAATACAGCATGATATGACCGAGCGATTGCGTGTTCCTAACTTGCTGAGCGCCTTTGGAAGCAAAAGTACCCCTAAGATACTAAAATACATGCTGACGCGAAAGAATTCGCCCATGACGCCAGTCATGGCCTGAAACATCATGCCGATCGCATATACAGCAAGCAAATGACCTGCCTCGGCATCCGTTTTCAGGTCTCGCCACAAGAAGAATAGCGACACAAAAAAGATGACAAATTGGATCAGCAGTCCCGTCATATTGTTCTCTGAAATATAGCTGGTGCCGTAAGCTTCATACAGATCGTCCGGCATAATGGATGACAAAAATGCAAATACCTGCGTTTGAAACACATAGGCCAGTGCGACCAGCATCGGGGCAATAATGGCGATCGCCTTTCTGAACTTAACGGCCTTTGCCGGCCATATCAGCAGGAATATCAATGCCGTGGGATGAAACGCAGCGGCCAAAACCGTAAGGATCACAAATTTAAGATATTTGCGCTTTTTTTGGGCAGTATACGCATACATCAAAATGCACATTGCGATTGTCTGCTTGATGCCGGTCATGAAGAAAAATGTAAAACCAAGCGACAGCAGCATGATCTGACTCATGCAATAATCATCCGAATTCTGCACAAGAAAGCAATACATCGATATGCCAACAAAAGCCGCTATGGTCAAAAGGTACATCCTGTAGTTGCTCAGAAAAACAGATGACATAATCTTATTAAACAGGTAAAATCCCTGCGTACGATCCAGCGAAAATATATCCTCAAGGCTGATATTAGGATAGTGAACAAATGTGCGCACATATCTCGCCGTATCGGTACCAACGCTTACATCCTTCAATCCCATGATCAGCGTAAGGTAGACAATCGGGATCAAAAGTGACAAAACGCGATTCCGCTTGTCATTAATTTGGCTGACATCCCCTCTAAGTGCACAAAACACGGCGGGAAAGCAGGCGAAGAAAATGTAAAAAATAAATATGATCAATTCTTGTTCCTCTCAGTCAACGCCGAATACACACTACGATACTGCGCCATATTTTCATCCTTGTTAAACAGCATTTTCACTCTTTCCCGGCAGCACGAAGAATAGCAATCTTTGCCGACCCTTAAAAACCGTCTCACAGCAGCCAGTATGTCAGATACATCTGCATTTGCCAATAGCACTTCGCCGCACGAGGCATTCACAAGCTCAGGATTTGCTGTTCCGGCATTTGTAACGACCGGTGTTCCACATGCCAAAGCCTCCGCAACTACCTTACCAAAGGTTTCTTCCGGCGACAATTGCAGGAATACATCCGCCGCGTTATAATAGGCAGCTAATTCGTTCACATCGGCGGTCGCAGGGACAGAGATTACATAATCAGGAAGCGAAACCTGCGGCATATTCCCAACAAGGACGATTCTCTCATCTTCTTTCAGTAATTCTGCCAACTCAATAAATCTATCAAGGCCTTTTTTATTATTCCATCCGCTGGCAACACCCAAAATGATTTTCTTGTCGGAAAGCCCCAGCTTTTCCTTGGTCAAAGCGGAATCCATGGGACAGAAAACGTCAAGGTCGATCCAATTATAGATCCGCCGTATGACGCTCGCGTTTACAAACATGGGTGACTTCTTTGCTTCACCGGTGATCCAGTCAGAAACACCGATCACAGCAAGACGTGGGATAGAGCGCCAGCCGTTCTTCTTATCCTGCCACATTTTCGGTGTGCGGTCAAAGAACCAGCTCACGTTGTCTGTCTTCAGTTTGGGGCAGGCGTAGCAGCCAGTCTGCCATTTATTGCAGCCAATGGATGTATAGTGGGTGCATTTCCCCGTATACACCCAACAATCGTGCAAAGTCACTACCGTTGCTATGTCATGTGACGCAAGATAGTGCAGTAGCTTATTCAGGTGCAGGTAGTTGGCATGAAGGTTATTCAGATGAACAACATCCGGCTTTATATCTCGAATCAGGCACAGGAGCTTTGCAGTCGAGATGTGGGAGAAATACCCCTGCAGGCCTGTGACGCGGGATAATAACGCATGACACTTACATTCCCATGCCGACGAAATGCAAAAAGAATTGCAGCTATCCTGTCCAATGGAATATGCGGTATAGCAGGCATCGCCGCGGCGATTCAGGTAATCCGCGATCTCACTGCAGCTTCTGCCGGTACTCAGAATACCATTAACGGCGTTAACCTGTAATACTTTCAGCCGATCCCGCAGGGCAAACAAGCGAGATCTCATGCCTTCCTGTATCTTTCTTATATCTCGGAAGGTCTCCAGATACTTTACCGTATTGTCAAAAAGCACTTCAATATCAATATCACCTGACAAAAGAGCTTTTATCCTTGTCTCGATCTGGCCAGGCAGCTCAGCAACGACCGCAAGCCCATACTTCTTCAGCACGGCGATTGAATTGATCTTCCCATCGCCCACTGCAAAAATTGGCTTTCCCGCCATCATGTAATCAATAAGCTTGGTAGAAAAAGACATCTGCGTGGCAGCAATCGCCGTGGGAGTAAATCCCTCCACATGAACAAGCACATCGGCGTTTGCCTGAATGGCCGGGATCGCATCCGCGGGAACAGAGCCGTGAAAGCATAGGCTGTCACAGTTATTGAATGCTTCCTCCATCTCCGTTGTCAGCATTGTCGCGGAATAGATATCAAGTACGCCTTGACCCCCATCCGCGCATAGCGCCTTACCAATCATCACAAGAGTGCGCCAACGCTCGCCGCCAATATTGCCGGTATAGACAAAATGCTTGTCCGAACGGTCAGTGAACGCAGGCTTTTCCGGGATCGCATTTATATCGACCCCTTTTCCAATGAGGTATACAGGCTTATGAAAATCCGCCGCATACTGACGCTGCATATTCTCGGCAAATACCTCAAGATAGGCACAACGCGCAATGAGCCGCCGCAGCTTTTTGCCCACTTTGCGCGCATAGTGCCGCACGGGCAACGATGCGTCAGGAGACACAGCAAACACATCGTCAGTGATGTGTCCCACGATCGGCACAGAACAGATATTCGCAATGTATTGCTGTACATCACACATATAGCAGGAGCTATATATCGGCAGATATAGAACATCCGGCTTGACCTCTGCCAGAAATGCCTGCAAAGTCGCATCATGCTTCCATGCGCCGAGCGTCCAAATCATATCGCGGACATAATAGGCGAGGGGATGGCGCTTCTTTTCTGCTGCCACGGAAACAGCAGCATTATTCCTGTTGTCTATGGACTTCCCGACAAGCCAGCCAACACCGCCATTACGGCACAGGATGCTGCGCATCACAGCACGGTCAGTTATCTGAAAGGTTTTTTGAGCGGGTGACCCATTCGTCGCACCATGCTTGCAGCAGATGTGATAGATCTCAATGTCCTCCATGCCTGAAAAAAGATTGGAAAAGGTGTTGCCGAAGCTGTTTGATATATCCCAAGACGTTTGTGAAACAATCAGTATTCTCATGTCATTTGATCCTTATATATAGCCCCATGATAACCCCAGACAGCCGCACGCCAAGCAAACGCACAAGAAGCGCGCACTTTCTTGTTTTTCCGCTGATACTGTAGTCCGTCAGCCAGCAATAACGGTGTAACGCTGAAAAAAACACACGGCGCGTACTGCTGCGCAGCACATTGTGGCTCAGTCCCAGCACGATATAGTATTGGTACGCCATATAATTGAGCAGCGCCGCCTTATTCTCAGCATCGCCATCTCGAATGGCGTCAGCGTGAATTTCTATCGAAGAAAACAAATCCCGAATATTTTTCTCTGTCAACGAATGGGAGATAGAACCTGCCCTGATGCGATAACAGTAAGCAGGTTCATTCAAAAGCGCAACGCTTTTCAACTGAGGCACATAGCGAAAAAACCACTCCACGTCCTCTGAAAAGAGTCTCGTTTTGAAAAACAGGCCGTTTTCCAAAAACAAGGTTCGACGAGTGGCTTTTTGACATGCACTGGCATCCAGCATATCCCGCGCTGACAAGTGTAACAACACTTCGTTACAAGACATTCCCATCGTTTCAGGATAGGGCACGGGACTTTCCTTCAATGTCTTACTCTTTTCTATGTATTTCCTGTATTGAAAAAATACAGCATCGCAGGCTGTTTCGGCAATTTTCGCATCAATTTCTGTAAAAAGATCGGTCGAAAGATAGTAGTCATCAGAGTCCATAAAAATGACATATTCTCCTGTAGCAGCCAGAAGTCCCGCGTTTCTAGCATCTGACAGTCCTCCATTCTCCTTGTGGATTACTGTAACACGGCTGTCAGCTGCGGCATATGCATCGCAAATTGCCGGGCAATTATCCGGAGAACCGTCATCCACTACAACAATTTCAAAATCCGTATAGCTTTGCGCCAAAACCGAATCCAAACATTGCCGCAAGTATTTTTCAACCTTGTAAACAGGGATCACAATACTAAAACGGGGTGACATTTGTTCTCTCCTCTCCATCGACGCACGCAGCAGTAAGCCTAATTGCACATTATCCTTTCATACCAATTTTGAAACACAAAAAACGCCCACAGCTCACTATATCTGTCCGTCGTATGTGTCATATGTTCTTTGACAATGTTGTTTATATAATCAGCGTTAAAGAGCCCCTGGCTTTCGAGATATTCACTGTCTGCATACTTCAGCAGCCGCTCTCTTAAAGTGGTCTCCAGCCACTTTCCTATAGGCACACCAAAACCATGCTTAGGTGCTTGGAACAACTCTTCAGGTATCAAATCTCTGAATGTGTCTTTTAGAATAATTTTTCTGTTCGTTTTATTTATCTTAAAAGTTGACGGAAGTCTATATGCTAATTCAATAACCTTTGAATCAAGCATTGGAACACGGGTTTCCAATGATGCAAGCATACTTGCACGATCCACCTTAGGAAGCATGTCGCCTTCTAAGACTACTTTCAAATCAACATACTGAGCTCTGGTTTGCTCGTCGTAATTAGTTAAACGATTGTAACATTCCCGGAGAAATTGCATTGAACTGACATACCCATCCTCCATCAGCTCTGTAATCTCATTCGGCTTGAATCCCAATGACATCATGTATTTTCGTTGCTCATAGCTATCCAGATTAGCGGCATTGATAACTTTATGTGCTTTCATTGCCAGCGGATTACTAACAGGAATCAACCTCACAAGCGGCTCGACAACAGACTTTCTAAGAAACCGTGGGACTCTCTTATATCTATTACCGTAATAAGATATCAAGTACTTATTATATCCCGCAAAGAGTTCATCTCCCGAATCCCCGGTAAGTGCAACTGTAACGTATTTTTTAGCCAGTTTAGATACTGCATAAGTTGCAATCAGGGACGAATCAGCAAATGGTTCATCAATATTCTCCAACAATATGTCAAGATCGTTCAACACGCTCTCCCAATCCATAATCAACATATGATGATTTGTATGGTTTCTTTCGGCAACAATTTTTGCTAACGAGCTTTCATCAAATAGCCTTTCCTTATATCCAATTGTGAATGTATCTACTGGTTTTGCTGATATTTGGGCCATTATTCCAACAATAATTGTAGAATCAAAGCCGCCACTCAAAAACGCTCCTAATGGTACATCACTGATCATTCTTTGCTCCACAGATTTGTAGAGTGCATCTTTCAACAGTTTCTTTCCCTCTGTATAATCTGTTATCAATTGCTCACTTTCAATGTTTTCTATGTCCCAGTACTTTTCTTTTGTAACGCTTCCATTACTGTCAATCAGCATATATGATGCCTGTGGCAACTTATAAATGTTTTTAATTATAGAATAGGGTGCTGGTATATACGTAAGTTGAAAATACATAGACAATGCATCTCTGTCTATCTCCTTAGGAACTAATCCTGTAGCCAACAGGCTTTTCAATTCAGAGCCAAACAGGAAGTTGTCCCTTGTCCGATAATAGTAAAGTGGTTTTTCTCCGACTCGATCTCTTGCTAGCATCCATCTTTTCTTTTTAAGATCATACACCGCGAAAGCATACATTCCTTCCATCTTTTCCAAAAAAGATGACCCAAAACTCTCTATTCCATGCAGAACTACCTCTGTATCTGAATTAGTTCTGAAATCATGACCTAACGCTTTAAGCTCCTCACGAAGCAGCTTGAAATTGTATAACTCTCCATTAAAAATGATTACCATATCATGGTTTTCATTCCAGACAGGTTGATTTCCGTTTTGCAAATCAATGATCGAAAGTCTCCTCATTCCCAGAGAGCATAACTCATCTGCAAACAAGCCTTCAGCGTCTGGTCCTCTATGAATAATTTTCTCATTCATTCCATGAACAATATTTCGCATTTCTGCGGAATCTTTTATTCTATTAAATTGAATAAAACCATTAATTCCACACACTACAAATTCTCCCTATACCATTCAATCGCTGCTTTGATGCCGCGCTCAAAGCTCCAATCAGGATCGTATCCCAGCAGCTCTTTCGCCTTGCTGATATCCGCGTTGCTGTGCTTGATATCGCCGGCACGGTCAGGCCCAAAGTTCGGCTCGACCTTCACGCCCAGTGCCTCGGTAAGTCCGTAGTAAATGTCAAGCAGGTATTCCCGGCCGCCATACGCGATATTGAAGGCTTCACCCGCCGCGCTGCCCGGCGCCAGACAGGCCTTCAAATTCGCCTCAATGACATTCTCGATGTAAGTAAAGTCACGGCTCTGCCGCCCATCGCCGTTGATGGTGGGAATCTCTCCGCAAAGAAGCTGACGGATGAATTTGGGGATCACAGCGGCATAGGCACCATCCGGATCCTGACGGCGGCCAAAGACATTGAAATACCGAAGGCCGTAGGTATCCAGCCCATAGTGCTGCGTATACTGTCTGCCCCACGCTTCATCGCACATCTTGCTGACAGCGTAGGGGGACAGCAGGTTTCCCTCCTGCCCTTCCCGCTTGGGAAGATGCGGCTCGTCGCCGTAGACAGCACTGCTGGAAGCATATACAAACTTCTTTACGCCGTTTTGCCGCGCCGCCTCCATCATGTTGAGGGTGCCCATGATATTGTTCGCGCAATAGAAAAGCGGCAGCTCGATACTTCTCGGCACAGAGCCCCACGCCGCCTGATTGAGCACATAGTCCACACCGTCGCAGGCATGCATGCAGGTATCCAGATCCTTGATATCGCCCTTGATAAACTCGTAATTTGGATCATTCAGGAACATATCCACATTCGCTTGCTTCCCCGTAGACAGATCGTCCAGACAGCGAACCTTATAACCCAATTTCAGAATGGCTTCACACAGATTTGATCCGATAAACCCCGCTCCGCCTGTTACCAAAAACGTACTGCTCTCAGGAAAGCTTACATTCTGATAGCCCACTTATACACCCTCCAGTATTCTTTATGGAGAGGCGGATAAACCGCCTCTCCGAACGCTTCTATCACAGTCTCCAATAGCGGTATCCGGCCGCTTCATACTCCTTGCGGTTCAAAAGGCCCTTGAGGTCGAGAAGAACCTTTTTTCCCGTGCCGAAGAATTTATCCATCTCATTTATCGCAAAATTACTGAATGCAGCGTGAGCAACCGCAAGAATCACCGCGTCCATGCCTCGAATGGTACTCATATCCGCAAATTCTACGCCATAAAGCCGCTTTGCTTCCGCAGCGTCCGCCTCTGGATCGGCAATCACCGGTGTGATCCCGTACTCACGCAATTCGCGCACGATATCAATGATCTTCGTATTTCTGGTATCCGGGCAGTTCTCCTTAAAGGTAAAGCCCAAGATGGCAACCTTAGCGCCTTTGACTGATTTGTCAGCCGCAATCAGTATTTTTACGCAGTTTTCCGCGCAGTATTTGCCCATATCATCATTGATACGGCGACCGGCAAGAATGATTTGGCTGTGGTAACCCAGCATCTCCGCCTTGTAGGTAAGGTAGTAGGGATCAACGCCGATGCAGTGGCCGCCTACGAGACCCGGATAGAATTTAAGAAAATTCCACTTAGTACTGGCGGCTTCCAGAACAGCCTTTGTATCGATACCCATTTTGTTAAAAATAATGGAAAGCTCGTTCATGAAGGCGATGTTGATATCCCGCTGGCTGTTTTCAATGACCTTTGCGGCTTCCGCTACTTTGATGCTTTCCGCCCGGTGTACGCCGACTTCAACCACCAGCTCATAAACCTTTGCTACGCAGTCCAGTGTCTCATCGTCCATACCGGAAACGATCTTTTTGATGGTTTCCAGACGGTGTACCTTATCGCCCGGGTTGATACGCTCGGGGCTATAGCCAATCTTAAAATCTACGCCGCATTTCAGCCCGGATTCTTTTTCCAGAATCGGCACACAGACATCCTCAGTAACGCCCGGATAAACGGTGGACTCAAACACCACCACCGAGCCTTTCGTCAGGTTGCGGCCAAGAATGGTACTTGCGCTTTCCACCGGGCTCAGATCCGGCGTGTGGTCATCATTTACAGGTGTGGGAACCGCAACAATATGGAACTTAGCCTCGCGGAGACGTGCTTCATCCGTCGTAAATTCCACAGCAGTCTTGGAGATCGCCTCGTCTCCCACCTCATGGGTAGGGTCAACGCCGCTCTTGTACAGTTCGATCTTTCTGGCATTCAGGTCGAAGCCAATAACTTTAATCTTCTTGGCAAAAGCCACCGCGATTGGCATGCCTACATAGCCAAGACCTATCAGCGAAAGCTTCTCACTTCCCGCAACCAGTTCCTCATATAGATTCATTATGCTTTTCTCCCCAACAGTTAGGCCTTCCCTTGCGCACAGGGGATCAAATTCCCATGGCCTCGCAAATCGTCTGATTGACCTTTCTCACATCAAAGGTCTTCTCCACCATTTTCCGGCCCTCGCTCCCCATTTCTTCCGCTGCTGCCGGATTCTCAATAAACCATTTCATTTTGGTGTAAACAGCATCCACATCTCTTACAGGAACCAAGAATCCATTTTTGCCATCCACGACTGTTTCCTTGCATCCCGGTGCATCTGTGGTGATCACCGCTCTCCCGCAGGCCATCGCCTCAAGATTGGCCTTCGGCGTACCCTCACGGTAGGATGGCAGGATGAACACCGAACACTGCTCTATGAAAGGCCTTACGTCATCCTGCTCACCGCAATACTCAATACCGGCATCAATAAAGGGCTGCAGTTCTTCCGCTTTCAATGCGCTGGGATTCGTATCATAGGGGCCCACAAGAAGGCATCGAATGGCAGGATATTCGGTTTTGATTCTCCTGCACGCCTCCAGATACTCATAAACGCCCTTATCCCTGATCAAACGGCTGATGCAAAGAAACGCCGGCTGATCGGGCAAGGGTGACCGTCTAAACTTTTCCGTATTCACGCCAGAGCCATGAAGCATGACAACCTTTTGTTCTTTTACGATCCCATGCTTCCTAAAAACCTGCTCGTCATCCCGATTCTGGAAAAATACCACTGGGCACTTTTTCATGGATCGTTTATACAGGCTAACCATTACTGACCTTACCGCTCGCGTTTTCACGCTGTCAGATAGAAACACAGAGCCTATTCCGGCTACGAGAGGATATACCTCCGTCATTCCTAAGGCGTTCGCCGCCAGCGCACCATAAATGACCGTCTTTGCCTGAAACGTAAAAATCTTGGCGGGCTTTATGACCGCCAGCTTCTCTTTTATCGAATCCAGCGTTTTTTTATCCTGAAAAGGGTTCACTCCATTGCGATTCACGCTGATCTCTTGATATACCATGTCATTTTCTTTGAACCTATCTGTCCACTGCGCCTCCGGTTCATTCGCCAAGGCATATACCGCATAGCCCCGCCGAGCAAATTCCCGCATCATATCGATCCGAAACCGAAACAATGACGGCGTGTGACTGGAGAGAACCACGATTGACTTTTTCATTTATGTACCTCTTTGCGCCTTTTCATCTCGCCCGTTCCCCCCTCAACAACGCCATCGTGATGCAGAACCGATTTGATCGTACCGAAAAAGCACCTGCAATCCATAGCAAAGCCTTTACCGTGGCCCACGTTCAACGCAGCGGTATACTCGCCATCCAACTTCGCCTTAGTAGGTATCTCCAACTCGTCACGCCCATTGATCTGAGCCCAGCCGGTCAGCCCCGGCTTCACATCATTCGCGCCGTATTTATCCCGCTCCGCAACCAAATCATCCTGATTCCAGAGAGCGGGACGAGGACCAACAATGCTCATGTCGCCTTTCAAAATATTAAAAAGCTGCGGCAGCTCGTCTATGCTCATTTTTCGCATCCAATGCCCACACCGGAGTATGTATTGATCCGGATTGCTCAGCATATGTGTAGGCGTATCGTGTGGTGTGGACATTTTCATACTGCGAAACTTCAGTACGTTGAAATAGGTTTTCTGGAGTCCCACTCTCTTTTGTTTGAAAATCGCAGGGCCCGGATCCTCCGCTTTGATAATCAGAGCAAAAATCGCCAAAGGAATCGCCAAAACAACTATGCCCACAAACGAAAAGAGAATGTCCAGCAATCTCTTAAAGCCGTGCTTATACATACTATCTCCCGCTGTCTTTCGTATCGTCCCTCACGCGGCGGTGGTTTCCTGAGGTCGGTAGGTGGTGACGATCTGGGCCACGTGGGTCTCGATATCGGGGCTGTTATTCTCGGCCGCCGCCTTCAGGGTCATCAGCTGGCCAAAAAAGTCCTCATACCGGAAGGGCACCGGTTTACCGATGTGGATCAGGTCGTTGGCCGTCTTTTGCAGCCCCTCCTCTGCCATCAGCCGCTCCTCATAGAGCTTCTCACCGGGGCGAAGGCCGGTATAGACGATTTTGATATCCTCGTCGGGACGGTAGCCGGACAGGCGGATCAGATTCCGCGCCAGCGTGTCGATCTTCACCGGATCGCCCATATCCAGCACGAAGATCTCGCCGCCTCTGGCGTAGCTGCCCGCTTGCAGCACCAGACTCACCGCCTCCGGAATGGTCATAAAGTACCGGATAATGTCCGGATGGGTCACGGTCACCGGGCCGCCCTCCGCGATCTGCTGCTTGAACAGCGGCACCACGGAGCCGTTGCTGCCCAGCACATTGCCGAACCGCACCGCCACAAAGCGGGTACCGCCCTCGATGGCTGTATGGGTGCCCAGATGCCCCAACTCCGGCAGCAGCTCATACCGCTGCGTCCGGCTCACCGCGTCCATGGACTGCACGATCATTTCGCACAGCCGCTTGCTGGCGCCCATGATGTTGGTGGGGTTCACCGCCTTGTCGGTGCTGATGAGGACGAACCGCTTGGCGCCGTACCGCAGCGCCGCATAGGCGGTCTTATAGGTGCCCATCACGTTGTTCTTAATGGTCTCGTTGGGGCTGCTCTCCATCAGCGGCACGTGCTTGTGAGCCGCCGCGTGATACACGATATCCGGGCGGTACGTCTCAAACACGCTCTCGATACGGCGGCTGTCGCGAACGGAACCGATCAGCACCGTCAGGTGCAGCTGGGGATGAAGCCGCAGCAGCTCCTGCTGGATGGCGTAGGCGTTATTCTCGTAGATATCAAAGATGATCAGATGGCCGGGCTGATGGCCCGCAATTTGGCGGCAGAGTTCGCTGCCGATGCTTCCGCCGCCGCCTGTCACCAGCACGGTTTTCCCCTGCAGCTGCTCCAGCACCTCGTTGGTATTGATTTGGATGGGGTCGCGCCCCAGAAGATCCTCCACCTCTACCGGCTTCAGCTTGTTGAGCGTCACCTCGCCGTTGGCCAGCTGGTACAGCGCAGGGAGCGTCTTGAGGGCGCAGCCCGTTTCGCTGCACAGCGTCAGCAGCCTGCCGCGCTCCTGCATGGACAGGGTAGGAATGGCGATAAGGATCTGGCTGATGTTGTACTTCTTCACCTTTTCCTCGATCACGTCCCGCCCGCCCACGATAGGCACGCCATCGATGGTACGGCCCCACTTATTGGGGTCATCATCGATAACACAGCAAGGGATAAACTGTGCGTTATTACTGATTTTCAGTTCGCGCAGCACTGCCTGACCGGCAGCGCCCGCGCCAATGATCATGGCATTCTTCTCCACCATTTCATGCCGCCTGGCGCTGGCCGCCAGCAATCGGGCAAAGCGGTAGGCAAACCGAACAGCCGCCACCAGCCCCAGCTGGCCAATGGCGCCGATCAGGTAGTACGACACCGGCATACGGCAGAAAAACACCGTAACAGCAACCGTGTGGATGCCGCACGTGATAAAGCATGCCGCCATAATGCGGTACAGCTCACTAAAGCTGGCGAATTCCCACAGGCTGTTGTAAAGCCGGAATATGGAGAATACAACGATCACGATCGCCGTGTACAACGGCGCAAATTTCAAAAATGCATACAGGTAGGCCGGCGGCACCGCACTGTAGCGCATATCAAAGCGCAGCAGCAGCGCGAAAAAGTATGCTGCGTTGACCACAACGGCATCATACAGCGCCAGGCAGAACGCA
>OIZQ01000192.1_pt1 | contig 37967 bp, 33 predicted proteins | sample 1588491 | NCBI WGS metagenome assembly OIZQ01 (sample SAMN03283262) | human gut metagenome | biome: human-associated habitat; material: feces | host: Homo sapiens | place: USA | collected 2013
ATCTGGGCAAATCTCCGACCCATGAGGAGCTGGAAAAGCTGATGCCCTGGCACCCAGCAGTCCGGCACCGGGAACATATACGGAAATGAACAAACGGCAGAGTCCCGCCAACGGGACTCTGCCGTAACTTTGTTTGGGCCGAGTGATTATTGTGCGCTTACACTATTTCACCACATCGTGCACATACCCAGAGGCGGCACCCTGTACTGCACTCAGATGGGCGAGCGCATCAAGATGAGCGGCAAGGCCGCCGTCTATTCTGTGGCGGATATCAATATCGGCTGAGATAACAAGCAAACCCGTGAGACACAAACGTGTCTCACGGGTTTGCTTGTTATTCCGGTTGAATATCCTTCAGTATGGCCTGTACCTGCGCCAGCGAAAGCTTGTGGTCAGCGGCGATCCGGGCCAGATCCTCGTATTCGTATTTCGTCCGCGTCACCCCGTAGCCCTGAGAGGTCTTGTACCGCACGTCGCCGTAAGGGGTGGAGGTCACGCCTGCTGTGCGTGACAGCGTATACCGGCGGCAGGCATGCTCCCGCACGCCGATGGTGGTGGTATGGCGCAGCAGCAGCGCCGCCATTTCCTCCCTGTCCGCCGGACGGCACAGAACGGTCAGCAGCGTGCCGAGGCGGGACTTCTTCATGGTGATGGGCGCGGCCCACACGTCCAGCGCTCCGGCCCGCAGCAGTACCTCCATGGCGAAAGCAATGGACTCCGCCGTCATGTCGTCCAGATTGCAGTTCAGCTCCCACACCTGATTGTCGGTGTTCTCCGTTTCACCCCAGAAGGCGCGAAGGCAGTTGGCGGTGTCAAATTCCTTGGTTCCCATGCCGTAGCCTACTGTGTTGACCGTCATCACAGGCATTTCGCCGAAGCGGGAGACAAAATGCTTCAGCAGTGCGGCGCCGGTGGGAGTGCAGAGCTCCGCCCGGATCGTGCCGCTGTAGACGGGAACGCCCTGCAGCAGCAGCGCCGTGGCCGGTGCGGGAACAGGCAGAAGTCCGTGGGCGCACCGCACCTGACCGCTGCCGGTGCAGACGGGAGAAGCGATGATCTGCTCCGGCCCGAGCCGGTGCAGCAGCAGACACACGGCGGCAATGTCCGCCAGCGCATCCATGGTGCCCACCTCGTGAAAATGGATCTGCGTGACAGGTACGCCGTGGACGCGGCTTTCGGCCTCCGCCAGAAGCTGATACACTGCCAGAATGTCCTGCTTCACCGCTTCCGGCAGGGCAAGATGGCCGACCATATGGGCGATCTGCTCCAGTACACTGTGATGGTGATCCTCGTGATGGTGATGGTGGTGCATGGCGTCGGATTCCTCTTGCCCGTCCACCTTCACCGACATATGGGTGCCGCATATCCCGCAGCGGGATACCGTTTCATAACTGTAGGTCACATGGGGGATGCCGATGGCGTTCAATTCCGCCAGCGCCGCGTCACGATCCAGCGTCAGCTCCAGCAGCGCAGCGGTCAGCATATCGCCAGCCGCACCCATACCGCAGTCCAGATACAAGGTTTTCATGGGGATACCTCCATTTTCAGAAGATGCATCACGATTATACTTGACATTGCCGGGATTTGCAACGTTCACTTGTAAGAAAAAGGAAAGCTGCCGTGACACATGTCGCGGCAGCTTTTGTGGTGACCCGTACCGGATTCGAACCGATGTTAAAGGCGTGAGAGGCCTCTGTCTTAACCACTTGACCAACGGGCCGTATAGAAAATCACCGGCGATTGGGTCGGTGATCTTCTATGGTACACCTTCAGTCGGTGCTAAGTAAAAGCTGCCGGTGGCAGGTTTTACAGCACCGAGTCCCTGACCAATCGGCTGAAAGCTGATTGGCAAAGTTTAGGATGCACTGTAGCTTTGGTACACCTTCAGGGACTCGAACCCTGGACACCCTGATTAAGAGTCAGGTGCTCTACCAACTGAGCTAAAGGTGCATATTTTTTAGAACGGGGATATTATAACCGATTCCTTTTCGTTTTGCAAGACCTTTTTTCAAAAAACGGCGAATTTTCTGAAAGAAAAGAGCGGCCGGTTTGACCGGCCGCCCTTTGAACAGCTTGCGTTTACTTCTTTGACCGCTGGATCAGATTCATCACCACCATCACCGCGGCGTACACCACACCGGCGATGGCCCAGATGAACCAGCTGTACTTGGCCTGCCCGTTGCCGGAGGGGCCGAAGGTGTACCACATGAAGATGGCCGTCACCAGCAGCCAGTAGACGGTGCTGACCGCGCCCTTGATGCTGCGGCGGGACTTCTGCTGGCGGGTGTAGTCGCCCTCCTCCAGCAGCCGATCCATGGCGCTTTGGATGGTGCCGCCATAGACGAAGGCCGCGCAGCCGATACTGGCGATCATCAGCAGCAGGCTCACTGCCGCCACGTAGATGACATCGTCGGCCAACAGGCACATGGCGACGAACAGCGGCACCGCCGACAGGATGCACAGCACCGTGCCGGTAATGTTCAGGCGGCTGTAGGTGGCGGAAAACTCCTGCCGGCGCTCCTTTACCATGCCGCTGACGCCGTACTCCGTTTCAAAGGGGACTTTCTCCAGAAAGTCGAAGTCCCGAACCTTGGCGGCACAGGTGAGGAACAGCGCTACGCCGATGGCTACCAGCACCAGCAGCACGCACAGGCCGATACCGGCCGCGGCGTTTTCGGAGATGCCGAACCGGGCGAATTCACTCATGGCCGCCAGCATCAGCAAGGCCACAGGGGAGAGAATGCACAGGCAGGTAGCCAGCGCCATCTTCGGCGCGGCTTCCCGACGCAGCGCCAGATAGGCGGAGGCCTCCTCCATGGTGACCCGCCGCAGCGGAGGCTCGTCAATGGGAGTACTCTGAGTGTGTTCCTCCATTTCCAGCTCGTCTTTCAATAGGAAGTCGGTGGTGACGCCGAACAGGCGGCTCATCTGCACCACCTTATCCATATCGGGGATAGATTGTGCGCCCTCCCACTTGGACACCGACTGGCGGCTGACGTTCAGCTGCGCCGCCAGCTCCTCCTGCGACCAACCGGTCTTCTTCCGCAGTGTCATAATTTTATCCGCTAAGATCATAATGAAATCCTCCTGAATTTGAGATGCGCCGCAGCGCTTTTGTTGTGGATAGCATACCTGATCTTGCGTTTGCATGCCAGAAAGCGGGCTTGGAGCTCTGTCAACCAGCGGTTGCGTTTGCATGAAATAGCGCTATTGGCGGGCAATTTTCCGGAAAAAGTCCAGTGCCGCCGCCTGAAAGGCCTCCGGTGTGGCGGAGGTGTTCACCAGCACGTCGGTGCAGTGGGTGCGGTAGAAATCATCGTCCTTTTGGGCGGCGATCCGCAGCCGGGCGTATTCCTCCGGAATGTCGTCCCGCGCCATGATGCGGCGAATGCGATTCTCCGCCGGGGCGATGACCGCCAGCGTCCGGTCACACAGCTTGGAGAGGCCCGACTCCACCAGATTGATGGCGTCGATGCCGATGATAGGCGCGGGGGAGGCGGCCATGCGGCGCTCCAGCTCACGGGGCAGCTGGTCGTAAATGATGGCGTTCAGCCGCTCCAGCTGTGCCGCGTCACCGAATACCAGCGTACCCAGCTTCTGCCGATCCAGCTGGCCGCCGGGGGTGAATACGTCCCCGAAAGCGGCGGTAATGGCGCCGCGCAGACCGGTGTCGGTGCGCAGCATTTCATGATAGATGGCGTCGCAGTCCAGCACGTAGCCACCCAGCTGCTCCAGCGCACGCAGAGCGCTGGTCTTGCCCGCACCGGTGGGGCCGGTGATGCCAACCACCAGCGGACGGGGCGCTTCGATCACATGAAAGCCCGCTGCCTTCTTCAGACGGTTGCTGACGGCAAGCCCCAGCCCGCCCTCGTCGGGGCACTGGGCGAAAATCTCCGGCACGTTCGTGTCGTCGAAGGTGCGCAGCGCGTCGAACACATGCTGAGCCTGAGCCAGCTTGTCGGCGGCGGGGCCAAGACGGTGGATGATATGTCCGTCAAACAGCGGCGCGTATTCATCGAAGCAGATGACGCCGCTGCCCGGCGTCAGGTGGGCGGCGATGTAGGCGGCAGAAGCGCCGGGCGTGCCGGTGATGACGGTGACGGGTGCCTTGGGGGCGTAGTGGCGGTATTTCATACCGGGCGCCTTGGCTTGTTCGCCGTCTGAGAGCTTCTGCCGCACGGCCTTGTCCACGGCAACCTCGCCCAGCACCTCCTCCAGCGCTTCCAACGGCAGTCCGCCGGGGCGGAGGAGTCGGGGCGGCGTCACCGTCAGGTCGATGATGGTGCTTTCCACCCCCACAGAGCAAGGGCCGCCGTCCACGATGCCGTCGATCTTGCCGTCCATGTCCTCCAGCATATGCTGGGCAGTGGTGGGGCTGGGCCGTCCGGAGGTGTTGCCGCTGGGGGCGGCCACGGGGATGCCGGACTCACGGATGATGGCCAGCGTCATGGGGTGGTCGGGGCAGCGGACGCCCACGGTGTCAAGTCCGCCGGTGGTGCGTAGGGGCACATTGTCCCGGCGGGGCAGGATCATGGTGAGCGGCCCCGGCCAGAAGCGCTCCGCCAGCGCGTAGGCCTCCGGCGGAATATCGCGGCAGTACCGCTCCAGCCAGTCCGCGCCGGGGACATGCAAGATCAGAGGGTTGTCCTGAGGGCGGCCCTTTGCCTCAAAAATATGCAGCACCGCCGTTTCGTTGAGGGCGTCGGCTCCGAGACCGTACACGGTCTCCGTGGGGATGCCCAGCAAACCGCCCCGCCGCAATATGGCGGCGGCTTCCGCGATGGCGTTTTTGTCCTTTTCAGGGTGGAAAATTTGTGTTTGCAAGGTGATTCTTCTTTCCATCGTAGTTGAACGGAGTGATTCCAATTCATTTTTCTGACGACATGTGCGTCAGAAAAATCCAAAGACTCAGCCGCCTTGGGCGGCGACACCCAGTGACCGAGGTCAACTGGGTGAGGGGGAATCAAAAGGGGGGATTTATCCCCCCTTTTAGGAAGTTAAAGTCCTAATACTTCGCCCACCAGCACCACCTTGATGCGGCCGGGGATCTTGGAGAACCGGGTGGTGACGATCTGGGCGCAGCAGCAGTCGGGGCTGGTGCAGTTGCCGCACTGTCCGGTGACGGCACAGGGGGTCTTGACGTCGAAGCGCTGCACGTTGGCGGGAGCGGCAATGTGGCGGGCACGGGACATGGCGCTGTCAAGATCGCCGGCCACCTTGTTCATACCGGCTACTACGATCACCTGCTTGGGGCCGAAGCACAGGGCGGCCACACGGTTGCCCATGCCATCGATGTTCACCAGCTGACCGTCCTCGGAGATGGCGTTGCTGCTCATGAGGAAGGTATCGCAGGTCAGGGCCTGACGCAGCATGTCCATGCGTTCGTCGGGGGTCTTGGCGGTGTCCCGGTCGATGAGAGGCTGATTGCGCTGGCGCAGACGATCCTTGATGCCCAGCTGATCCACGGTGGCTACGCCGCCCCAACTGACCACGTCGCCCTCGGGGATCAGCTCCAGCACCTTTTCCACAGCTTCCTCGGCGGTAGAGCAATAGTAGGCGTCAAACTGCCGCTTCTTCATGGCCTTGACCAGAGTGGGGCCGGACTTGTCGTACTGCGTTTTCATAGGTGCTAACATGATGATTTGCTCCTTTCTTATTCTGCGCCCTCCTGTAACCGCTGCGCCTGCTGATTCAGGGTCAGCGCGTCGATCAGGGGGTCAAGATCGCCGTTCATGATGGCGGCGATATTAAAATTCTTATTGTCCCCGGTGAGCCGGTGGTCGGTGACCCGGTTCTGGGGGAAGTTATAGGTGCGGATCTTGCCGCTTCGGTCGCCGGTGCCCACCTGGGACTTCCGCTCCTTGGCGATGGCGGCGTTCTGCCGCTCCTGCTCCGCTTCATACAGACGGGAGCGCAGGATCTTCATGGCCCGCTCCCGGTTCTTGTGCTGGCTGCGTTCGTCCTGACACTCCACCACCGTGCCGGTGGGCAGGTGGGTGATGCGGATGGCGGACTCCGTCTTGTTGACGTGCTGGCCGCCTGCGCCGCTGGAGCGGTAGGTGTCGATCTGCAAGTCCTTGGGGTCGATGGAGAACTCCACCTCCTCCGCCTCGGGCATAACGGCCACGGTGGCGGCGGAGGTCTGGATGCGGCCGGAGGACTCGGTCTCCGGCACGCGCTGTACCCGGTGGGTGCCCGCTTCAAATTTCAGGCGGGAAAACGCTCCCGTGCCCTCCACCGTAGCCACGGCTTCCTTCACGCCGCCCAGCTCCGTCTCGTTGAGGGACACCACGTCCAGCGTGAAGCCCCGGCGCTCGGCGTACATGGTGTACATCCGCAGCAGGTCGGCGGCAAACAGCGCGCCCTCCTCGCCGCCGATACCGGCCCGGATCTCCAGCACCACGCTCTTGTCGTCGTTGGGGTCTTTGGGCAGCAGCAGACGCTTCAGCTGGTTCTCCAGCCGCTCCCGCTCCGCCTTGGCGGCGGTCAGCTCCTCCTGTCCCAGCTCCCGCAGCTCGGGGTCGGACAGCATGTCCGTGGCGGCGGCAATATCGGCCTCGGCCCGTGAGTAGGCGCGATAGGCCTCCACCACCGGTGTCAGCTCTTTCTGCTCCCGGCTCAGCTTGGTCATGGCCTGACGGTCACTGTATACTGCCGGGTCGGCCAGCTGCCGCTCCACCTCTGCCAGACGCTCCGCGATTTTTTGCAGCTTATCCAACATGGCCGGTCTCCAGATACTTCTGCACGTCAGAGATGAACTTGTCCCGCCAGAAGGTGTAGCCCACGCTGCCGGGCTGGAGAGAGACCTCCAGAATGTGCTTTTCGGCGGTGTACAGATCCATCTGGTCATAGACGCTCTCGCAGCGGCGGTTGCTGCTGCGGGTCAGCACATACCCCACGCGGGACATCTCCAGACCACGGCGCTTCAAAAGGCCGCGGATGGGGCTGGAGCAGCGGCCGCCCCACACAGGGGTGCCCACGATCACCAGCTTGTAGTCCTCGATATTCCGCTGGGTGGTAAAGGGCTTCAGGGGTGCGGTGGTGCGGCGCATGGCGTCCTTGCCTGCCCGCAGGCGACCCCGCCAACCGTTGCGGTCGGCGCCGTCGTCGATGGCCACGATCTCCGCGCCCACAGCGTCGGCAATCTCCTTCATGGCCCGGCGGGTGTTGCCGCTGAATGAGTAGTAGATACACAATACGTCGCTCATAGTCAAGATTCCTCCAATGCAAGGGACAGCTCCTCCCAGTGGGACATTTCCTGCTCCAGCCGGGCCTCCGTCTCCTGTTTCTGCGTGAATAGCTCGTTCAGTTTGCCTGCGTCGCAGGCGTTGGCGGCCATGGCCTCGTCCAGCGCCGCCAGCTCCTTTTCCAGCTTTGCCACCGCCGTTTCACAGATGGTCAGCTGCCGCCGCGCCGCCTGCTGACTGCGGTTGCCGCGGCTCTGGCGGGTGTCGCCCTTTTTCACCGGAGCTGTGTTTTCCGGCTTCGGCTCCGCCGCCTTGGTGGCACGATACTGGGCAAAGCCCATGGGATAGTCGGTGATGGTGCCGTCCGCCAGCTCCCAGATGCGGGTGGCGAAGCGGTTGATGAAGTAGCGGTCGTGGCTGACGAACAGCAGCGTGCCGTCAAAGGCCTCCACCGCCTCCTCCACCCATTCCCGGCTGGCGATATCCAGATGGTTGGTGGGCTCGTCCAGAATGAGGAAGTTGATCTCCTCGTCCATCAGCATGCAAAGCCGCAGGCGGCTCAGCTCGCCGCCGGACAGCACGCTGACGGATTTGAACACGTCCTCCCCCTGAAACTGATAGGCCGCCAGACGGTTCCGGGCGCTCTGGGGCGTGATGTTCTTCTTGGCGTACAGCATGGTGTCCACCAGATTCCGCTCCGGGTGGTCGAAGTGGATGACCTGCTCCAGATACGCCCACTTCACCGAAGGACCCAGACGAATGGAGCCGCCGTCGCAGCTCTCACGTCCTGTCAGCATATTGAGAAGCGTGGTCTTGCCGGTGCCGTTCTCACCGATGAGGGCGATGCGCTCGCCGCCCTCCACCCGCAGATATACGTCGGAGAACAGCGTCCGTTCGTCGAAGGCCTTCGTCACGCCCCTAAATTGCAGCACCTCGTCGCCCTTGAACTCCCGGCTGGCAAAGCGGGCATCCATCTTTTTGGCCTTGGTAGGCTTGGCGGTGGTGCGCATGCGCTCAATGCGCTTTTCCATGCTGAAGGCTCGTTTGTGGAGGGCGTCGTTGCCCATGAAGGCCCACAGGTGCATCTGCTCGGCGGCCTTTTCCAGCTGTTGGATCTTGGCCTGCTCCTTCAGATACTGCTTCATCCGCTCCTGATAGCGGCGCTCCTTCTCTACGGCGTAGAAGCTATAGTTGCCGCTGTAGAACTCTGCCTTGCCGTCCAGCACCTCGATGACGCGGGACACGGTGCGGTCCAGGAAGTACCGGTCATGGCTGATGGTCACCACCGTGCCGTGAAATTTGCGGAGATACTCCTCCAGCCATTCCGTGGCCTGTAAGTCCAGATGGTTTGTCGGCTCGTCCAGCAGCAGGATATCCGTGTCCTCCAGGATCAGCCGCGCCAGATTCACACGGGTCTTTTCGCCGCCGGACAGCTGGTCAAAGAGCTTCTGCCGCATGTCCGCGCCGATGGACAGGCCGTTGGCCACCTTGTTTTTGGCGGTGGCGGTGTCATAGCCGCCCAGCGCCTCGAAGCTGGCGGTCAGGTGATCGTACCGCCGCAGCATGGCGTTGTCGCTCTCGCCCTTTGCCATCCGGTCGGTCAACTCATCCATTTCCGCCTTCAATGCCTGCATCCGCTCAAAAGCGGAGTCCAGTACGTCCTCCACCGTGTACCCGGCGGGATAGACGGGGATCTGTGAGATCAGCCCTACCCGCCGTCCGGTGGCAATGACGATCTGGCCGCTGTCCGGCTCCAGCTCGCCGGTCAGCAGGCGGAACAGCGTGGTCTTGCCGGCGCCGTTCTTGCCCAGCAGTCCGACCCGTTCGCCGGTGTCCACCTGAAAGGTGATGCCGTCCAGTATTTTCTTTTCCAGGTCGAAGGACTTTACCACGTCCTTCACAGAAATGTCTACCATAAAAATTTACTCTGTTGCTTCCAGATCCTTTACAATATCGGTGAAATTCATGGCGTGAGACGCCTTCACCAGCACCGCCGTTCCGGCGGTGAACGCCGCCCGGATGGCGGGCAGGGCCTCCGTTACCGTGGGGAACCACAGGGCGTCGGGATCGGCTTCCTGAATGGCCTTGGCCTTGGGGCCGATGGCCACCACCGTATTCAGTCCCAGCGTGCGGGCAAGCGTGCCCATGTCCCGGTGAGCCTGCTCCGTCAGGTCGCCCAGCTCGCCCATGTCGCCCAGCACCGCCATGCGGCGAGGATGCTCCGTCTGCGCCAGAATGCGCAGGGCCTCCGCCATGGCCTGGGGGTTGGCGTTGTAGCAGTCGTCAATGATGATGCGGTCATTGCTGCACCGCACCAGATGCATGCGGCTGCCTACAGGGCGGTAGGCGGCGATCCCCGCCAGCATCTCCGCCTTGGTCAGTCCCAGATGCTCGCCGATGGCGATGGCCATGGCGGCGGGATAGATCATGTACGCGCCGGGGGAGGGGATGGTTACCTCATATATATCCCGCGCCGTGGTGACGGTACAGGTCACGCCGTCGATGCCATGCTCGGCCACATTGGCGACCCGAACGCCGCAGCGTTTATGCTGCCCGCACAGCACCGTTTCAAAGGGCAGCGTCAGACCGGACAGCAGCTCGTCGTCGCCGTTCAGTACGGCAAGGCCGCCCGGCTGTAAATTCTCGAAAATTTCGCACTTGGCCTGCAAAATGCCCTGCCGCGTGCCGCCTAGGTTTTCGATATGAGCGTCGCCCACGTTGGTGATGACGGCCACGGTGGGGCGCACCATTTCGCCCAAGTAGCGGATCTCGCCGAAGTGGTTCATGCCGGTCTCGATGACGGCAGCCTGATGCTCCGGCGCAAGGTTCAGCAGCGTCAGGGGGGTGCCGATGGCATTGTTGAAGTTGGCCTGCGTTTTCAGCGTGGAAAACCGCTGACTCAGCACGGCGGCGATCATCTCCTTGGTGGTGGTCTTTCCGGCGCTGCCGGTGACCTGCACCATGGGGATAGTGAATTTGTCCCGATACCACGCTGCCAGCGCTTTCAGGGCTTCCAGCGTGTCGGGCACCTGAATGTAGAATTTTCCGTCCAGTAGGGAAATGGGCTTTTTTGCCGTCAGACAGCCTGCCGCGCCGCCTGCCAGCGCCGCGTCCAGATAGTCGTGTCCGTCAAACCGTTCGCCCACCAGCGGGACGAACAGCGCACCGGCGGGGATACTGCGGCTGTCGGTGGAGACCTCTGTCACCACCGCGCCGCTTTCCTGCAGCAGCGTGCCGCCCACGGCGTTGCACAACTGCTGTACCGTACAGCCTATCATCTGTATTCCGCCTTTCTGGCCTCGATGGAATCCAGCACGATCTTCTCGCACAGGTCGGCGTAGCTGAGCCCCACCTGTGCCGCTTCCTGCGGTACAAGGCTGGTGGGCGTCATGCCCGGCAGTGTGTTGATCTCCAGACACCACGCCTTGCCCTCGTCGTCCAGCAGGAAGTCGCTGCGGGAGTAGACGGACAGGCCCAGCCCCTGATGGAGCTTCAGGGCCATCTCGCCCACCTGCCGCCACTCCTCGTCAGAGATAGGAGCGGGGCAGATCTCCTGCGCGCCGTCCTTCTGGTACTTGCATACATAGTCGAAGTATTCGCCCTTGGGGATGATCTCCACGGCGGGCAGATAGGTGTCGCCCAGCACGGCAATCTGAATTTCACGGCCCTTGATCTTCTTCTCCACCACCACGTGTCCGCCATAGGGCAGCAGGTCATAGAGGGCCTTCTCCAGCTCCTCGCGGGTGTCCGGCAGAGCCATGCCGATGGAGCTGCCGCCGTTGACCATCTTCACCGCGCAGGGTACCATCAGCTCTTGGGTCAGGCGGGGAATATCCTCTTTTTTATAATGTACGTCCACCCACGGGGCGGTGCGGATGCCCAGCGAGTCCATCATCCGCTTGGTCACGGCCTTATCCATGGCCATGGCGCTGCCCAGATAGCCGGAGCCGGTGTAGGGTACGCCCAGCAGGTCGAGCGTGGCCTGAATGCGGCCGTCCTCGCCGTTGGCGCCGTGCATGGCCAGAAATACCGCATCCGCCATGGCACAGACCTTCAGCACGTCCTTGCCCAGCAAGGAGGGGCTTTTGTCCTGCCGCGCCGCCCGGACAGCCTCCAGATCAGGGGCCGTCTCCTCGATAGCCACCTTTTCCAGCAGCCCGTCAGGCGCGTCAAAAATATCCTCCAGCTTGCCCTGATAATTCTCCAGCCCCATGAACATATCCACAAAAATGGCCTGATGACCCTTTTCCCGCAGGGCGCGGCACACGCCGCTGCCGCTGACCAGTCCCACATGGCGCTCGGTGCAGAAGCCGCCGGATAACACTACGATCTTCATGATAAAAGACCTCCTAGCATAAAAAAATACCCATACGATTCCTATTATATCAATCTAACAGTATAGCATATTCTTTTGAACATTACAACATACTTTCATGAAAAGGCATTTCTTCCGCTTTTCACACGGGACTTTTGAAAAAACAGCAGAAATTACGGCGTTGATATTGCTTTTGTAAAAATTTATGCTATACTTATGCTGTACGTGCGCATTTATCTTTCTACATCATACCATCGATTAACAAGGGCAAACACGCCTGACAGCGTGTCTTTTCGGCGCTTTTTGCCCTTTTCGCCTTGGCTTGCGCCAGCAAGCCTGCGTCTCAAAAAGCAAAAATCACTCGAAAATACATCGCCGGCAGGTGCGAGACAGTTTTGTCGGAGCAGAAATGTGTCCAGACAAGAAAAGGCCCGCAGAGAATACTTGCCGTATTGTCAAGGGACTTGACGCAGAATGGGCGCATTTCTGCCCGCCAAAACCGTGTCTGCCTTTGTCAATCGATGGTATGGTGTATGAAGTTTTCCGCCCTGGGCATGATAAGCGTCGGACAGAGCTTCCGGCGACGGTATTCCGACCGTTGCCCACGGGCCTTATGTAAGTCGGATCAAGAGAGGGTGCAAATTTTGAATAAGTATATTGTAAACGGCGGCCGTCCCCTGTATGGCGAAGTGACCATCAGCGGCGCGAAAAATGCTGCGGTGGCGATCATTCCTGCGGCTTTGATGGTGGACGGCGTGTGCCGTATTGAAAACATTCCACAAATCAGCGACGTAACGCTGTTTTTCTCCATTCTGGACGAGCTGGGCGCAAAGGTGCGTATTCTGAACCGCCATGCGGTGGAGCTGGACTGCCGCGCCATTCGTTCCACCCGCCCCAGCTATGAGCTGGCGCGGCGCATCCGGGCCAGCTATTACCTGCTGGGCGCGCTGCTGGGCCGCTTTGGCGAGGCGACAGTGGCTATGCCCGGCGGCTGTGACTTTGGTGTGCGGCCTATCGACCAGCATATCAAGGGCTTTACCGCCATGGGCGCAGAGGTGTCCGTGGAGAGCGGCTACATCAACGCAAAGGCTAAAAACAGCCATCTTCGCGGTGCGAATATCTATCTGGACGTGGTGTCGGTAGGCGCCACCATGAATATCATGATGGCGGCGGCGCTGGCGGAAGGCACCACCGTGATCGAAAATGCCGCCCGCGAGCCTCATATCGTGGATCTGGCCAACTTCCTGAACTCTATGGGCGCGGATATCAAGGGTGCAGGCACGGATTCTATCAAGATCCGCGGTGTTAAGCGCCTGAACGGCGGCAGCTACGCCATCATTCCCGACCAGATCGAGGCGGGCACCTATATGGCAGCCGTGGCCGCCGCCGGCGGCGAGCTGCTGATCCGCAACGTGATCCCCAAGCATATGGACTGCATCAGCGCCAAGCTGATGGAGATGGGCGTGGAGATCGAGGAGAACGGCGATGAAATGCTGATCCGCCGTAACGGCCGTTTGCGGCGTACCAATGTCAAGACTATGCCGTATCCTGGCTTCCCCACGGATATGCAGCCCCAGATTGCCTCGGTGCTGGCGCTGGCGGACGGCACCAGCCTTATTACCGAAAGCGTGTGGAATAACCGCTTCAAGTATGTGGATGAGCTGAAGCGCCTTGGCGCCCGCATTCAGGTGGATGGCAAGGTGGCCGTGCTGGAGGGCGTGGATCACTTTACCGGCGCACCGGTGCAGGCGCCCGATCTGCGGGCCGGCGCAGCGCTGGTGATCGCGGCGCTGGCGGCTCATGGCACCACCGAGATCAGCCATGTGCAGTATATCGAGCGCGGCTACGAGGATATCGTGGGCAAGCTGCGGGCTGTGGGCGCGGATATCTCCATGGTGGACGAACCGGAAACAGAAAAGGACGAGGCCCGTATCGGCTGAGAAGCAACACCATATTCAGCGTCTGACCGGCGATACCGGCGGGCGCTGAGTTACTTTTACGAGGGGGACATATGCAGCGGATCACCGTGCTGTGCGTAGGCAAGCTGAAGGAAAAATTTTATGCCGACGCGGCGGCGGAGTACATCAAGCGGCTGAGCCGCTACTGCAAGCTGGACGTTGTGGAGCTGCCGGAGACCCGTCTGCCGGAGGATCCCTCTCCTGCGGAGATCCAGAAGGCGCTGGCGGCGGAAGCCAACGCCATCCGGCAGAAGCTGGAGGCCGGCGCGGTGGTGGCTATGTGCATCGAGGGCAAGACCTGCTCCAGCGAGGCACTGTCGAAAAAGCTGGCGGACTTCGCGCTGGAGGGAAAGAGCCGGGTGACGTTTTTGATCGGCGGCAGCTTCGGTCTGGACGAAACGCTGAAGAAGCAGGCAGACTGGCGGCTGAGCATGTCGCCTATGACGTTCCCGCACCATCTGGCGCGGGTGATGCTGCTGGAGCAGATCTATCGGGCGTGTCAGATCGCGGAGGGCACGCGCTATCATAAATGACGACGTAGGGAGGTTTCGTGATGGGATTTTTGACTGATTGGTTCAACAAGGGGGAGCTGCCGCAGAATTTCTGGGAGGACAGTGCTTCCGGGTGGCATTTCCACAAAAAGAAGCTGGACTGGCCGCTGGAGGAAAACGGCGAAAAGGTGAAGGCCGTGCTGCTGAAGGAGACCTTTGACTCCCCGGCGGAGTCCGACATGATGATCTCCATGCTGGCGGCCTACGGCATTCCCTGCTTCAAATACTACGAAAAAGAGGGCGGCGCAGGAAAGGTCATCAACGGCTTTTCCGGCTACGGCGCGTCGCTGTATGTGCCCCAGACCATGCTTGAGGATGCGCAAAATATTCTGAACGCGGAAGCGGTAGAGGAGGACGAAAACGATGCTGAATTACATGAATGAGTACGAAAAGTGGCTGCATAGCGGCGCACTGACGGCGGACGAGGTGAAGGAGCTTCAGTCCATCGCCGGGGACGAAAAGGAGATCGAGAGCCGGTTCTACGGCCCGCTGGAGTTCGGCACGGCGGGACTGCGGGGCACCATGAAGGTGGGGCTGCACCAGATGAACGTGTACGTGATCCGCTGGGCCACCCAGGGCTTTGCCAACGTGATCTGCGCCGAGGGCGAGGACGCCAAAAAGCGGGGCGTGGCCATCTGCATGGACTGCCGCCACCACTCCATGGAGTTTGCCCGGGCCGCCGCCGAGGTATGCGCCGCCAACGGCATCCATGTGCGGATCTTCGAGTCTCTGCGTCCCACCCCGGAGCTGAGCTTCGCCGTGCGGGAGTATGGCTGTCAGGCGGGCATCAACGTCACCGCCAGCCACAACCCCAAGGAATACAACGGCTATAAGGTTTACTGGGAGGACGGTGCGCAGCTGCCGCCCCACCACGCCGCCGCCATCGCCGCCGAGCTGGAGAAGATTGACATCTTCACCGGCGTGAAGCGCATGGACTTTGACGAGGCCGTCAAGGCGGGCCTCATCGAGACCATGGGCGACGAGACCGACCGCAAATTCATGGCCAACGTCATGGGTATGGTCAACGATTACGATTCCGTCGCCAAGGTGGCGGATACCTTCCAGGTGGTGTATACCCCTTTCCACGGCTGCGGCTATAAGCTGGTGCCGGAGGCTCTGACCCGTCTGGGTATCAAGCACCTGCACTGCGTGCCGGAGCAGATGGTCATCGACGGCGATTTCCCCACGGTGGTATCTCCCAACCCGGAGACCCCCGAGGGCTTCTATCTGGCCATTGCGCTGGCCGACAAGGTGAAGGCCGACTTCATCGTGGGCACCGACCCGGACAGCGACCGCGTGGGCATCATGGTGCGCAACAAGGAGGGCAAGTTCCAGCCTGTCAGCGGCAACCAGACCGGCGTATTGCTGAGCGATTACCTGTACGGCGCCATGAAGCGCAGCGGTAAGCTGCCGAAAAACCCCGTGATGCTGAAAACCATCGTCACCACCGAGATGGCCCGCAAGGTGGCCGAGGCCCACGGTGTCACCTGCTACGATACCTTCACCGGCTTCAAGTTCATGGCCGAGAAGAAGAACCAGCTGGAATCTGCCGGTCAGGGCAAGGTCGTGTTCTCCTATGAGGAGAGCTACGGCTACATGCTGGGCGACTATGTCCGGGATAAGGACGCCGTTACCGCGTCTCTGCTGCTGACGGAGATGGCCGCGTGGTACGCCACCCAGGGCATGACTCTGTACGATGCGCTGGACGTGCTGTACAGGAAGTACGGCTGGTACGGCGAAAAGACCTACAATCTGGTGATGCCCGGTTTGGACGGCCTGGAGAAGATGGCGAATCTGATGAAGTCCCTGCGCCAGAACCCGCCCGCTGCGATCTCCGGCGTGGCTGTGGCCCGCCGCAAGGACTATACCGACGGCAGCGTGGTGGACTGCGCCACCGGCGCGGTATCCGAAATGGAGCTGAAGGGCAGCAACGTGCTGCGCTATGAGCTGGCGGACGGCACCACCATTCTGGTGCGCCCCTCCGGCACCGAGCCGAAGATCAAGGTCTACATTCTGACCCAGGGCAAGGACGCCACTGAGCGTGACGCCAACATCGAAAAGTACGGCCAGTGGGCCGAGGCGCTGGCGAAATAACGATAAGAAATGAGAAACGGACAGACGCTTTCGCGTCTGTCCGTTTCTCTGCCTAAAATCTACACGAGGAGATATGGATAAAGCGTGATACATTCAGCGTGCCGGAGAGCGCGGCGCTGTCCTCCGGTGAAAAACTGTGTATACTTGGTACGTATACCAAGTATACCACAGCATTCCTCATTTGGCAAGATAGTTTTCAATACTTTATAAAGCTTATGTTAAAATTCTATTAAGACTTCTGCACGCTGCGGCGGAGGTCAAAATATACAGAATATTCTGCATAAAACCAGTTGCGAAACGGAGAGAAGTGTGGTATGATATGAAATTACTGAACAGCGGCGCAGTATCCTAGTCAGATCTGCCGTCTCCTAAGAAGGGCCTAAAAATCCTTTAAAGGGCACAACTGTGAAACCTCTGGTGCTTGCTTCTTACGCCCAGTTTGGGGTGGGTGCTGGAGGGAGGCGTGCGAAATGCCCGCCTGCGGATGTAGGGCGCCCCTCAATGGCATGAGGGACCCGACCCTGCTTCCGTGGAGACCTGCTGTTGTGCACAGGCGTACTCCCCTTGTGGTAAGCGACCTGTGTACGAGGCAGTTGACGTCATCGACCCCGATGGCAAGAAACCTGCATCGCGGTGCTACCCGGCCTTTGTGCCGTGAACGCTGTGTGCAGAGTAGCCTGCCTTGCGTGGGCACGGTGAATAGGGGAGCTGAAGCACCAAAGACCCCGGCCAGGGTCCGCGTGCGATTCCCTTGAAACCCTGCCTGCAAAAGAGGATAAGAGGCGGCGTGACTGCAGTGGAAATCACCTAGGCTGTCCATTTCTGTGGGGCCTTGGGAGGATTGCAGTGCGGACTAAGTGGCAGTCGGGTATCACGACGCGGCAACGCCGTGATACAGCACCTAAGGGGAAACCACCTGATCGGCGACGAGAGGCGTGCTGTGGGGAAATCCAACCCGTACCTAAGCCGCAAGATTTACTCCCAATGCTGCCCTGTTCAGTTTTTGACTTTGATCGCCGGAGTAAGTCCGGTGTTTTGAAATGAGGTTTTTTCATCTTGAGTGACAAAAACAAGCCCAAAAAGAAGAACGACCACTGGCCCTTACGGGTCTTTTTCATGGCGGTGATACTCAGCGCGCTGCTGAGTTTTTTCTCCTCTACTGCGCTGAACGGAGCGGGCTATGTGGTGGCGGGCCTTGTGCTGGCGGCGTTTATCGCCCTGGGCATCGTGTTCGATATGATCGGCGTGGCGGTGACGGCGGCCGACCCGAAGCCGTTCCACTCCATGGCCGCCCATAAGGAAAAGGGCGGCAAGGAGGCCATTCGCCTGCTGTCCAACGCCAACCGCGTCAGCTCCGTGTGCAACGACGTGGTGGGCGATATCTGCGGCATCGTCAGCGGTTCTACCGCGGCGGTGATCGTGGCGGCCCTGCAGCGGGATCTCAGCACCACCAACGTGATGATCTCCATCGGTGTGACGGCGCTGATCTCCGGCCTGACCATCGGCGGCAAGGCTTTGTTCAAGAAGGTGGCCATCAATGAATGTACCGCCGTGGTGTACCGGGTGGCGCGGATCATGCACGCGCTGCATCTCTATCGCTGAAATGAGGAATGACCCCTGATGCTGGAATCGATCCACAGCCCCTCCGATGTGAAGCGGCTGAACAGTACCCAGACCCGTCAGCTTTGCGATGAGCTTCGCACCTTTCTGGTGCGCAGCGTGGCAAAGACCGGCGGCCATCTGGCATCCAATCTGGGCGTGGTGGAGCTGACTGTCGCCATCCACCGGGTGTTTGACACGTCCCGCGACCGGCTGGTGTTCGACGTAGGACACCAGTGCTATGTGCATAAAATTTTAACGGGCCGCCGGGAGCAGATGGATACCCTGCGGCAGTTTGGCGGGCTTTCCGGCTTCCCCAAGCCCTATGAGAGCGTTCACGACGCCTTTATGGCAGGACATGCTTCCAACTCTGTGTCGGTGGCGCTGGGCATGGCGAAAGCACGCACCATGCGCCATGAAAACTACGACGTGATCGCTCTGATCGGTGACGGTGCACTGGGCGGCGGCCTCAGCTTTGAGGGGCTGAATAATGCCGGAGCCTCCGGCGAGCCCATGATCGTCATTTTGAATGACAACGGCATGTCCATCGCTCCCAATGTGGGCGCGGTCAGCCGCCATCTGTCCCGTTTGCGGACGAAGCCGGGCTACTATGAATTCAAGAAGCGTTACCGCCAGCTGCTGGGGAACGGCCCGGTGGGCGGAAAGCTCTATCACGTCAGCCATTACATCAAGACGGCGCTGAAAAAGACGCTGCTGCCGGACAGTTCTATGTTTGAGAGTATGGGCTTTTCCTACATGGGGCCGGTGGACGGCCACGATGTGGAAGCGCTGACGCAATCTCTGCAATGGGCGCGGGAGCAGCGCTGTCCCGTGCTGCTGCATGTGCGCACCGTAAAAGGAAAGGGGTATTCTCCCGCCGAGGAGCGCCCCGCCGACTATCACGGCGTGTCGCCCTTTGATCCGGCCACCGGTAAGCCGCTGCGTACTGCAAAAATGGATTTCTCCCACGTGTTCGGCCAGGAGCTGACCGCGCTGGCAGGGGAGGACGGGCGCGTATGCGCCATCACCGCCGCCATGCAGGAGGGCACCGGACTGACGGAGTTCGCCCGGAAATACCCTGACCGTCTCTTTGATGTAGGCATTGCTGAGGGACACGCCGTGTCCATGGCGGGCGGCATGGCGAAGCAGGGACTTGTTCCAGTGTTTGCCGTATACTCCAGCTTTTTGCAGCGGGGCTACGACCAGCTGCTTCAGGATGTGGCACTGGACAAGCTCCATGTGGTGCTGGGCGTTGACCGGGCGGGCCTTGTGGGTGCTGACGGCGAGACCCACCACGGCTGTTTCGACGCCCTGTATCTCTCTCAGGTGCCCCACATGACGGTGCTGTGCCCCGCCAGCTTTGCCGAACTGCGGCAGATGCTGCGACGGGCGGTGTTGGAGCTGACTGGCCCTGTTGCTGTCCGCTATCCCCGCGGCGGCGAGGGTACGTATCAGGACTGCTGCGGCAATGAGAGCTTTACGCAGGTGCGTCCGGGAGCGGACTGCACCATCCTGACCTACGGCGTCCTGATCAACGAAGCGCTGGCGGCGGCGGAGCTGCTGCATGAAGCGGGGGTCGAGACCCGGGTGGTGAAGCTGAACGCCATCGCGCCGCTGGACGGCAACGCGGTGCTGGCGGCGCTGGGCAGTGAAAAGCGCCTGCTAGTGCTGGAGGACTGCGTGGGCAGCGGCTGTGTAGGCCAGCGGCTGACGGCCATTCTGGCTCAGCGTGGCCGGATGCCGGAGCGGCTTATTTTGAAGAACCTGGGGGACACCATCCCCTGTCACGGCACCGTGCCGCAGCTGTATGCTCAGTGCGGGCTGGATGCGGCAAGCGTGGCGGCCGCGTTGAAGGAGGCGTGCCATGAGCAATAAAACAAGACTGGACATCCTGCTGGTGGAGCAGGGCTTGCAGGAGAGCCGCCAGAAGGCGCAGGCCACCATTATGGCGGGCATCGTGTACGTCAACAACCAGAAGGTGGACAAGCCGGGTACGGCGGTGCCCAACGACGCCCATATCGAGGTGCGGGGCAAGACGCTGCGGTATGTGAGCCGGGGCGGCCTGAAGTTGGAAAAGGTCATGCAGGTGTGGCCCATCACGTTAGAGGGGAAGACCTGTGCCGATATCGGCTCCTCCACCGGCGGCTTTACCGACTGCATGCTGCAAAACGGCGCGGCCAAGGTGTACGCCGTGGACGTGGGCACCAATCAGCTGGCATGGAAGCTGCGCACCGATCCAAGGGTGGTGTGTCTGGAAAAAACCAACGCCAGAACTCTGACGGCGGAGCAGGTGCCCGACCCGCTGGATTTTGCCTCCATCGACGTGTCCTTCATCTCTCTGAAGCTGATCTTTCCGGCGCTGTACCCGCTGCTGCGGCAGGGCGGTGAGGTGGCGTGTCTCATCAAGCCGCAGTTCGAGGCGGGCCGGGAAAAGGTGGGCAAAAAGGGTGTCGTCCGTGACGCCGCCGTGCATCTGGAGGTGCTGGAGCACTTTTTGGAGCATGCAAAGGAAAATAACTTTACAATACTTGGAATTACATATTCTCCCATCCGCGGCCCGGAGGGGAATATTGAATATTTGGGATACCTTCGCAAATCCGAGGAACAGGACGCGGACATTGACCTGCGCGCTGTGGTGACAGCATCCCATGAGACATTGAAAGAGGGGGAAGCGCAGTGAAAAAGAAAGTGATCCTATGCCCCAATCCCTACCGGGACAGCGAACTGAAGGTGGCCAAGGACGCCAAGGCCATTCTGGAGGGGATCGGCTTTGAAACGGTGGTGTGCCTGCCGTTCCACCGGGACGGCTACGGCGACGAGCTGGGCGTTCCCGTGCGGCAGCTCCAGCAGGAGATCAAGTCTGCCGACCTGATGATCGCCTTCGGCGGCGACGGCACCATCCTGCACCTGAGCCGCACGGCGGCGCTGCACAACGTGCCGGTGCTGGGCATCAATCTGGGCAGTCTGGGCTTTATGTCGGAGCTGGAGGCTAACGAGCTGGAGCGCCTGCGTGACCTGCAAAGCTGGGACTTCGTGGTGGAGTCCCGTATGATGCTGGATGTGACCATCTTCCGGAACGGCAACGCGGTGTACAGCAACATCGCTCTGAACGACGCGGTGGTGTCAAAGGGCTCTGTAGCAAGGGTTGTAAGGCTGGATATCTTTACAGAGGAGGGCCGCCTTACCAAGGTCACAGGCGACGGCGTGGTGATCTCTACCCCCACCGGCTCCACCGGCTATTCCATGGCGGCGGGCGGCCCCATCGTGGAGCCTACAGCCCGGAATCTGCTGATCACGCCCATCTGTCCCCACTCCACCCGCGCCACGTCCTATGTGCTGTCGCCGGAGCATGTGATCACCATCGAGGCGGCGGACGCCAACCGGAAGTTCGTCTATCTCTCCGCCGACGGCGGCAAGGCGTTTTCTCTGAAAAACGGCGATAAGGTGCGGGTGCGGCAGTCCAAGTTTGCCATGGGGCTTGTGCGCCTCAGCAAAAAGAGCTTCTGCGAGATTCTTGACTATAAAATGGGAGGCTGCGAAAAATGAAAAATGTGCGACAGGAAAAGCTGCTGCAGATCATCAGCGAGGAAGCCATCGAGACGCAGGAGCAGCTTTTGCAGCGCCTGAACGACCTGGGCATCCGCTCGACGCAAGCCACCATTTCCCGGGATATCAAGCAGCTTCATCTGGTGAAGGAGCCTACCGGGCAGGGCCGCTATCGCTATGCCGTGTCGGTGCAGAAAACGAAGCTGAACTTTGCCGACAAGCTGCGCACCATCTTCCGCGAGAGCGTGGTCAGCGTAGAGGCGGCCCAGAACATCGTGGTGCTGAAAACCATCGAGGGTATGGCGCAGGGTGCGGCCTTTGCGCTGGATAACATGGGCGATACCGATATCGTGGGCACACTGGCCGGTGATGACACCATCTTTCTGGTGTTCCACGATACGATCCAGGCGCTTGACTTCTGCGAACAGGTGAAACAGATGCTGCGCTGAATCGCGCAGGGAGGAACGCTATGCTGGAACTGCTTCATATCGAGAATATCGCCATTATCGAGGAGGCGGAGATCGCTTTCCGTCCCGGCTTCAACGCCCTGACCGGCGAGACCGGCGCCGGTAAGTCCATCGTCATCGACGCCATGAGCGCCGTGCTGGGCCAGCGCACCTCCCGCGACCTGATCCGTACCGGCGCCAGTAAGGCCTTTGTCAGCGCGCTGTTCTCCCATGTAGACCCCGCGCTGTGCGAGGAGCTGGGCGCATCGCCGGACGAAAACGGCGACCTGATGCTCCAGCGTGAGATCGGCACGGACGGAAAGAACGTCTGCCGCGTGGGCGGACGGCCCGTCACCGTGTCCCAGCTACGGACGCTGGGCAGCCGCATGGTGAATATCCACGGCCAGCACGACGGACAGCAGCTGCTGGACGAGGAGCAGCATCTGGCGTACCTTGACAGCTTCGGAAAGGTGGAGAGCCTTTTGGAAGCATATGCTGACAAGTATAATAGCTTAACAGAAATTCGCCGCAAAATGAACGCCTTGCAAATGGACGAGGCGGAAAAAGCACGGCGAATGGACACCTTGCAATACCAGATCAATGAGCTGGAGCGGGCCAAGCTGAAGCCCGGCGAGGAGGAAGAACTGCAAGGCCGCCGCAATCTGCTGCGGAACGCCGAAAAGTTTATTTCCGCCGTGTCCGGCGCGGACTATGCCCTCAACGGCGGCGAGGATGGCAGTGGTGTCCTGAATCTGCTGCGGCAGGCGCAGGACGCACTGGGCACCGTGCGCCATCTGGACGAGGGCTTCAACGCCCTGTACGAGCGGCTGGAGAGCGCTTACAGCGAGGCCTATGACATTGCCTTTTCCGTGGCGGAGCAGCGAGAGAACTTCGATTTTTCCCCTAACGAGCTGGACGAGGTGGAGGGCCGGCTGGATCAGCTGTACCGCCTGAAAAAGAAGTACGGCGCCACCGTGGAGGACATGCTGACGTATCTGGACAACTGCCGCAGGGAACTGGACGATATTGCCTATGCCGGCGACGCACTGGAGCGGCTGGAAAAGGACTGCGCCAAGGCGGAGAAAGCCGCCCGGAAAGCGGCGGCGGAGCTGTCCGCCGCCCGGAAAGCGGCGGGGGAGACCCTGTCGCAGGCCATCCTGACGGAGCTGCAGCAGCTGGATATGGGCAAGATCCGCTTTCAGGTGGACTTTGCCGAAAAACCGCTGGACGCCACCGGCATGGATCAGGTGCGCTTTCTCATGTCCGCCAATCTGGGCGAGGAGCTGAAGCCTATCAATAAGATCGCCTCCGGCGGTGAGTTGGCGCGTATCATGCTGGCCATGAAGAACGTTCTCAGCGAGCAGGATCATGTGGCCACCATGGTATTCGATGAGGTGGACACCGGCGTCAGCGGCCGGGCCGCCCAGAAGGTGGCCGAAAAGATGGCCCGCATCAGCCGCCATAAGCAGGTGCTGTGCGTCACCCATCTGCCCCAGCTGGCCGCCATGGCGGATACCCATTTCTCCGTGGAAAAGGGCGAAGCCAATGGCCGCACCTTTACGCGGGTGCAGCAGCTTGACCGCAAGCAGCGTCAGATGGAGCTGGCCCGTCTGACCGGCGGCAGCCACGTGACGGAGACCATGCTGCAAGGCGCGGAGGAACTGCTGTCCCAGGCGGAGAAATTTCGGGCGGAGATATCGGAATAAATTCACCTTATGAGAGGGATTTATAAATATTTTTCATATTGCGAAAAAAGTGTTGACAAACGAAAAAAATCTGCTACAATAGTGGCAACTTGATACTGTTACCGTGATGAAGGGAAGAAGTAACACGCCCCGGCGCCTGCAAAGAGAACCTCTGGCTGGTGAAAAGAGGAGAGAGCGGCGCGTGTGAATACATCCCGGAGCAGCCTTCTGAAAACCTGTATTTTGGGGTTAGTAGGGATGTGTCGGGTTCGCCCGTTACAGCGATAGGGTGTGTCAGCACCCGATAAGGCCGTATTTCGTGAGGAAGCGGCGAACATGAGGTGGTACCGCGATAACTTGTCGCCCTCTGTCTAAGGACGGGGGGCGTTTTTATTTTGCTACCCCTCTTGTAAAAATCTTCAACATCACAGATCGTATAGGAAAGGAATGTAAGAAAATGGGTATTTATGAAGAACTTGTGGCCCGCGGCTTGATCGCTCAGGTCACCAATGAGGAAGAAATCCGCGAAATGGTCAACAACGGCAAGGCCACCTTCTACATCGGCTTTGACTGCACGGCCGATTCTCTGCATGTGGGTCACTTTATGGCGCTGTGCCTGATGAAGCGTTTGCAGATGGCGGGCAACAAGCCCATCGCCCTGATCGGCGACGGCACCACCCTGATCGGCGACCCCTCCGGCCGCACCGACATGCGCCAGATGCTGACCGAGGAGACCATCAAGCACAATGCCGAGTGCTTCAAGCGCCAGATGGAAAAGTTCATCGACTTCTCCGACGGCAAGGCATTGATGCTGTATAACTCCGAGTGGCTGAAGCCGCTGAACTATATCGAGCTGCTGCGCGAGGTGGGCGGTTGCTTCTCCGTCAACAACATGTTGCGGGCCGAGTGCTACAAGCAGCGCATGGAGAAGGGTCTCAGCTTCCTGGAGTTCAACTACATGATCATGCAGAGCTACGACTTCTACTACATGTTCCAGCACTATGGCTGCAACATGCAGTTCGGCGGCAACGACCAGTGGTCCAACATGCTGGGTGGCACCGAGCTGATCCGCAAGAAGCTGGGCAAGGACGCTCACGCCATGACCATCACCCTGCTGCTGAACTCCGAGGGCAACAAGATGGGCAAGACCGCCAAGGGCGCCGTGTGGCTGGATCCCAACAAGACCAGCCCCTTCGAGTTCTATCAGTACTGGCGCAACGTGGGCGATGCCGACGTGCTGAAGTGCATCCGTATGCTGACCTTCCTGCCACTGGAGCAGATCGACGCCATGTCCTCTTGGGAAGGCTCTCAGCTCAACGAGGCCAAGGACATTCTGGCCTATGAGCTGACCAAGCTGGTTCACGGCGAGGAGGAGGCCGATAAGGCCCGTACCGCTTCTCAGGCCCTGTTCTCCGGTGCCGGCGATACCGAGCATATGCCCACCACCGAGCTGACCAACGACGACTTCGGCGGCGGCTCCATCGACGTGCTGACTCTGCTGGTGAAGTGCGGTCTGGCTGCCTCCAAGGGCGAGGCCCGCCGTCTGGTGCAGCAGGGCGGCGTAACCGTCAACGACGAGAAGGTGCCCGCTATCGAGACCACCTTCGGCTGTGAGCAGTTTACCGGTGACGGCGTGATCATCAAGAAGGGCAAGAAAGTTTTCCATCGCGCTGTTTTGGTATAAGGTTTCCTCCAAGACCCTATTCCTTGTTTATATCACTGACCATGATATAGCTCAAACAAAGAATCCGTGGCGAAAGCCACGGATTCTTTGTTTATTGGATAGACCTAATTGCGGGAGCATTTTTCCGCGTCGATGGCCAGCACGATCATCAGGGCATACAGGGCGTCTTGCTCCTCCGCCACATCGATCACGTAGGTGTCCGTCCAGTGGAACAGCTCCTTGGAGACCGTTGCCACCTGACGGTTCTGGGCGTCCAGAATGGTATAGTCCCACTCCATGAAGCTGCCCTCCACCCGCCAGCCCTTGCAGTCCAGAGTAAACGACGGCCGCAGGAAGGTGAATTCCTTGCAGATGGTGCCAACGCACTGTTCGCCGATGTACAGGTCAAACTTGGGCAGGAACGTAAAAACCTGCTGCTTCACGGTGGCGATGTGCCGCCCCATGGGATCGAGGATGTGCAGGCAGTGTCCCCACGCCAGCTTGCCCTCCACCGTAAAGGCCACTGCGCCGCTGTCGTCCATGTGATAGATGTCGTAGCTGTCAAACCAGGAAAACATCCGCTGCTTGAAGTAGAGCTTCATATAGGGAAACCTCCTGTTCCTGTTTTCTCTATTTTACCTTTTCCTTGCCGCAATGTCCAGCAACTTGAAATTGCATAGGAAAAAAACTCCACGCAAGTTTAAGTTGCGTGGAGTTTTATATCGCGATATCACACAGAAAACAGGATATCCGCGTAGGTGGGGAAGGGCCAGTGCTGTGCGCTGGTGATGGTCTCCAGCTGGTTGATAAGGGCGCTGGCCTTCTGGCGGCGGGCGTCCACCTCGTCGCGGTAGTAGCAGGCGGCCTTGATGCCGCCGTCCATGGCGGGCGCTTTGCTGATGGCGCGCTCCAGCGCGTCACAGGTGTCGTACAGCTTACCGGACAGGTCGGCCAGCTTCCGCAGCGTGGTTTCCTCCATCTTGGCAGACAGAGAGATGCCGCAGTTCTTCTTGTGGAACAGGGCAGTGGCCAGCTCATCGGAATACTTGCTGACGGCGGGCAGGATCTGGCGGCGTGTCATGTCCAGCAGGGTATTGCCCTCGATGGTCATGACCTTGCAGTAGTTCTCCAGATGAATGTTGTAGCGGGCCTCCAGCTCGTCGCGGGTCAGCACACCGTGGCGGCTGAACATCGCCACATTCTTCTCGTTGATATAGGCGGGCAGAGCATCCACGGTGTTGCCCATGTTGCACAGGCCGCGGCGCTTGGCCTCCGCCACCCACTCGTCGCTGTAGCCGTTGCCGTTGAAGATGATCCGCTGGTGGGCGGCAAAGGTGTCATGCAGCAGCGTTTGCAGGGCTGACTGGAAATCCTCGGCCTTTTCCAGAATGTCGGCGAACTGCTCCAGCTCCTCCGTCATGATGGTGTTCATCACGGCGCTGGGGCTGGCGATGGACTGGCTGGAGCCCAGCATGCGGAACTCGAACTTGTTGCCGGTGAAAGCCAGGGGAGAGGTGCGGTTCCGGTCGGTGGTGTCCTGCGGAATCTCCGGCAGAGTGTCCACGCCGACCTCAAGGCGGCGTTTGGTCACGTCCACGTACTCTGTGCCCTGAATGATGGAGTCCAGAATGGCGGTCAGCTCGTCGCCCAGAAACACGGACACGATGGCGGGAGGAGCCTCGTTGCCGCCCAGACGGCGGTCGTTGCCGGGGTAGGCCACGCAGCAGCGCAGCATGTCCTGATACTCGTCCACGCCCTTGATAAAGGCCGCCAGAAACAGCAGGAACTGGGCGTTCTGGCTGGGAGTCTTGCCGGGCTTCAGCAGATTCTCGCCAGTGTCGGTCTGCAAAGACCAGTTGTCGTGCTTGCCGCTGCCGTTGACCCCGGCAAAGGGCTTTTCGTGGAGCAGACACACCAGACCGTGGCGCTCGGCCACGGTTTTCAGCAGCTCCATGGTCAGCTGGTTGTGGTCGCAGGCGATGTTGGCGTTGCAGTAAACGGGGGCGTTCTCGTGCTGGGCGGGAGCCACCTCGTTATGCTCCGTTTTGGAGAACACGCCCAGCTTCCACAGCTCCACGTCCAGCTCGTGCATGAAAGCCGCCACGCGGGGCTTGATGGCGCCGTAGTAGTGGTCGTCCAGCTCCTGTCCCTTGGGCGGCTTGGCGCCGAACAGCGTCCGGCCGCACAGCCGCAGATCCTCGCGGCGACGATAGTCCTCCTTGTCGATAAGGAAGTACTCCTGCTCCGCGCCCACCTGCGGGATCACGTGCTGGGCCTCGGTGTTGCCGAACAGCCGCAGGATGCGGATGCACTGCTGATCCAGCGCGTGCATGGAGCGCAGCAGCGGCGTTTTCTTGTCCAGCGTATTGCCGGAATAGGAGCAGAAGATGGTGGGGATGCACAGGGTCTTATCCTTCACGAAGGCGTAGGACGTGGGATCCCACGCGGTGTAGCCGCGAGCCTCGAAGGTGGCCCGCAGACCGCCGGAGGGGAAGCTGGAGGCGTCCGCCTCGCCGCGGCTCAGCTCCTTGCCGGACAGCTCCATCAGAATGCGGCCGTCTCCGGTGGGGGTGATGAAGCTGTCGTGCTTCTCGGCGGTGAAGCCAGTCATGGGCTGGAACCAGTGGGTGAAGTGGGTAGCGCCCAGCTCCGTGGCCCAGTCCTTCATGGCGCAGGCGATCTCGTCGGCAATGGAACGATCCAGCGACTTCCCCTGCGCCTGACATTGCTGCCACGCCTGATAGACGTCAGGGCTGAGGCGCTGTCGCATCTTCTCCTCGGTAAACACCATACTGCCGAAGATGTCGGGGATCCGTGTCACATTCTCGTTCATTGTATGATTCTCCTTTCACCGCCCGTTCGGCGGATACTATTACATAAAAAGCGCCATCACGTGGGGCGTCACATAGACCTCCGCCACGGCGGCCACCGCCAGCAGCGGCAGGATATGCAGGATAAACACCCGCAGCAGATTCAGCATCAGGGGCTTCATCATGCCCTTTGTATTGCTTCGCACGTATTGCGTGATCTGCCTGCACAGCAGAAAGCCGCCGGCAAACGCCAGCATCAGGGCGGTCAGCTCGAAAATGCCATGGGGCAGGATGCCTGCCAGATATACCAGCAGGGAAACGCCGTTGTTCACATAGTATGCGGCAAACACGCCGAGGATCAGCGCGTTGGTGCCCAGCGCCAGCGCCGTCAGATACAGGAACGGGATAAAGCCGTACAGGATGCTGACGGCGGAGGCCCGTACATTATTGCCGAACAGCGCCAGCAGGTTGATGCCGCCGTCCTCGTCGATCAATCCCTCCAGCTGGATCATTTCCTGAAAATAGCTTATGATGGTGTCCGGCAGGGACTTGAAGAAAAGTCCCACGCCGAAAGCCAGCAGGCAGATGACCAGAAACGCGGCGGCGGTGATCAGCAGGGACTCGCCGAATTCCTCCCGATAGAACCGCCACAGGGCGCGGTGCTGTTGCTTCAACCACTCCATGCGTTACCCCAGCTTGGCCAGACCGGCCTTCAGGCGGCGCAGCGTCTCGTCCCGGCCCAGGATCTGGCAGATCTCCACGGCGCCGCCGGGGGTCACCAGCTTGCCGGCGGCGGCGATACGCACCGGCCACATGAGGGTGGCGTTCTTCACGCCCAACTGCTCCGCCAGCACGATCAGGCTGTCGTGGATGGCGTCCGTCGTCCAGTCGGGCAGCTGCTCCAGCATGGGAATGGCGGCCTCCAGCATGGTTTTGCAGACCTCGGGGTTGGTCTTGGATTTCTTGTTGGTGAAGAAGTCGATGCCGTATTCCGGGCAGGCGTCGAAGAAATCCACCTTTTCGGGGATCTCCGTCAGCTTTTCGCAGCGGGCCTGCAGCAGACCCGCGATGGCGGCAATATCGAAATCGCCCTTGACGCTCTGGCGGATGTAGGGCTCCGCCACCTTGGCAAAGGCGGCAGGCTCCATAGCCCGCAGATACACGGCGTTGAAGTGATCCAGCTTGGCGATATCGAAGATGGCGGGGGACTTGGAGATACCCGTCATGTCAAAGACCTTGGTCAGCTCCTCCAGAGAGAAGATCTCCTGCTCGGCATACTCGCCCTTGGGAGACCAGCCCAGCAGTGCCACGTAGTTGAGGATGGCCTCGGTGAGATAGCCCTGCGCCTTCAAATCCTCATAGCTGGGGTCACCGTGGCGCTTGGACATTTTGTTCTGGGCGTCCCGCATGACGGGGGAGCAGTGGACGTAGGTAGGCACCTCCCAGCCGAAGGCGTGGTATAGCAGATCGTACTTGGGAGCGGAGGACAGGTATTCACTGCCCCGCACCACATGGGTAATGCCCATCAGGTGGTCGTCGATGACGTTGGCAAAGTTATAGGTGGGCAGACCGTCCCGCTTCAGCAGCACCTGATCGTCCAGCGTGCTGTTCTCCACGGTGATATCGCCGAAGATGGCGTCGTGGAAGGTGGTAGTGCCCTCTGCGGGGATCTTCTGGCGAATGACGTAGGGCTCGCCCGCCTCCACCCGCTTCATGGCCTCGTCAAGAGGCATGTCGCGGCAAGGATCGGCGGCACGGTCAAACTCGCCGGAATCCTCCTCGGACTCCGCCTTCTCGCAGAAGCAGTAGTACGCGCCGCCCTTTTCTACCAGCAGCCGGGCATAGTGGCCATAGGTGTCACGGCGCTGGGACTGGATATAGGGAGCCACGGGGCCGCCCACATCGGGGCCTTCGTCGTGGTTCAGGCCGCACTCGGCCATGGTGCGGTAGATGACGTCGGTAGCGCCCTCTACCAGACGGCCCTGATCGGTGTCCTCGATCCGCAGGATGAAGGTGCCGCCCTGATTGCGGGCGATCAGCCAGGTATACAGCGCCGTGCGCAGGTTGCCCACGTGCATATAGCCGGTGGGAGACGGCGCGAAACGGGTACGCACCTTTCCGTGGGGGATTTTTTCCTCCATCTGGGTAAAATAGTTCATATCCATTGCCATATCAGTTACCTCCGGCATTTTGACAAATTACCTATCTATTATATGGTTTTCTGGGGAAAAGTCAATGACGATCGTGGGATTCCATTGATTTTTTGAACCAAACGTGGTAGGATAGGGAACGCAAGAAGAATACGGGCGCTATGCCCGCAACAATGTGAGGTAAAAAATGGCTGATACGAAAAAGAGAATCTTCAGCGGCATCCAGCCCTCCGGTGAGCTGACTCTGGGCTCCTACATGGGCGCCATCAAGAATTGGGTGGATCTGCAGGACGAGTACGACTGCCTGTACTGTATCGTGGACATGCACGCCATCACCGTGCGGCAGGATCCCGCCACGCTGCGCAAGCGCAGCGTTAACCAGCTGGCTCAGTATATCGCCTGCGGCCTGGATCCCCAGAAGAACATCATGTTTATCCAGAGCCACGTGCCCCAGCACGCGGAGCTGGGCTGGATCCTGGGCTGCTACACCCAGTTCGGCGAGCTGAGCCGCATGACCCAGTTCAAGGCCAAGTCCGCCCAACACGCCGACAACATCACGGCGGGCCTGTTCACCTATCCCGTGCTGATGGCCGCCGACATCCTGCTGTACCAGGCGGACCTGGTGCCGGTGGGTGAGGATCAGCGCCAGCACGTGGAGCTGACCCGCGATATCGCCCAGCGCTTCAACAGCGTATACAGCGATACCTTCGTGCTGCCCCAGGCGTTTATCCCCAAGGTAGGCGCACGGCTCATGTCCCTGGACGATCCTACCACTAAAATGAGCAAATCCCTGCCCGACGGCTGCGTGAACCTGATGGACGCGCCGGAGGTCATCATGAAGAAGTTCAAGCGCGCCGTCACCGACTGCGAGACCGCCGTCAAGTACGACAAGGAGAACAAGGCCGGCATCTCCAACCTGCTGACCATCTACTGCGCCGCCACCGGCAAGACGCTGCAGGAGGCCGAGGCGGAGTTTGAGGGCCAGGGCTACGGCGTGTTCAAGCCTGCCGTGGGCGAGGCCGTTGTGGAGCTGCTGCGTCCCATCCGGGAGGAGAGCCAGCGCATCATGGACGACAAGGCGTATCTGGAGAGCGTCTATCAGGATGGCGCGGAGCGTGCCCGCCGTCTGGCGCTGAAGACCCTCAGCAAGGTGCAGCGCAAGGTGGGCTTTGTGGCGGCAAAATAAGCACCAAATGTTTGGAATGTTTCTTGCAAAAAGTTTTTAAGTCTGCTATAATAAAAATCAGGACACCTCCGGGGGATCCCGGCGATCATTTCAAAACAAAGAAAGGAACATCGTCATTATGATCTATACGACTGAGGTTCAGCATATGTGCCCCGTAGCCAAGGGCGCTTATCACGGCCCGGCTCCCATTCCCGAAGAGGGCAAGTGGGTGCAGGCCAAGGAGATCAGCGATATCTCCGGCTTTACCCATGGCATCGGCTGGTGCGCACCCCAGCAGGGCGCCTGCAAGCTGACCCTGAATGTGAAAAACGGCGTCATTGAGGAAGCGCTGGTAGAGACCATCGGCTGCTCCGGCATGACCCATTCCGCCGCCATGGCTTCCGAGATTCTGATCGGCAAGACCATTCTGGAGGCGCTGAATACCGACCTGGTGTGCGACGCCATCAACACCGCCATGCGCGAGCTGTTTCTGCAGATCGTCTATGGCCGCACCCAGTCCGCGTTCTCCGAGGGCGGCCTGTCCGTGGGCGCTTCTCTGGAGGATCTGGGCAAGGGCCTGCGTTCTCAGGTGGGCACCATGTTTGCCACCAAGGAGAAGGGTCCCCGCTATCTGGAGATGGCCGAGGGCTATTGCAGCCGTCTGGCGCTGAACAAGGATGACGAGATCATCGGCTACGAGTTTATCAGCCTTGGCAAGATGATGGACTTCATCAAGAAGGGCGACGACGCCAACGAGGCACTGAAGAAGGCCACCGGTCATTACGGCCAGTGGGACAGCGCGGTCAAGTATATTGACCCCCGTCACGAGTAAGGGAGGAGGACGAAATCATGGCTCTGTTTGAAAGTTACGAGAGAAGAATCGACAAGATCAACGGCGTCCTCGCCCAGTACGGCATCGGCTCCGTGGAGGAGTGCCGCGAGATCTGCAAGGCCAAGGGCTTTGATCCCTATGAGATCGTGAAGGGCATCCAGCCCATCTGCTTTGAGAACGCCTGCTGGGCGTACACCGTGGGCGCGGCCATCGCCATCAAGTCCGGCGTCAAGACTGCCGCCGAGGCTGCCAAGATGATCGGCGTGGGCCTCCAGTCCTTCTGCATCGACGGCTCTGTGGCCGAGGATCGTAAGGTTGGTCTGGGCCACGGCAATCTGGGCGCCATGCTGCTGAGCGACGAGTCCAAGTGCTTCGCCTTCCTGGCCGGTCACGAGTCCTTCGCCGCCGCCGAGGGCGCCATCGGCATTGTCAAGAACGCCAACAAGGCCCGCAAGCAGCCCCTGCGCGTCATCCTGAACGGCCTGGGCAAGGATGCCGCCCAGATCATCAGCCGCATCAACGGTTTCACCTATGTGCAGACCCAGTTCGACTACTACACCAGCGAGCTGAAGATCGTCCGCGAGATCCGCTATTCCGAGACCGAGCGTGCCGACGTCCGCTGCTACGGCGCCGACGACGTCCGCGAGGGCGTGGCCATCATGCATCACGAGGGCGTGGACGTGTCCATCACCGGTAACTCCACCAACCCCACCCGCTTCCAGCATCCTGTGGCGGGAACCTATAAGAAGGAATGCATCGAGCAGGGGAAGAAGTACTTCTCCGTGGCTTCCGGCGGCGGCACCGGCCGTACCCTGCATCCCGACAACATGGCTGCCGGTCCTGCCAGCTATGGCATGACCGATACCATGGGCCGCATGCACTCCGACGCGCAGTTTGCCGGCTCCAGCTCCGTCCCCGCTCACGTGGAGATGATGGGCTTCCTGGGCATGGGCAACAACCCCATGGTGGGCGCGACCGTCGCCGTGGCCGTGGCGGTGGAGGAAGCGGTCAAGTAAACGAACGACCCGCAACCCCGCATAAACACTAGAATATAAACGCAAGTAGGAGCGGTATAGGAGCAATGCAGATAAGTCATGCATTACTCCTATACCGCTCCTACATTTATATTTCTACATTATTGATTTGCCTGCTGCGTATTGCCAGAAGTATCCTGACCTGATTGCCAAAGCTCAGATCGCCGAAATCCATATCGTCGGCATTGAAGTCTCTGAGATGCTTTCCGCCGCCGATGCTCATGCTGTCCAGCCCTTTCTATGTGAACACTGCTGGGCGGTGATTGTCATTTGTCTGCCGCTTTCAGCATATCGCCCCGGTGGACAGTTGACCGCCGACACGCGGAGAATCTTGCTATAGCTGTGGGTGTGTTCCGCGTGTTTCTGCCGTACAGTATGCCGCCGTGACCTGAAATAGACCCGAAAAAATCCATGAGGGAACTGTGAACTTTTCTCTCCCAACGGCAGAGATTTTCAGGTTCATTTTGGGTCGCCGTGGGAGAATGGGCATAATAAATGGAGGTGAAGTGCCATGCGTATCCTGATCGCGGAAGATGAAGTGACCATCGCCCGTGTGCTGAAGGTCATGCTGGAAAAGAACAAATACGCTGTGGATATGGTTCACAACGGCAGCGACGCGCTGGACTACATACAGGCCGTTGGCTACGACGCGCTGGTGCTGGATATTATGATGTCGGGGAAGGACGGGATCGAGGTATTGAAGGCCGCCCGCGCAGAGGGAAACACCACACCTGCCTTGTTCCTGACCGCCAAGGCGGAGGTGGCCGACCGGGTAGTCGGACTGGATGCCGGGGCGGACGATTACCTGCCCAAGCCCTTTGCCGCAAACGAATTTCTTGCCCGTGTCCGCGCCCTCACCCGTCGCAGCAACACCTACGCTTCGTTTGCGCTCAGCTTCGGAAATGTCACACTGGACTGTTGTCAATATCTGCTGAAAACCGCTTTCGAGGAAGTGCGGCTGAACAACAAAGAGTTTCAGCTTACGGAGTTGTTCCTCCGCCATCCCCGGCAGGTGTTTTCCTCGGAGCACCTGATGGAAAAGGTCTGGGGCCTTGACAGCGAGGCGGAGATGGATGTTGTGTGGACGTACATCGGCTTCCTGCGGAGGAAGCTCCGCCAGATCGGCGCGGATATTGAGATCAGGACGATCCGCGGGGCGGGCTATGCGCTGGAGGAAATGCCATGCTGAAGAAGATGCGCTGGCGCTTTATCGGCGCGGCAATGGCAGCGTTTACGGCGGTGGTTCTGACGCTGCTGTGCTTCGCGAATCTGTGGAACTACCATAGCGTAACCAATCAGCAGGACGAAGCGCTGACGCGGCTCATGGAGATAGAGGATCAGCAGATGCCGTTTTCTTCCCGCCGGGGTGCGCTGCATTTCGATGATTGGTCGCATTTCTCACCCGAGGTGCAATATTCGCTGCGTTTTTTCTCCGTCCACTATGATACCGAGGGTTCTGTTCTGCGGGTAAATCAGGATTATATCGCCTCCATCTCCGAAGGCGACGCCGAGCACTACGCGGACGCGGCGCTGGAGAACGGGAAAGTCCGCGGCTATGAAAGCGGCTATCGCTATCTGGTCAGCACGACGGAGGACGAAACGGTGGTGCTGTTCCTCAACTCCGAGCGGGAGATACAGACCATGCGGTCGCTGCTGTGGATCACGCTGGCCATCGCTGCCGCGTGCCTTGTGGTAGCGAAGCGGCTTTTCAGCACATCTTCACGGAGCTTATCCACGACCTCCTGCAGTTCCTTCTTGAACGCGGGGCTGTTCAGCTCCTCCGGGCCGCGGGGCCACCATGTATGCCAGAACTCGTTGCCGCTGCGCCCGAAGTCCATGCGGACATGGCCGACAGCGCCAAGGCGCTTATCTTCTTCGGGATGCTGGGCATAAAATAAGCCCGCCTCCTCCGGGCGGGCAGGTCGGATATGAAATTGTGTTGTTTTTTTCAAAGTTATGATCTCCTTTCGGTGTGGAATTTGGCTTTACACATTTTGAGGGGTGTGCTATGATGTGGCAAACAAATCGGAAGTTGTGAAGGCAAATGAATCGGATACTACGATACAAGATACCATAGAGGAATATGAGAATGTCGAAAGATGAGTATTTGATAACCGATGCGCCCCTCAAAGCGTTGACGGTTTTTGCAATGCCGATGATTCTTGGGAGTTTCTTTCAGCAAATATACAATATGGGCGACTCCATTATTGTCGGACAGTTTGTTGGTTCTTCTGCACTTGCAGCTGTCGGTGCTTGTGCAGCATTGACCAAGGTGTTCATTTGTGTGACACTGGGAGCCGGCGTAGGTGCCGGTGTGCTGGTGAGCCGCTATTTCGGTGCCAAAGAGTATGACAAAATGAAAACCATTGTGTCAACGTCCTTACTCAGCTTTTTGATTCTGAGCATTGTCCTTGGCGTTTTTGGCTTATGCTTTTCCCGCCCGATGATGCGGGGCTTGCAAACCCCTCCCGACATTCTGGATGAGGCAGTGCTGTATCTGCGGGTCTACTTTGCAGGCTTTCCGTTCTTGTTTATGTATAACATTCTCTCCACCATGTTCACCTCCATCGGTGAATCAAGAATTCCCTTGGCACTCCTGGTTTTTTCTTCTGTCCTGAATATTTTTATGGATCTTTGGATGGTTGCCGGGCTTGGTCTGGGCGTGTTCGGCGCAGCGCTGGCAACCCTGATTGCTCAGGGCATTTCCGCCGTGTTTTCACTGTTGATTTTCCTGAGCCGGATGCGGCGATACCAAAGCCCTTTTCAGAGGTTTGACGGGTGGGAGCTGCGCTCTATGCTGCGGATTGCCGTGCCGTCGGTTCTGCAGCAGTCTATCGTGTCCATTGGTATGATGATCGTACAGGCAGTTGTAAATCCCTTCGGCACACAGGCGCTGGCAGGGTATGCGGCAACGATGCGGGTAGAGAACGTCTTTTCGCTGATCTTTGTATCCATCGGCAATGCGGTTTTGCCGTTTGTTTCCCAAAACCTTAGCGCAGGCAAGCCCCAACGCATCAAAAAGGCTACCATGCGGCGCTGGTGCTGGACGTGTGCTTTGCCGTTCTTGCCTTTCTCGTCATTGGAACGCTACACACGCAGATCTCCTCGCTGTTCTTAGGAAAAGACGGAACGGCGTTGGCCTATCAGGTGTCTGGTGATTATATGAGGTGGATTGGTTACTTTTTCATCTTCATGGGTATCAAGATGGCAACCGATGGAGTCCTTCGCGGTCTCGGAATTATGCGTCCGTTCCTCGTTGCAAACATGGTGAACCTTGCGATTCGTCTGTCCGTTGCCCTGATCTGTGCACCGCGTTTCGGCATTGCCTTTGTCTGGCTTGCTGTACCAGCTGGTTGGCTTGCAAACTTTTTAATCTCCTATGTGGCTCTCAGGAGATCATGGCCGACTGATAAAATGGCATCAACCAGATAACTTGTCATTTGTCTGCTTATCAAGCGGCTTGATCCAAATGGGTCGAGCCGCTTTTGCTCACATCATCCTCTGCCCTGCCGCCGCACCGGAAAGGGCGGGTCCAGGCACCGCAGCAGGCCAAACTCTGTTTTGTCACGCAGTTGTTTTCCATGCAGTCCTGACCGTATTTCTCGAAATCCATGCAGCCACGGCACAGGGTTCTGCCTCGCATCCTGCCTGCTTACACTTCAGTTCTGCTTGAATGATCACATCATCCCTCCCATCTCCATGCGGCTGCTCTGGCTGCCGCTCATCACTTCTTCCAAGCGAAAAAAGCCCTTATAGGCAATGTAGCCCCGGTCGGTGAATATCCCGTCCTCCGCGTTCATGCGCTCCACGCCGTACTTTTCATAGTCATAAAAAGCGTCGAGGTTTTCGTCATAATCGAAGTGACCGGACTGTCGGATCATGTACTTACCGTACTCCTCCGGTGTGCTGGCACTGGGGGCAAAATCAAACAGATCAAGGCTTTCCGCAAGGTTTTTGATCTGTGCCGCGGACTTTGGCTCTGCCAGCATGACCACAGCGCCCAGCTTTTCCATATCTGCTTTTGACAATCCATCCGTTGCCTCTGCCAGTTCGTTGAGGTCGGAGAGGTTTTCGTACTCCATATCCAACAGGACATCCACCTCATTGGGAAGCTGGCTGTCCTCCAGCCGCAGGCGGACATCTTCGGAGTCTGTGATGCCTCCGCGAAGGAGGGCGCGGTCGATCTCCTCCTGGACCATGGGGAGGAACAGCCATGTGATGTGATTGGTGTCCTCCGGCTCGGCTTTGGATGCCACCGCAACGGTGATTGTGTTCGGCTCATAGTAATAGCAGGGGAAGAACCGACCGTCATAGATTTGCTCTAACTTCATGCCGTTGTCGTAGACCACGCCGTAGGGAGTGATCGTGCCGCTGCCGCTTTCAATGAGCCGCCGCGCGGTTTCCTCGCCATCCAGTTTGTTCAGCTCATCCACGCTTGCGCTGCCGCCGTGCAGGTTCATGTAGTGGTCACGGCCAACAGTGTCGAGGTCGGAAAAGTCGGTAATGACTGTGGCCTGCTGACAGCAGAAGGTCAGGTTGATGAGATCCTTCAGCTCGAAAAGCTCCAGCTTGTGGGCCATCGCCTGAAACTGTGCGGCCTCGCCGGTGTCGAAGCTGTCCAGTCGCTTGGCAAGATAGTTCAGCTCCTCTACATTGACCGTGAGCATTTCCGCGCGCTTGAGTACAGAGAAAAAGCTATCAACCTCCTCCACCTTGCAGTCCGCCTTGAGCGCGTCTCCGATCTCCAGCGCCGCCAGCAGTTCCATGCAGTGTGCGTACTGGTCATGCGGAATGGGAAACGGGATGGTCGCCACGCCGTATTCCGGGTGGTTGGGATTACCGAGAACCGATTGAATCATCATTTGTGTTTTCCTCCAATCCGTTGATTTTGTTCATCCGTGTCCGCAGGCAGGTATCTTCACTCTGCCAACA
>OIZQ01000193.1_pt1 | contig 37938 bp, 32 predicted proteins | sample 1588491 | NCBI WGS metagenome assembly OIZQ01 (sample SAMN03283262) | human gut metagenome | biome: human-associated habitat; material: feces | host: Homo sapiens | place: USA | collected 2013
GTAAGACCATTAAATATTGTGCCGATAATTTTACACAAGATTTTGGACTTGACTACCAGACCATTTCATTGGCCGTCACCTTCCACACCTCGCTGCCAAAATTCCTTACCACCATCAGCGGTGATAAAAAAGCCGCTGGCGTAATCAAAATAAAAGTCACCGCATAGCAAAACAGCATCACCCGCAAAAGCGGCTGCCCCCAGGTATAGCGTACACCTTCGCGCAGCTCAGCCATTACCGAACCCGTTGCCTTCGTTGCCATAGACTTAACTATCTTCAGCCGAAACATAATGCCGATAGCGATTGCAGCTGTTATCAGATCGACTAAAAAAGTCCATTTCATGCCAAATAACCCTAAAATAGCGCCTCCCGCCGCCGGTGAAAGCAGCAGCACATTATTAGCCATCTGGTTGATGCCGTTAACACGCACTAAATGCTCACGAGGCACGATCTCGGGATAGAGTGAATTTACCGCCGGTGCTTGAAAACCCCCACCAATGGACCTTAGGCAAGCGATAAAAATCAAAAATGGCAGGCTTTCGTAACCACAATGGAAGGCAACAAACGCCAGCAGCGTTGCCAGCGCCGTAAAACCATCCGCCAGCATAATGATAGTTTTTTTATTATACCTGTCAGCAAATACCCCAGCCCACAGTGAAACCAACACCTGCGGCACCAGCGTCGCCAAGGTGGAAATCGTTATCCAAAAGCCCGACGAGGTAGTGACGGTGATATACCAAATAATCGAAAAGCCCACTACCGACGAACCAAAAATAGACAAGTTCTGGCTGATCATGAACCACGCTATTTGTTTCTGCCAGTTTGCCTGCCCTTTCATAGTTTCGCCTCTGCTTTCTTTGCTAATACTAAAATAATCCGTTCAACGTCCTACTCAAATTCTACAATAAAAATGACCTTTGGGAATAAAATTTTTTAAAATTTTTTTTATGAAGTTACTTTTAATCTAATTTTAATCTTAGCGCGCTATAATAAAGACAAAGAACAAGCCGCAACAATAAAACGGCTCAAGGAGGTAAAAAACATGACAAACACTATCACTAAAAAATTCTTCAGTATACTGGCAGCAGCTATCTGCACCCTGGCGATCACCGCTACGGCTTTCGCCGCCGAATTCATCAGCCCCGAGCAGGCCCGCAGCATCGCAGCCCAGTGGGTACCCGCAGGCAGCACTCATCTTGTGACTAAAGATGAAAGCCATAAATACGCTTCCTATTATGAAGTAAAATTCTATGACAATGCCACTAACACCGAATACGAAGTTGAAGTACTCAAAAACGGTGGCGCAGTTAAAGAATTCAAAATGGACGCGCAAACCGTTATCGGCAGCACCCAGGTCGTACTTTCCGCAGCCGATGTACAAAACCTTGTCCTCAAGGAATTCCCGAACGCAACCTTTACTAAAGTAAAACTCGACCGTGACGATGGCCTGTACGAATACGAATTGAAATTCTACACTCCCGAATTACGCGGCGAAATGAAATTCAATCCTGAAAACGGCGCGCTGATCGAAAAAGAACTTAAATATCAGGTCAGCTAAGCCACATCCCTCTAAAAAGAACCCCGCATCTAAACGGTGCGGGGTTCTTAATTATTTGTCTATTCTTTTGCCAGCAACTGCCGCACTGCATCCTCGTCCAGTCCACAGCCGCGCAGCACAGCTTCCGTATCCTCGCCCAGCTTAGGTGCACGCTTTTGCAGCTGCCCCGGCGTAGCCGACATTTTCATAGCAAAGCCTATTTGCTTATAGGTACCCACCTCGTCGTCGCAAGCAGTCAGCACCATCTCGTTAGCCGTTGTCTGCTCTGCCGCCATAGCCTCGTCAAAATTCAGCACCGGCGTCACGCAGGTATCCTTGCCCGCCAAAAAGTCCGTCCATTCCTGCATGGTTTTGGTTTTAAAAATAGCTGCCAGCTCCTGCTGCACTTTGCTGTGGTTGTTTTCCTCGTCCAAAGCATCTGTCAGGTCGGCACGTTCCAAAGCCACGCACAAATTGCTCCAAAACTTCTTTTCCAGGCAGCCTACCGAAACGTAGCGCCCGTCCCGTGTCTCATAAATATTATAATTGGCGTAGGCACCAGTCAGCCAGTTGTTGCCCCGTTCGGCCACAAAACCGCTGCCAAAATACAGGCTCGCTGCACCAGGCATCAAGGTCAACGCCGTATTATACAGTGCAATATCTATCTCCTGACCCTGCCCGCTCTGCTCGGCATGACGCACTGCCATCATAATACTCATGCCTGCCATCAGCGCCGCATTCATATCGGCCATCAACACACCCGGTATAGCAGGCCTGCCAGCAGGCTCGCCGCTCATAGAAACTATGCCCGCCAGGCTTACGTAACCAATGTCATGATCAGCCTGTTTGACCAAAGGCCCCTGCTTACCGTAGCCGGTAATAGCACAGTAAACTATTTTAGGATTCAGCTTGCTCACAGTTTCGTAGTCGATACCCAAGCGCTTTAAAACCCCGGGCCTATAACTTTCCAGCACCACGTCCGCCGTTTGGGCCAGCTTTAAAAATGCTAACCGCCCTACCTCGCTTTTTAAGTCGATAGCCACACTTTTTTTATTGCGGTTCAGCTGCAAATGCCAGTAACCAAAACCGTTTTGAAAAGGGGGAAAGCTGCGCGAATAATCGCCGCTTCCCGGCTCTTCTATTTTGATGACCTCGGCCCCAAAATCGGCCAAAATCATACTGCAATATGGCCCCGGCAGCAGCCGTGATAAATCTAAAATCCTCATGCCGTCAAGTGCTCCCACGCTAACACCGCCTTTATGCTTGATGACATCATTATATCACATATTCTCACCGGGCTCGCCACAGCGGTTCAATATCTATCAAGCAGCACCTTCCCCTACAGGCGTGGCAGATAACACAGATATTTTACAATTGCACGCCCCGACGCATTTGACAGCAAGGCTGCCTTTCGTTACAATGGAAGATAAGCGTTAAGCAAAAAAACATTTGGAGGTAGTATAAAAAATGAACAAAACCTTAATGATTATTATCGCCGTCGTTGTCCTTTTCGTCGGCATTATCATGAGCGGCTACAACAGCCTGGTATCAATGAACGAAAACGTGACCGGCAAATGGTCGCAGATCGAAAATCAACTGCAACGCCGTAACGATTTGATCCCCAACCTGGTCAATACCGTTAAAGGCTATGCTGCACACGAAAGCGACGTCTTTAAAGCAGTCGCTGATGCCCGCGCCAAACTGGGCGGCGCTAAAACTGTTGCCGAAACCAGTCAGGCTAATGGTGAACTTAGCGGCGCGCTCTCGCGTTTGCTGATGGTTGCCGAAAACTATCCTGACCTGAAAGCCAATGCCAACTTCACCCAACTGCAAGATGAACTGGCCGGCACCGAAAACCGAATCGCCGTGGCCCGCATGGACTACAATAACGCAGTCCAAGGCTACAACGCCAAGATCAAATCCTTCCCCACTGTGCTGTATGCAGGTATGTTCGGCTTTGACGCCCGTGACTACTTTAAAGCAGACGAAAGCGCTAAAGCTGTTCCGCAAGTACAATTTTAATCGATAACGGAGCTCACTGATTATGAAACGTTGGCTCGTCCTTTTGCTGCTGCTCATCCAGACGGTTTTCGCCGTCGGTGCGGAAGCAGCGATCCAGGTACCGCCAAAGCCCAGCACCGCTTCCGGCATCTATGTGCAGGACTATGCCGGTGTTTTATCGCCCCAGACTCGCCAGGCCCTCAATGCTATCGGCCAGGATCTGGATAATAAAACCACCGCGCAGGTCGCTGTCGTCACGGTAAAAACCATCGACGGCCAGCCCATTGATGAATACGGACTGACCCTGCTGCGGCAATGGGGCCTTGGCAATAAAGAAAAGAATAACGGCGCGCTGATCCTGGTCGCTGTCGATGACAGACAATCACGGATCGAGGTCGGCTACGGCCTGGAAGGCGTCCTGCCGGACGGTATGACAGGACGGATCCAAGACCAGCAGATGCTGCCCTACTTCAAGCAGGGTCAATACGAAAAAGGCATCGTGCAGGGTTACCTGGCCGTGGCGACTACCGTAGCCAACAGCAACAACGTCAAGCTGGAAGGAGTACGCTATAACGGCGGCGCCCAGCAGGGCACAGGCGATACGCCCATGCCGGGTTGGATGAAGTCTCTGCTCGCAGTCGCAGTTATCGTCCTCATCATCATTGACCACATGTTCTTCGGCGGTGTCATCACCCAGTTCATCTTACTCGCACTTTTGCGCGGTGGTGGACGTGGAGGCGGTGGCGGCGGCTTCGGAGGAGGCAGCGGTGGCGGCGGTGGTTCCAGCAGACGCTGGTAAAACAAAAACAAGGACTATCTCTCTTGAGATAGTCCTCTTTTTTATGCAGTCAATTATGTGCCGGAAGCTTATTTAACCTCGTCATACAAGGCTTTGATGCAGGCATCTACCAGTGCGCCGATACTGGAAACCTCTTTAGCCAGTGGCAAGCCCGACGCCGCATAGCCTAAAGGCAGCTCGGTGCAGGCCGTCATCACCGGAATGTCGCGCTCGCGCCACAGCTCCTCTACCAACTCTCGCGTCAACGCTCCGGCACTGGCCAAGTCGCCCGACTTTACATATAAAATCGCCTGCTGCGCTTTTTCAGCCTGCTCGTCACTCGGCAAAAATAAAGTATAGCCGTACTTATCAGCATACTTTTGGTACAGGCCGCTGGCACGGGTTCCGTGGGTCGAAAGCATCCAGGCTCCGCCCGGATTCAGCCGCTGCGCCGCCAAAACAGTCTCTTCGATGATATGCACCAAAGGCTGCGGCAGCCGCTCTCTAAAATCATCGATAAAATAATGAGCCGTATTGCAGGGCACTGCCAAAACATCGGCCCCCAGCTCGCACAGCTTGTTTAAATGTGCCTCCAGCAGCGCCGCCGGGCTTTCGCCCTCGCCAAAGATCGCCGTGCTGCGGTCGGGCAGTTCGCAATCGCCTATCATATATACTACCGGGTGCTCCTGGTCGCTGGCCGCAGGGCATCTAGCCGCCAGCTGGCGCAAAAATTCTGCCGCAGCAGCAGGCCCCATACCACCCAGCACACCCAGTTTTTTACCATTTTTCTTATACTTAGTCATCCTTGTCCCTCCATCAGCAAAGCCTTTTTATTGCTTTATTGTACCACAAGCCGCTGCCAGCGTATAGCTGCAAATTTTATGTATACATCAGCTTAACAGCACTCTGTAATTGTTAATTAACAGTGAATTTGTTATACTAAAGGGGTATAATTAAATAAATTTTTATCCCGTTTGGAGGAATCAGGATGACCAACAAAAAAATCGTCGTTATCGGTGGTGGCTGGGCTGGCTGTGCAGCTGCCCTCACTGCCAAAAAAGCCGGTGCCGACGTAACATTGCTCGAACGTACCGATATGCTTTTAGGTACGGGCCTGGTAGGCGGCATTTTTCGCAACAACGGCCGCTACACTGCTGCCGAAGAATGTATCGCCATGGGCGCAGGCGACCTGTTTGAAGTTATGGAAGCCACCGCAACCCACAAAAACATGGAATTTCCCGGTCATAAACACGCTACTCTTTACAATATCTATAAAATCGAGCCCTCCGTTAAACAACTGCTCTTAGACCGCGGCATCAAGCTTTTAATGGCCGCCCCGGCCGTCAAGACCGATTTTGACGGCGACAGGATCATCGCCGTCACCACTAAAAGCGGCCTGCGTCTCGAAGCTGACGCCTTCGTCGATGTCAGCGGCTCCTCGGCCATGCCACTGAACTGTAACAAGCACGGCAACGGCTGCGCCATGTGCATCCTGCGCTGCCATAGCTTTGGCCCCCGCGTCAGCGTTACTACCCAAGCCGGCGTTGAAGAATGGACTGCCGAAAAACCTACCGGCCTTGGCGCTATGAGCGGCTCCTGTAAACTGTTTAAAGAATCGCTGGCCCCCGAGATCATATCGCAGCTGGAAGCAACCGGCTGCTGCGTCGTACCTATTCCCGAAGCGATCAAAAAACATAAAGAAAAGCTGGCCATGAAGGCCTGTCAGCAATATGCACTCGATGCCTACGCCGATAACATCGTCCTATTGGACACCGGCTCGGCCAAGCTGATGACACCTTACTACCCGCTGGAAGAGCTGCGTATGATCCCCGGTTTTGAACGGGCCCGTTTTGAAGACCCGCTCTCTGGCGGCAAGGGCAACTCTATGCGCTACTTTAACTTTGCCCATGTAGACGCCGCTTTAAAAGCCGACGGCAAAACCAACCTTTTCTGCGGCGGCGAACGTGCCGGCGCAATGGTAGGTCACACAGAAGCCATCGTCAGCGGCTCGCTGGCCGGCCACAATGCAGCCCGCGCAGCCAGTGGCCTGGAACCGGTAGTGCTGCCTGACAGCACCGCCCTGGGCGAATTTATCGGCTACGTGGTCAAGCAAATGCTTGATGCCGAAACCAGAAACAAAAAATACACCTTCTCCGGCTCCGTCTACTTTGAACGGATGCAGGAAAAAGGCCTTTACAGTACCGACAATGCAGCAATCAAAGCCCGGGTAGCAGCAGCAGGCTGCACCGGTATTTTCGCAAAATTATAAGAAAGATGTGATCAACTGATGGCAACTGTACGCGATATCCTGAAAGCCCTCGACACCATCACCGGCGGCCGCGTCATTACCAAGCCCTTCGATTACGCCGGCGGCAATCCCTTCGTCGTTACCAAAACCTCAGGTATCCCCGGCAAGGCCGTTACCGAGCTTCCGGGCCTGGTTTGGGGCGACCCCGAGATGCCAGTCAAAAAAGTAGCGGTCATGATGACCCTTACCGAAAGCGCTATCGAGCTGGCCGGCGCCACAGGCATCGACTGCCTGATCGCCCATCACCCCATTGCCGAAGGCAGCAACACCGGCGGCGTTACCGCCCGCGACTACTTCAACCTTTACCATTTGGCGGTTTTTGAGCTGCACGAAGCTTTCCATGGCCTGCACCCCGGCATCGCCTGGATCCACGGCAGCTGCGCCAAACACGTCAACATCCGCTTCGGCGGCATCCCCGGTAAAATCGTGTGGTACGGCAACGCCCTGCCCGAGGTCGAAACATTGGGTGATTTGCTGAACCGCATCGACACTATCATGGGCACCGACATCGAATCCCGCGTGCTCACTTCCGAACGTCAGATCCGCGGCTGCACCGAGATCCACGAGACCTCCATCGCAGCCCGCGCTAAAATTTTTGTAGGCAGTCCCGATAACAAGCTGGGCAAAACCATCACCGTGTTCCCGCACACTGGTTTCTCGGCCGACGACCTGGAAAAAGCCTACGCCGAATACCCCGAAGCCAACACCGTAGTCTGCACTATCAGCCGCCCACTGCCTGGCGACCCACTGGTCAAAAAAGCCGAAGAACTGGGGCTGAACCTGATCGCGGGTAACTCCCACGCGCTAGAGATTTTGGAAAATGGTATCCCGCTGGCCTGGGCCCTGCGTCTGCAGATCCCCGACCTGGACATCCATATCTTCCGCGAACGCATGGTCAGCCTGCCTTTAGACCACTGCGGCTGTACACATATCGAAAACTACGGCGAGACTATGGCACGCAATTATCTGCCTAAGCCAAAAACAGAATAACGGAGGGGTTTATGATGAATGGTGGAAAAAGAAAGATCGAATTTATCGAATATGTAGGTCTGTTTTTAGTTGCCTTTTCTTTTTTGATGTTAGTAGTCAATCCCGGCGGCATCGGTAATCTTTTCAACAATATGTTCAACCATGCGGCCCCCATTATCATTAAAGTCTATATCACCGGCTCCATCGGCATCGCAATAATCATCAGTGTCACCATGGGCCGCTTGCTGGAACGCCTTGGCTTTACCGACGCCCTGATGCGCATCTTCGTCCCCCTGATGAAGGTCATCGGAGTCAACGCCGCCGTTGCCGTACCGTCCGTTTACAACATTCTGGGCGATGTCAACGCCGCAGGCCGTATCGGCGGCCCCATCCTAAAAAAATCCGGCGCTACCAAAGACGAGCAAAAAATCGCCATTGCGACCATGATGCAGTCCCAGTCTTCCTTCGCGATCTTCGTTTTTGGCCTGATCGCCCTGAATGCCGCCAAGGTCTCAGTTTGGGTAGTCGTGTTCCTGGCTATCTTTTTGCCTGTACTTTTAACGCCGCTACTCCTAAAGCTTACTATCTGGCGTGATACCAAAGCAGTCTCTATCGACGAGCTGCCCAAGTTCACCCCCACTACCGGCTTTTTGCCGACCATCTTCAACGCGGCTAAAGAAGGCGCTGAGCTGCTGTTTTTGCTCATAATCCCTTCCTGCGCAGTGGTTTTTGCAACTATTGGCGCCCTTGATCACTTCGGCTTGTGGGCCGGTATCCAGGCCGGTATCAATACTATGCTCACTGCTTTTAACATCGATGCCGCTACCGGTTCCGTCTCTATTCTAGTAGGCGGCTCGCTGGCTATGGCCCAGTTAAAAGAGATCGCCGCCACCATCGCACCGCCGCTGGTCGTAGGCTCTTATATCCTTGCTTCCTCAGGCTTTCCTCTGCAAGTCATCTTCGGTCAGATCCCAGCCATCTGGAGCGGCTGTACCGACCTTACAGAACGTGAAGCCATGACTGCAGCCATCATCGGCGCCGTCATCAAAATTTTGACAGCAGCTTTATTCGCTACCTGTCTGCAATTTTTGTATATGTAAGCACATAACCAAACGCACCCTTATGTGGCAACAGCCACGCAGGGGTGCGTTTTTATTTTACAGCAATTCAAAATTATTCTTTTTATAAACTATCAGCCCGTCGGCTTGCATCTTGCCCAGCTCGCTGGACATAGCGCTGCGGTCGACCGCCAAAAAATCAGCCAGCTGCTGCCTGTTAAAAGGTATGGTGAACCTGTTACTTTGCTGCAGGCGCGCCTGCTCCGACAGGTAAGCCAGCAGCTTTTCCCGCGTCGTCCGCTTGGTCAGGTATTCCATCTTCTGGGTCAACAGCAGGTTGCGTTCGGCCATTAGCATCAGCAAATTATGCAGCAGGCGATTTTCGGCAGCGCTGCGGCTATTGCTGACCAGCAAGCGTCTAACGTCCAAAAACAGTACCGTTGCTCCGTTAGGGGCAGCCACTCTAACCGTCAGCGGCACCTGCTGTAAACAAGCATATACCTCGCCAAAAACATTACCACACCCCAGCTGCGCCAAAATATTCTGGCGCCCCCAATAATCCTCGCGCAGAATATGTACGCTGCCTGCTACCACGACCCCGGCCAGATGCACCTGCTCGCCCACCTGCCAGATAAAACTGTTTTTAGGATAAACCTTCATCTGCACACCCAGGCTTTGCAAAAGTGCTTTTAACTCGGTTTGAGCTATGCCTCGCAGCAAAGGCGACGCACCCACGATCTGTAAATATTTTTCCATCTTCTTTACCTCCGTTGGAAAAACAACAGCTTTCTTACCACTATCCTACTATAATAAACCTAGAAACACAACAGGAGGTTCATTATGTTACGCAAAATAATTACCATAGACCAAGAAAAATGTAACGGCTGCGGTCTCTGCGCCGCTGCTTGCCACGAACAGGCCATCGGCATGATAGACGGCAAGGCCACCCTGCTGCGTGATGATTACTGCGACGGCCTGGGCGACTGCCTGCCCGTCTGCCCCACTAACGCCATCAGCTTTGAACTGCGCGAAGCCGCTGCCTACGACGAAGCAGCTGTTTTAGCCAACCAGGCCCGGCAGCAGGAAGCGCTGCCCTGCGGCTGCCCCGGCACCCAGGCCAAGCTACTGCACCAACCGGCTACAACTGAGGCATCTTCAACTGCCGATACTATCACTACCGGCAGCCAGCTGCGCCAATGGCCAGTACAAATCAAACTGGTCAACCCGCACGCCCAGTATTTGCAGGGCTGCAAGCTGCTGATAGCCGCCGACTGCACCGCCTTTGCCTACGGCGATTTTCACCGCCGCTTTATTAAAAACCACATCACCCTCATCGGCTGCCCCAAGCTGGATAACGAAGATTACAGCCGTAAGCTGACCGAGATCCTCACCCATAACGACATCAAAAGCCTCACCGTAGTCCGCATGGAAGTACCCTGCTGCGGCGGTATCGAGCAGGCCGCCAAAACAGCCCTCCAGCAAAGCGGCAAGTTTATTCCCTGGCAGGTAGTCACCATCAGCACCGACGGCCAGATCGTAGACGAAATATAATAAAATTTAACCCTAAGGCGCCGGCAAATATTTGCCGGCGCCTTTATTATTGTTAAGCAAGCAACGTCTCAAGCAGTATGGTAATAATAACACTACTTATCAAGCACTCCCATGCCCCAATTTTCCTGGCGTTACATATCGCAGGGAAAGTGGATTTTTTATCATCAACTAACTTTTCATAAAAAACAGCAATACTGTTTTAGTTAGATATTTTCGCTTGATTTATTTAATTATCACAATTTATTGATTGACTTTGGAGTACGCTTCAATGCTAAACTTAAATTAAAATCATAAAGGAGGATTACTGCATGGGCTGGACCGTAAATCAAATATCTAAACTATCTAAAATCTCGACTGATTCTTTACGCTATTACGATAAAATGGGGATAATATCTCCAAAACGCAAAGAAAACGGATATCGCTACTATGATGAAAGGGACTTGATATTACTAAAATATACAACGGTAATGAAATATGCTCAATTTTCCCTGGCCGAAATAAAATTGATCCTTAACTCTTTTGGGAAGGAACCTACAGATGATTGTAACAAAATAAACCGAGAAATATTATCATGCAAACATATCGAATTATCTGCAAAGATAAAAAATTTTAAAACTATCGTTAATCTGATCGAAACAGCACTTTCAATGATCCATACAAAGAATGATTATAAAGAAAATGAAAAAAAGCTTGATGAATTTGTCCTGGAAGTTTATCAGGCACTGGAAAAAGGAGTTCTTAAAAATGAATAAAAAAGTCCTACTATCCATCTTATCCATAGCTACAGTAACATTTGCAACGGCTGAGGCATCCTCTGGCAGCAATAATATGCCGATACGTGCAGGTTTTGCCGCAGCCTATTCTCAATCCCCATATAAAGCATATGATAACCGTATCAAACCTTATCCGCTCCTCAATTATAAACAGAATAAATTTTTTATACGCGGTAAAGAAGCCGGTTTTGAAATTTTTAAAAAAGGTTCCCATAAAATGGACTTAAGCCTTTCCTATTATGACCTTGAGTTTAAAAACAAAAATACCAGTAACGATCAAACTAAAATGCTGGATAACAGAAAATCTACGTTAACAGCTGATGTTGCTTATTCTTTTATAAGCCCGTCAGGCATTGCCAGGCTAAAAACCTCCTTTGATATCTTAAACCACAGCAACGGACTGCTTCTGGATCTATCTTACTGTCATCCTTTAAAAATAAATAAACGTTTTCAATTTAATCCCGGTCTGGGTATAGAATGGGCAAATAAAAAACAAAATGATTATTACTATAGTATCTCCCAACACGAAGCACTAAAAAGTGGTCTGCCTCAATACCGTGCGGACAGCGGCTTTTCTCCGTATATATTTTTAGAAGCCAATTATAATCTTTCTAAGAAATTCGATGTTTTCATTGCCGGACGCTTAAATTTTTTAAGCAGTGAAATCAAAGACAGTCCCATGACCAACAAATCAAAAACAGCTTCCCTGGCTTTAGGGCTACAATATAATTTTTAGTAATATAGTTTTATATCCATGTAATAAAAAGCATATTGCATAGGCCGCCCCTTCTTCAAACTGTTTCAAGTAAAATACTAAAGCCGGTACGATCATTATCGTACCGGCTTTTATTATGCCCGCTTGCACCTTTTTATTTTTGCGCCTTCTGCATCAGGATGCTGTCTGCCAGGTCAACTACCAGCGGCTCAAGCCCCTGCTGGCGCACATTGTCCGCACCGGCGGCTGTAGTGATTATTTTGCCGCCTCGACCAAGCACCTGCCCGTCCAAATAACACACCTGCCCGCCAATGATGGTAGCAAAGGCCGCCCGCTGCTCACGATCAACAACAGTTATATCGGCGTCCCTGCCCACTGCCAGGCTGCCCTTATTTACCAGTCCCAGCATCTGCGCCGGATTATAGCTGATCTTCGCCACCAGCTCCGGCAGTGACAAGCCCCCCAGATCTACTAAAGCCAGTCCGGCAGGCAGCAACACATTGCGGGGGATACCGCCGCCGTCGGTGCTGACAGCGTCCACCACAAAGCTGCCGTCACTGCGCTTGGCCGTTGCCAAGCGCACCCGCGGCGTAACAGGATTCACAGCAAAGCTAACAGAAACCAGCGTCTGCTGCTGACGCCAGTAAGCGCGTGCAGCCTCGCCTGTCAACAGGGTCATCTCCTTGCCCTGCGGGTAATTGACCTGTGCCCAGCCTGCTAAAATCGCCTCTTCCATACCGGCCTCGTCCTCACTGAAGCCACCTGTTTTTAAACAGCGGCGCGTCACCATGCTGCCCGGCAAGCCGTCCACGATCTCGGCGCTGGTGCCATTGAGCGGCGACAAGTACGACTCGCAGGAAATATTGGGATTGGCACACAACGCCTGTAACGCCAGCTCCGTTTCTTCCATTTCCGGGCGCACCGTACCACGGCAATAAGCGTTGATATGCGCTAAATGCAGCGGATTACCGTCCGCCAGCTCCACCGCCTCCAGCATCCCCTCGATATTAGACCCATGCTCGACTGACCCGGCATGAAAAGCCGTATAAGCGCCCAGCTGGGCCGCAGCCTTGATCGCCCTGGCCGTCGCCGCCACCGTCAGCGGATAATGCCCGCCCAAAAGCTTGATGCCCAGCGAACCCTGCCGCTGCACCTTTGCCACCAAATCCTTCAATTCCGCTGCCGCAGGGTCATCACTGCTTACTGTATGCCCCGGCCGCACATACTCTATCGTCGCCAGGTTCAGCCCCACGCCATGCTCGCGCGCCAAAGCCAGCACAGTCTCGCCCGGCCCCGACATATCCAGTGCACTGGTAACGCCAGCCCTAACCAGCATCGCATGGGCATAGCTGCCACCAAGCCAGCTTGAGGCGTGCACATGTGAATCGACCAACCCCGGCAGCACCAGCTTGCCCTCGGCGTTGATGACCAGCTTTGCCCCGGCGCTGATAGCAGGCTCGACTAAAACCACCGTGCCCTCCTGTACGGCCACGTCAAAATAGCCCTCCAATTTAGCCGCATAATCAACTACATAACCGCCCTTGATCAGTAAATCGTATTGCATCCTTACCCCTCCAATAAAATCAGGTAAAAATCAACGCTGCCGGCAACAAGCTCCAGCAGCGTCAAATATTTCCCGGTCAATATTATTTATGTATTTTGTAAAAAGTCTCCATAAATTCGGCAAGCTTCTCGCAGCCAGCCAAAGGCATGGCGTTATAGATGGAAGCCCGCAGGCCACCAACACTGCGATGCCCCTTCAAGCCTCCCATACCCAGCTCCTCAGCTTCCACTGCAAAGCGTTTTTCCAGCTCCTCGGTCGGTAGCCCAAAGGTAACGTTCATCAGCGAACGGCTGTCTTTTTTGGCAAACCCACGGAAGAAATCAGGGTACTGGTCGATCACATCATAAACGATCTTCGCCTTCGCCAGGTTACGCTGCTCCATCATCACCAGCCCGCCTTGGGCCTTCAGCCACTTGGCGACCTTACCCACAATATACACCGCAAAGGCAGGCGGTGTGTTATACAGTGAATCGTTTTTTAAATGCGTTTCGTAATTGAGCATACTGTGCAGCTCTTTAGAACGGCCCTCGATAAAGCTTTTGCGCCCAATGATCGCCACAGCACCCGCCGGGCCGATGTTCTTCTGCACACCAGCATAGATCAGCGAAAACTTATTTGCCGGTATGGGCCTGCTCAAAATATCCGACGACATATCCGCGATCAGCGGTACGTCGCCCGTTTCCGGGTATACGCTGTATTCGGTGCCCTCAATAGTATTGTTAGCAGTGATATGTAAATAAGCACAGTTTTCCGGCAGTTTTATCTCACCCGGCTGCGGCACCCGGTCATATTTTTCAGCCTTGCTGCTAAAGGGAACAACTACCTGTCCCACCTTTTCAGCCTCTTGCACGGCCTTATCCGAAAAATTACTGGTCACCGCATAAGCAGCAGTCTGCCCCGCGCCTAAAAAGTTCATCGGCACCATCGAAAATTGCAAACTGGCACCGCCGCCCATAAACAGTACCCGGTAATCGTCACCCAAACCCAGCAGCTCTTTGATATCGGCCTCCGCCTCAGCGTTGATCTTTTCATAGATCGGCGCGCGATGGCTCATCTCCAATATCGACATCCCACTACCCTGTAAATCCAGCAGCTCGGCCTGAACCTCCTGCAAAACCTCAAGCGGCAGCATGGCAGGCCCAGCATTAAAATTATAGATACGGTTCATTATTCATCGTCTCCGATCAAATGCACAACCATTGCGTCGCGCAGTTTTGGCTCAAACCAGGTCGATTTCGGCGGCATGATCTTGCCTGCGTCGGCAACCTTGATCAGCTCTTCCATCGAAGTTGGGTACATGGCAAAGGCCACACTATACGCACCCTCGTTCACTTTAGTAGCCAAAGCATCAAGCCCGCGTATACCGCCCATAAAATTGATACGCTCATCCGTACGCGGGTCTTTGATACCTAAAACCGGCGCCAGTAAATTATTCTGCAAAATCGAAACATCAAGTGCTTCGATCACGTCGTCAGCGGCAAAGGTCCCCTCCTTCGCCGTCAGGCGACGCCATTTGCCGGTCAGGTACATACTAAACTGATGGCGCGCTTCCGGTTTGGGTCCGCCCTCGATCTCGCTGATCTCAAACTTCTCCTCCACCTGCTTCAAAAACTCATCTACCGAAAGGCCGTTCAAATCCTTGACCAAACGGTTATAATCCATGATCTGCATCATATTATCGGGAAAAATAACTGCCAAAAAGGTGTTATATTCTTCGTTCGAGCCGTGCTGCGGCGTTTTGCCCATCTCATCAGCAACGCGCATAGCAGCAGCACTGCGGTGATGTCCATCGGCAATGTAAAGCGTCGGCACATCCTCAAACAAGCGGGTCAGCTCGGCGATCTCCATCAAGTTATCGACCACATACAAAGTATGCTGTACGCCATCCTCCGACGTAAAATCATACACCGGCTTTTTCTGTCCCATCAGGCTCAAAATGCAGCTGTTGATCTCGGGCTTACCCTTATAAGTTAAAAAAACAGCTCCCGTCTGCGCCTCGGTAGCCATAATATGGTTTACCCTGTCCTGCTCCTTATCGTGACGGGTCAGCTCGTGCTTTTTAATAATATTCTCGCGGTATTCATCTACCGAAGCCGCTGCCACCAGCCCTATCTGGATATGCTGGCCCATCTGCTGGCGGTAAATATAATAACAGGGTGTAGTATCTTTCTTCATCTGCCCGTCAGCCAGATAACGGTCAAGGTTCACCTTCGCCGTTTTGTAAACGGCTTGGCTATGCGGGTCGATGCAGTCCGACATAGTCGCTTCCGACTTAGTCACCCGCAAAAAACTCAACGGGTTCTTATTAAGTATCGCCCGCGCCTCTTCGGTATCCATCACGTCATAAGGCAAAGCCGCTATTTCGGCAGCATATTCCGGCACCGGACGCAGCCCGCAAAACGGTCTGATCTGTGTCATCTAAAAAACCTCCTCTTGCTATTCGTATGTATATACAAAGACATGCTAAAATCAAATTAGTCCTTATCTATATTATTTTACTCAGTTCTCCGCAAAAACGCAAGCGTCGCCGCAGCAACCACCACCCAGCCCCAAAATATTTTTCTACGGCGTAATAAATATAACACTTTTTACGGTTTCTTATCCACACAAAATACGCTATAATATATAGAAGTTCGTTTAAACAAGGAGAGTGTGCATTCGTGCCTTATATAACAATCAACAAACGTGTTCTGCAAAAACTTATCCCCATCGCCATCGGCTACATCGCCCTGGGCATAGCCTGCGGCATCCTCGCCCAGCAATCGGGCCTGTCACCCCTCGAAGCCTTTGGCATGAGCGTATTAGTATTCGCCGGCAGCGGCCAGTTCATTGGCATCGCCATGTTGGCCCAAGGTGCGGCGCTGGTTTCCATTGGCCTAACTATTTTTATCGTTAATTTACGCCATTTATTATTCAGCTCTACGCTGATGAATTTTTTTAACGGACGCGGTAAAGGATTTTTATGCACCTATGCCCACGGCATCACCGACGAAACCTTCGCCGTCAACCTGAACGCCTTTGAGGGCGAGACAAACCCGCCCTGGAGCTGTGAAGAAGCTCTGGGACTGAACATGACCTCCTGCGCCGTCTGGTCGCTCAGCAACGGCCTGGGCTGCTATGCCGCTGCCTATCTTAACCCGCCTACCGAGCTGGTCTCCTACCTGCTCATCGCCATGTTCCTTGGCATCTGGGTCAACTACCTTACCGACCGCAAAATGGTCATCACCGGGCTGGTATCCGGCCTTTTGGCGCTGCTGCTTTCCCAGATAGTGCCCTACAAGCTGCACATAGTACTGGCAACACTGGCCGCCTCCGGCGCCGCCTGCTATATCACCGAACGCCACGCAGGAGGTGACAGCCATGTCCGCTGAATACATCTGGGGCGCCATCTTCATTATGATGGGCGTCACCTACGTCTCGCGCATCGTACCCTTTTTGCTGCTGGCCGGTAAACCCATGCCACGCTGGTTCAAAACCTGGCTCACCTATGTACCCACAGCCATCTTTGGCGCACTGGTACTGCCCGACGTTTTTATGCCCGCAGGCAGCCTTGACCTGGGCCTGCACAATCTTTACCTGTGGTCCACTGTCATCATTCTGCCCCTGGTCTACAAAACAAAATCACTGGGTCTTGCCATCATCAGCGGCGCCGTCGTCTTCGGCCTGCTGCAAACCCTGTTATAACCCACCACCGAAAGGAGCCTGCCTTGGATATTTTTTTGCAAGGGCTCACTATGGGCCTGGCCTATCTGGCTCCCATCGGCGCCCAAAACCTTTTCGTCATCAACACGGCCCTCACCGCGCCTTTAAGCACCGCCCTTGCTACCGCCGGCATCGTCACCTTTTTCGACATCAGCCTGGCACTGGCCTGCTTTTGGGGCATCGGCCTTATCATCGGCAGCAGCCTGCTGCTGCAAAAGGCCATCTTGTGCGGCGGTGGTCTCATCCTCATCTATATCGGCTGGCAACTGCTACGGGCCAAAGTAAACACTCAAACTTCAGCAACCTATGCCCCCACCCTTTGGCAAACAGTTTCGCTGGGCTTCACCGTTACCTGGTTCAACCCCCAGGCCGTTATTGACGGCACCCTGATGCTGGGCGCCTTTCGATCCTCGCTGCCCGACGGTAGCGCCACCTGCTTTATCGGCGGCGTAGCCATCGCTTCCATGCTTTGGTTCTTCGGCCTGGTCGGCGTTTTTAAAACCTGCTGTAGTAAGCTGCAACCAGTGCATATGCTTTGGATCAATCGTCTCTGCGGACTTGTCATCCTGGGCTATGCCCTTAAGCTGCTCCTTGTCTTTTGGCAAATGTAAACCTGTAAATCGCAAATAAAAAGCAACAGCTATAATAGCTGTTGCTTTTTTGTTTTTACCTTTAAATCAGAGAATGTTTTACAGGCAGGGCTTAATCTTTGATATAACCGCATTTCGGGCAAATGCCGTTTTCATTCAAGGCAATGCCGCACAGCGGGCAGCGGTCGATTTTATTTTTAGTAACGAATTCTGCCGAAGCGGTATTGACACCGCTGACAAAAGTAATTTTGGCAATGTTCAGTTTGTCTTTAAGCAGTTCGTAGACGATTTTGATCATGCCTTCGACAGTCATGGTTTCTTTGGTAACAACCAGGCGGCAGTCGGGATAGGCAGTTGCCAGTTCTGTTTTAAAAGCCACGCCTTTCATCTGGTTCTGCGGCGCACCGTTGCGGATACCCTGTTTTTCATAAACGTCAAGTACAGCCGGCAGCAGCGGGTCATCTTCTCTCAAGATCAGGGCATGGTCAAAATTCTTTAACAGATCCCAGGCAGTTTTTTGGATCTCATTACACGGGAATACCATGTTGACACCGGGTTCAACGGAATCTTCTACTTCAATAGTGAGAATGCCGGAATGTCCGTGCAGGTATTGGGCTTCACCTTTAAAGCCATAAAATCTGTGAGCATATTGCAGGTCTAATGTTGTGATACTTCTCATATTCTTATTCCTCCTGATGATTTATATTTGCGAGGCACCGCCCCGCATACACGCATTTTGCCAGCAGCTGCTGGTAGTAATTTTGCTTCGGGGATTATTCTAGTTCTAATATAATACACAATCCTATTATTGTCAATCTTTTTTTAATATAAATTACTGGTAAATAAAAAATCTCCGTTTTGAAATTGTTAATAGTCTTAGTCAAATAAAAAAACACACAACCACAGGCTTTTACCTTGGGCTGTGTATTTTTTATTTATTTTTGTTCGGCTTCGATATTTTTGCCAACCTCATTTAAATAACGCTGCAGGGTGAGCATGGAGTTGGTAAGGTAGCGGTCGCCGCACCACGACAGGTAAATGCTTACTGCGCCTATCTCGTCGGCCAAAGGAATGGAACGCATATCAGAATAAGCGGCCTCTACGCTGGCCAGACCGAAAGATACCCCTACTCCTTCACGCATATAGTCGCTCAGCAGCTCAACATTGCCTTCCAGGACAAAGTCCGGCTCGAAGCCGGCTTTTTTACACAGCTCGTCAACGATCCGCAGCTTGCTTTGATCCTCCGGCAGGGCGCAGATCTTTTCGTTTTGGATATCCTGCAGATAGATCTTCCGGCGGCGGGCCATATGGTGCCTGGCTCCGACCAGCAGTGTATAACGGTCTTTCCACAGCGGCACTGAAATGATTTTAGGATGATCGAGCCTGCCAGTTGTCAGCCCAAAGTCAAAGCGGCCGCTCAGAAGTCCGTCCATGATCTCGTTATGCGCTGCCAGCAGATGCGCCAGCCTGATATCGTCATGTTCTTTAAGAAAATCCACCAGCCAGCGTTTGGAAAGCATGGTACTGCTGCTGCCAAGACGTATGTATTTAGTATCGCGCGAGCGCATGTCGGCGATTTCCTTTTTGGCGTCCTCCAGATGCTGCAGGGCTTCGTTGGCATGATGCAGCAGGATCTTGCCGTATTCGTTCAGCACGACGCGACGTCCGTCGCGATTAAACAGCTGGCCGCCCAGTTCTTCTTCCAGCCTGGCTACCAGCGCGCTTAAATAAGGCTGCGATACCATCAGCAGCTTAGCGGATTTGGTGATGTGCTCTTGTTCGGCAACTACTTTAAAATATTTCAGCTGTAACAGGTCCATAACAGCACCTCTTTCATAACCTCTGGCTTATGAGTTCATACTGGAACTAGTATTATACTTATTTTACCCTAAGTTTTACAATAAAGACAGAAAAAGTCTTACATGATGAAAACTAATTTTTTGGGAGGTTATTATGGCTACTAACACTGCTCTTAGCAAATCCAAGTTTCTCGGACTCATTCCCCTTGTTATGGCCCAGATAGGAACGTCGGGCGACAATTCGGTGCTGACCGTTGCCACCGCTTCTTTACTGGCCAGCCTTAATGCAACTATGGCCGATATCCAGCTGGCCAATATCATTTATTCTTTGTGTGCCGGTTGTTTGATGATCGTCGGTGGCATGGTAGGCCTGATCGTGGGCTGGAAAAAAACTTTCCGTGTCGGCGCTTTGCTGTGTATCGTGGGCGAGGTGACCGTGGCTTTTTCGAGTAATATTTTTATTTTTACCTGGGGCGGGCGGTTACTGGTCGGTATTGGCGCCAGCTTCCTTATCCCTTCGGTGCTGGGGCTCATCCCCGGCTTGTACCAGGGCAACGACCGGGCCTTCGCTTTTGGCGCTATCGGCGCTGCTACCGGCATCGCGTCTTGTTTGGGTCCTATCGCTTCGGGCTTTTTGATCGACACTTTTGACTGGCGCGTTGCGTTTACCTGTATGGCAGTTTATTTTGCCATCGTGCTGGCCGGTTCGGCTTTAGTGGGCGATGTGCCACTGCCCGAGCAAAAGGTGCGTTTTGACCTGAAGGGTTCGTTAGTAGCGGTGGCCGGACTGTTCCTTTTGATCATCGGCATCAGCAAGATCCCTGTCTGGGGCTTGCTTGACCCTATCTCCCCGCCTGTTATCGGCGGTACTGCCCTGACGGTGTTTGGCCTGTCACCGGCTTTATTTATTGCAATTTTGGGACTGATAACTTTAGGTCTTTTGGTACGCATTGAACGTAATGTTGAAAAAGCCTATGGTTCCTGTCTTATTCCTTCCTCCTTTTTAACGACGCCGCAGGTACGCAGTGGGCTGTATCTGACAGCGATGCTGTTCCTCTGCTTCGGTGGGTCGTTCTTCCTCGTTATCACTTACCTGCAATTAGTGGCCGGCTTCAGCGCTATTATGACCGGTGTGGCCATGAGCGCGATGGCAGTGCCCATGATCTTCTTTTCGATGGGTATCCCCAAGCTGCGCCCCAATGCTTCGCCAAAAAAGGTGTGCCGCCTTGGCATCGTCATGGTCGCCTTGTCGACTGTACCGATGGCTTTGTCGCTACGGCCTGACGGCGTAAGCTGGCTGATGTATTTCGGTTTGTTCTTCTTTGGCGCCGGACAGGGCTTTGTGGCTTCCCAGTCTTCCAATATCATCGCCGGTGCGGTCAATGCCCGCGATGCCCAGCAGTCCAGCGGTATCCAGACTGCTACCCGCAATATGGGGCAGGCTATTGGTGTAGCGATTTTGGGTGTGGTGATGCTGTTTTCGGTAACGGGCACTTTTAAGGACGCGGCTTTAGGCAGCTCTGATTTGAGCCCTACGGCTAAAGCGGCTATCAGCCAGCAGGCTTCCATCGGCTTTATGCCGGATGCGGCTTTTAGCAAATATATCGCCGATAAAACTGCGACTCCCACTGATGAAGCGGCCTTAGTTGCAATCAACCGCAGTACCCGGCAGAATTCCACTCAATTAGGTTTGTACGTTTTAGGCGGCATCTGCGCTCTGTTCTGGCTTAGCACAGGCCCACTGCCTAACGAAAAAATTACCAGATAAATAAAAAATTAAATGAGGTGAGCTTATGTATATGTCAAAAAATTTTGAGGTTGTTGCCGATCTAAAAAAATTTCAGGATCAAAAGGTCACTGTGTACCGTGCTAAAAAAATCGTGACTATGAACACCGCTATGCCCTGGGCCGAATGTGTTGCCGTTGCTGACGGCACGATCATCGCTGTTGGTGATTTTACCGATATGGAGGCGTTTTTTAAGACCCGCGCTATGACATACCAGATCAACGATACTTTTATCAACGATGTTATTTATCCGGGCTTTATTGAGGCGCATATGCACGCCCAGCAAAGCGGGCTGTATAATATGAATTATGCTTACGTTGGTTATTTTGACCGCCATACTGCCGACGGCGAAGTATCGAAGGGCTGCCACACGCCGGACGAGATCATCGCCAAGCTGCGCGAGGTATTTGCCAAAAACGCCGGTAAGTACGATGACCAGCACTGGCTGAGCGCCTTTGGCATCGACCCGCTGATTTTAGGCGACGCCAAGCTGGAAAATATCAACAGCAAGTGGCTGGACCAGGTTTCCAGTACGATCCCCATTTGCCTGAACCATGCTTCCGGACATTTGATGACTGTTAACAGCCGCGCTATCGCGCTGGCCGGTATCGACGCCGTACACGACGATAATATTGGCCGCTACGCCGATGGCACCTGCAACGGCAATGTGGCCGAGCCGGAATTTTTGGCCTACATTTTAAAGGCTGGCGGGATGCGCATCGACGGCGACGCTGTGGAGGCTGCTAAAAATGCGACCCGCTATGTGGCCAAGCTGGCTAAACACAACGGCTGCACAACTATCGCCGATAAGGCCTTTGGCTTTATCCTGACCCCAAAAGCTATTGAAGGCTACACCGGCGTGCTGCAAAACGAAACTTTGCCGGTACGGCTGGTAGTAGAGCCTTTTTACAGCAAAAATATGGCCGGCCCCTTTAACGGCTGGGATGGTTTGCAGGAGCTGCGCCGCCAGACTGAAAGCGACCGCTTTATTTACAACCACGCCAAACTTTTGGCGGACGGTTCTATCCAGGGCTACACGGCTAATTTGCTAAGCAAGGAATATTACAGTGGCGCTAAAAACGGCAAGCTGATCTACAGCGACGATGCTTTATGCGAAATGCTGCAAGACTGCGAAACCCACGGCTATTCTGCTTCTATCCACACTAACGGCAACGGCGCTACCGAGCAGGTACTGCGGGTAGTACAACGTTTGCGCGACGATAATCCCACCAGTATTTACCGGCATACGGTAGAGCATGTGCAGCTGGCTACCGAAAACCAACTGGAGCGCCTACAGGCTTTGAACATCGGCGCCAACTTCTTCGCCAACCATTTGTACTACTGGGGCGACGTCCATGCCGAATACACTGTTGGTCCCTACGAAGTAAAACGCATGGAGCCGATGCGCAGCGCTATTAATCACGGCGTCCGCTTTGGTGTCCATTCCGACGACCCCATCACCGAGGTCAATCCACTCTTTTCCGCCTGGTGCGCCTGTAACCGCAAATCGGGCATCAGCGGCAAAGTGTACGGCGAAGACCAATGCCTGACTGCCGACGAGGCTATGCACTGCATTACTTTAGATGCCGCCTGGCTGCTGCATCTGGAAGACAGGCTCGGTTCGATCGAGACCGGAAAATGGGCAGACTTCACCGTCCTGGCCGAAGAAGTTACTGAAGCCAATAAGGCTACGATGAAGGATATAGAAATCATCGGTACTGTTTCCGGCGGCGTTATCCAATAACGTAAACAGCTTAAATAATTATCAAAGAACGGCAGCTTAGGCTGCCGTTCTTTTTTTGCGATTGTTATTCCTGCCGCGCCGCTGTATACTATAGTTAATAGTAACTCCCTAAAAATTACGACCTAGGAGGAATATGTATGTTCAAGACCCGTAAAGTTGTTATCGTCGGTGCAGGCCACGTTGGTTCCCATGTAGCTTTGGCACTGATCCAATCCGGTGAAGCCGACGATATCGTCCTGATAGATATCCTGAAAGAAAAAGCTATCGGTCAGGCGCTGGACCTGGATGACTGTGTCAGCGGCTCGCTGTGCGGCAAAGATGTCAGTATCCGCGCCGGCTCCTATGAAGAGCTGCACGATGCCGATATCATGGTCATGGCCTTTGGCCGCAGCCGTCGACCCGGAGAGACCCGGCTGGATATGTTCGACGATTCGATCAAAATGGCCAACGAAGTTGTTTCACATTTAAAACAGGTCGATTTTCGCGGTATCATGATAAGTATTTCCAATCCTGCGGACATCATCTGCGAATACATCCGCCGGCAGATGGACTGGCAGCCTTCCCGCTGCTTCTGTACAGGCACCAGCCTGGAAACCTATCGCCTGCTGCGGGTACTCAGCAAGGTCACCGGCTACAGCCGCCGTTCGATCCAGGGCTTTTGCATGGGCGAGCACGGTAACTCCAGCTTTATCGTCTGGTCGCGTATTTTGATTGGTGGCAAACCCTTTTTGCAGCTGCGCAGCGAGCGACCGGTGCTGGCCGAGCTTAGCCTGGATGACTTGCAGACCCAGGTCAAAAAGGCCGGTGATATTGAGATCGACGGCAAGGGCTGCACGGAATTTGGTATCGCCAATGTGGCGAAAATGCTTATCAGCGCCATTTTCCACGACCAGAAGCTGGTTTGGCCCTGCTCGGTGGCTTTGCACGGCGAATACGGACAGCGCGATGTAGCAGCAGGCGTGCCCTGCGTTATCGGTAAAAATGGTGTGGAAGAAATTTTGGAAATGGAGATCACCGCAGAGGAACAGGCTAAATTTGATGCCTCCTGCGATATTTTGCGCGGCTTTTTAGAACGTGCCGCCACTTTAAAATTCTAAATAAGCTGCTGCCAGCATTGGCAGAAAATAGTAAAGCCCCTGCTGTTCGTTGAACAGCAGGGGCTTTGTTGTGTTTATTCAGCTTTTTCTGATTCCTTTGCGGGCCGCTTGGCGACCAGTATTTTGTCGATCCGGGTACCGTCCATATCCACCACCTCGAAACGGAAACCGTTCCACTCAAAGTAGTTGCCCGCAGTGGGTATATGTCCGATATTGGTAACAACAAAACCGGCCACTGTGTTAAAGCCGTTTTTCTCTTCCAGCGGCAGCTCGTCCAGGTCTAAAAAGTCCTTAAACTCGCTGATGGGCAGTAAGCCATCTACCAGCCAGCTACCGTCCTCACGCTGCACGATCTCCTGCTTGATGTCCTCGTCATAGGAAGGCAGATCACCCACCAGATGCTCGATGATATCGCGCAAGGTGACCATACCGGCCAGCCCGCCAAATTCATCCATCACCAGCGCCACTTTGATGCGGGTATCTTTAAACATATCCAGCAGCTTTTGGGTGTGCATGGCTTCGGGAACGTACAAGGGCTGCTGCACCGAGCTTTTTAAAGACGATCCGGTAGCGGCAAGCACGTTGGCCAGAAAGCTTTTGGTATAGACCACGCCCAGCACATGCTCCAGATCCTCTTCGGCCACTACATAGCAGGAATACTGCTTTTCGGCAATAGTTTCCAAATGCACATGCAGCGGGTCGTTGGCATCAAGCCAGGTTATTTTGGTACGCGGGGTCATGATCTCGCTGACACGCAGGTCGTCCAGCTCAAATACGTTTTCGATCATCTTCTGCTCGTCTACGTTAAAAACGCCGTGCAGGCGGCCCTGCTCCAGGAGTACCCGCACTTCTTCTTCGGTAACGGGCGGCTCGTCGCTGGGTTTTAGCCCCAGCACTTTTAAAAAGAACTTGGTCGAAACGCTTAAAAATATGGTAATCGGCTTGAAGGCGGTAATAATGACCTTAATAAAGCTGGCGAAGCTCATAATAACTTTTTCCGGGTTATTGAGAGCCAGTTTTTTAGGTATCAGCTCGCCCAGCACCAGGCTCAGGTAAGTAACCAGCGCTACAACAAAGGTATACGACACCACGCCCGCATAAGGACGCAGAGCACTTATTTCGCGCAGCAGTGCTTCCAGCGGAGCAGCCAGCATCGCGCCGCTGTAGACGCCGGTGCCAATGCCAACCAGCGTAATACCTATCTGCACCGTCGACAAAAATTCAGTGGGTTCCTCGGCCAGCTGTAAAACATACGATGCCTTGGCATTGCCCTCATCGGCCAGCTGTTCCAGACGGCTTTTGCGCGAAGATACCAGCGCCATTTCCAGCATGGACAGCAAACCGTTCATTAAAATCAAAATAACAACAATCAATACTTCTTTAATAGACCCAAGAGGATCCATACGATCATCACTCCTATTTTTGCGTGAGTTCTCTAAATTTTATTTTTTATCCAGCATTTGGCAAACACTTTTACGCGCTAAATCGACTACGATGATAGAAACGCCGAAGAGTACGACGATCCCCCATTCGTGCAGATTGAGCGGCGTCATGCGCAAAATACGGCCGCCTACATAGGTCAGCAGGATCTGGATACCGATGATAAGCGCCATGACGTTGAGGAAGCCTTTGTTCTTATCGATGTTCTCTAACAGGTTGAGCCCCGAAACACGCACGTTAAAGCCGTTCGCCACCGCCATAAAGATGTAGGTGCAGAAGAAGCCTGTATAGGTGTAGATGTGGTCGGGTGCGTTGCGGAACAGATGGTCCACATAGCTGCTTTTATAGAACAGGATAGCGATAAAGGTCATATAGATGCCACCCATGCTGATTGTTGTCAGCATCTTTTGGCTGACGATGGGGGCGCTGCGGTCTTTGGGCTTTTCGCGCAGATATTTTTCCAGCGCCGGCTCGCCGCCGAAAGCCAGTGCCGCCAGCGTATCCATTACCAGATTGATCCAGAGTATCTGGGTGATGGTGAGCGGCTTATCGATGCCGATAAAGGGGGCGATAAAGTTTATGGCTACCGCCGAGAAATTGATAGTGAGCTGAAAGACGATAAATTTACAAATAGAATTGTAAATAGTGCGTCCGTACAAAATAGCCTGCTTGATGCTTAGAAAGTTATCGTCGAGTATAACGATATCTCCGGCTTCCTTGGCTACCTCGGTACCGCTGCCCATAGCAAAGCCTACATCGGCTTTTTTGAGCGCGGGCGAATCGTTGACGCCGTCACCGGTCATACCTACGACCAGGTTCATTTCCTGTGCCAGGCGTACCAGGCGCGATTTATCCATAGGCAAAGCGCGGGCTACCACGCGCAGTTTGTGCAGCTCCAGCTTCACCTGTTCGTCGCTCATTTCGGCCAGTTCGGCCGAGGTCCAAACAAGTTCGTTAGGCCGCTGTAAAAGTCCGGCGTCCTTGGCGATAGCTACTGCCGTTTCGCGGCGGTCGCCGGTGATCATCACGATTTGCACGCCTGCGTCCTGCACCTCGGCTATCGCTTCGACAGCTTCTGGGCGTACTTCGTCGCGAATGCCCAGCACGCCGACTAATGTCAGGCCATCGGCAGGCAGCTCGTCGCCAGCAATATCGCTTTCATAGGTGCAAAGGGCCAGCATCCTGATAGCGCCTGCGGCCAGTTCCAACATTCTGTCATCCAACGTTTTTTTCATCGCTTCGGTCAGCGGCTGGCGGTTACCTTCCGCATCCCAATAATGGCTGGTTTGTAAAATAAGTTTTTCGGGGGCGCCTTTGGCCAGGCAATAACGCTTACCTTCGCCGCTGACTGCGGCCCACGAGTATTTATTAGCACTGTTGAAGGGGATGAATTTATCCCGGTGCAGCACGTCGGCCATACGGTAGCTGCCCACATAATTGCTAAGGGCGCGCTCGGTCATATTGCCGCCCACCATGGCGCCGTCCGAAACGGCGGCCGAGGTGTTGAGCACCACGTTTTGATAGGTCAGCTCTTTTAGCTTGGCAGGCAGCACGTCGAAGGCCGGGTATTCCTGACGGTCGCCGGTAATGAAGCGCACCACCTCCAGCTTACCTTTAGTGATAGTGCCTGTTTTATCGGTAAAAAGCAGGTTCAGACTGCCAGCAGTCTCAATACCTACCAGCTTGCGCACCAGTACGTTGTCGCGCAGCATTTTTTTCATGTTCAGCGACGAAACGATAGCGATCATCAGAGGCAGTCCCTCAGGTACTGCCATAACGATGATGATGATACCCAAAATAACGGCCTGCACCAGATCGGACAACAGCAGCGTCGTATTGGCAAAATAAGCGCCGAAGTCACCATACAGATAGGCTTTATGCAGCATCACCGCGAGAGCGATCAACACACCTCCGGCATAACCGAATTTACTGATCTGGTTAGCCAAGCCCTTCAGCTTCAATTTCAGCGGGCTGTCACGCTCGTCGTCTTTCAATTCCTGGGTCAGTTGCCCGTAGATAGAGGCATCGCCGGTCTTAACGGCCTGCATGATGCCCTGGCCTTCAACTACGACGCTGCCGCGGAACAGTTTATGCTCATCTAAGAAGTCGATACTGCCGTCGCCCCATGTAAAGGTAGGTGGCGCGATCAGCTTATGGGCTTCCTTGCTTTCGCCGTTTAAAGCCGCCTGATCCAACTTAACATCGCCGGCCAGCAAAATACCATCTACAGGCACCTTGTCACCGGCTTCCAAAATAACCGCGTCACCGACGACGATATCGTCGATATGCAGCTCTACAGGCTCGCCGTCACGCCACACCTTACAGCGAATCTTGCTGGCTTCCTCCTGCAATTTTTGGAAAGCGTTTTCGTTGCTGTATTCCGAATAAGTGGATACGAAGGTCGCCAGGATAATAGCGAGGAAAATACCCGCCGTTTCTATCCAGTCGCCGTGGCCCATATAAACAAATACCACGTTGACCAATAGCGCCAAAATCAGGATACGGATGATCGGATCTTTAAAATTTTCCAGTAACTTATCCCAAAAGGTTTCGCGCGGCGGCTGCGTTAAAGCGTTGTTGCCGTGCTCGGTTAATGCTTTGCTTGCTTCTTCAGTAGTCAAGCCAAACTTGTTCACGATACTGTGTTCCTCCTTATAAAAAAGCTGCGGGACCAATGGCCTCACAGCTTAATATTACAAATATTATTTGCCCCAGACTTTACCCATCAGGACAGGATATTCTTCTACAAGATGTTTTAAAATGACATCGATCACTGTGTGGATAACGGGCGCTTCAAAACCTTCATCAGTAGTAGTGATACAGCTGTCGAGGCAAATATCGCCATTATCGCCTTCATAATATTTGAAGACTTTGTATTTTTTATTGAGTTCGTTAAGGTGACCCAAGACGTTTTCGCGGTTGCCGGTGTTTACTACGCCTACTGCAACGCGTACCTGGATCATTGTATAGATGCTGTCGTCCAAAACCACCATCGTCGGCAGGTTCTGTCCGCTTACTTCCATATGCGCACGGTAAACGATGCTGTGCATTTCGTTGCCGATTTCTTCCTTAGCGAAGCAATTGATATTATTGGAACTTAAAAATTCATCAAACTTTCCTGCTTTATTCATATTATTCTCCCCTATCTGCAATTAGTTTCATTGCCTTACAGTATTTAATATTACACTATTAAATAAATTTTGTATAGTGCAAAAGCCATTTCGCCTGATTTTTCACAAATATTTCAACTTTCTGTCTTTTTACAGTGCTGGCATACTTATCTGCATTTTTTGTTTAAATTTTACAGTATTTTATTCCATTATATAAAGACTAAAAATAATAATGTATACAATTTGCAATTCTTTTTTGCATATTTTATAATTAATCTTGCAATTTTGTATATAATATCACTTGGTTTGAGAGGGGAAGATCACATGTATACTTCATTACCGCCCAAGCAAGGGCTTTATGACCCCTGGTTCGAGCACGATGCCTGCGGTCTGGGCGTCGTCGCCAACATCAAAGGCCGTAAATCCAACAAGATCCTGCGGCAGGCCTTAGTAGTGCTGCGCAACATGGATCACCGCGGCGGCCAGGGCGCCGATATGAATTCCGGCGACGGCGCGGGTATCCTGCTGCAATTACCGCACACCTTTTTTGCCAAGGAATGTGCCAAGCTGGATATCCAGCTGCCACAGCCCGAGCATTATGCGGTAGGCTTTATGTTCCTGCCCCCTGACGCTGTAGAGAGAGAAAACACCCAGCGTCATTTTGAAAAGATAGTTGCCGCAAACGGCCAGCAGGTTTTAGGCTGGCGCGATATCCCCGTTGACCCCGAGGTTCTGGGCGAAAAATCGCGCCAGAGCCAGCCCTTTATGGCCCACGTTTTTATTAAGGCCGGGCCGCAGGTCATCGACCGCATGAGCATCGACGACAACGCTTTTGAACGGCAGCTATACAGCATCCGCCGTCAATCCGAAAACCATATCCGCTACGGCAAGCTGCGCGGCGGTAAATATTTTTATATCTCCAGCCTGTCCTCACGCACCATCGTTTATAAAGGGATGCTGACCACCGAGCAGCTAAGCTCTTTCTATCTTGATCTGCAGGACAGCTCGATGGAAACAGCTATGGCGCTGGTCCATTCACGTTTCAGCACCAATACGTTCCCCAGCTGGGAACGTGCCCATCCGTACCGTTATTTGATGCACAATGGCGAGATCAACACCCTGCGCGGCAACATCAACTGGATGCGCGCCCGCCAGACCATGTGCGGCAACAGCCTGTGGGGCAGCAAGATCAATGACATCATGCCCATTATCGACGAAACAGGCTCAGATTCCGGGATGTTCGATAACTGCCTGGAGTTTCTTGTTCTGTCGGGGCGCAGCCTGCCCCATGCCGTAATGATGATGATACCGGAGCCCTGGGGCAAAAATCCCCATATCGACCCTGATTTGAAAGCTTTTTTTGAATATCATAATTCTTTGATCGAAGCCTGGGACGGCCCTGCTGCCATGGCATTTACCGACGGCCGCACTATCTGCGCCGCCCTCGACCGCAACGGCCTGCGCCCCTCACGCTACTACATCACTCAGGACGATACTATCGTGTTGGCGTCCGAGGTAGGCGTGGTCGACCTTGACCCGGCCACCATCGTAAAAAAAGACCGTTTGCGTCCGGGACGGATGCTGGTAATCGACACCGTAGCAGGCCGCATCATCGGCAACGACGAGATCAAGCGCCAAATAGCCACCGAGCAGCCTTACCGCCAATGGCTTGATGAAAACCTCATTAAATTGAATAATATCGAGCTGAACACGGAGCTGCCTAAAACTGACCCCAAAACCTTGCTGCGCCGTCAGCTGGCCTTTGGCTACACGCTGGAGGATCTGACCAAGTTTTTGAAGCCGATGGCTACCAAAGGCATCGACCCCTTGGGAGCAATGGGCAACGACGCGCCGCTGGCAGTGCTTTCGGAAGAACCGCAGCTTTTGTACAACTATTTTAAACAGCTTTTCGCCCAGGTCACCAATCCACCTATCGACGCTATTCGCGAGGAAGTGTTTACGGATACCACCAGCGGCATCGGGCCGGAAAAGAACCTGATCGACCCGCAGCCCAACAGCTGCCGTCAGATCTCGGCCGAATCGCCTGTTTTGAGCAATATCGAGCTGGCCAAGTTAAAAAATATCCAGCAGCCTAAATTCCAGGCGGCCACTATACCCATGCTGTACCCGGTTGCCGCAGGCGGCGACGGCTTAAAAAAGGCGCTGGACGCTTTGTGCGAGCAGGCCGATGCCATGATCGCGCAGGATAAATGTATTTTGATCCTGTCCGACCGGGAAATGAGTGAGGAAATGGCTGGCATTCCGGCCCTTTTAGCTGGTGCCTGTCTGCATCATCACCTTATTCGCAATGGCACCCGCCTTAAAGCTTCCATTATAATCGAGTCGGCCGAGCCACGCGAGGTGCATCATTTTGCCCTGCTGCTGGGCTACGGCGTCAGCGGCATCAACCCGTATCTGGCCTTCGAGACCATCGAGACCATGTGCGCTAACGGCATGATCACCGGCGTCACCTTTGAAGAGGCTACGGCTAACTACATCGACGCCTGCACCCACGGCATCGCCAAAATACTTTCCAAAATGGGTATTTCTACCGTGCAGTCCTATCGTGGTGCGCAGATTTTTGAAGCTATTGGCATCAGCAGCTGCGTTACCGAAAAATACTTCACCGGCACCCCTTCACGGTTGGAAGGCATCGGCCTGGATGAGATCGCCAAAGAAGTGGAATTGCGCCATATACCTGCTTTTAAAACCACGGCTTTAGACCTGTGCAGCTACGAATCGGGCAGCGTTTACCAATGGCGCAGCGGCGGCGAGCGCCATATGTTTAACCCGCAAACGATTTTTGCTTTGCAGCAGGCCTGCCGCGAGAACGATTACAGTATGTTTAAGCGCTTTGCCGACGAACTGAACAGCAGCGCTTTTGCCAATCAGAATCTGCGCAGTATGCTGACCTTTTCGCCCCAGCGCCTGCCCATTCCTATCGAACAGGTAGAGTCGGTGGACAGCATTTGCAAGCGCTTTAAAACCGGTGCTATGAGCTACGGCTCGCTTAGCCAGGAAGCCCACGAATGTTTAGCTGTAGCCATGAACCGTATCGGCGGCAGGTCTAACACGGGCGAGGGCGGCGAGCATCCTTCCCGCTTCCAGCCGCTGCCTGACGGCGACAGTAAGCGCAGTTCCATCAAACAGGTAGCGTCAGGGCGCTTTGGCGTTACCAGCAATTACCTGGTCAACGCCGACGAGATCCAAATCAAGATCGCCCAGGGCGCTAAGCCCGGCGAAGGCGGCCAGCTGCCCGGCGGCAAGGTCTATCCCTGGATAGCAGAATGCCGCGGCACAACGGCAGGTATCGGACTGATCTCGCCGCCACCCCATCACGACATCTATTCTATTGAAGATTTAGCAGAATTGATCCATGATCTGAAGAACGCCAATCCCCGAGCCCGCATCAGCGTCAAGCTGGTATCCGAGGTGGGTGTTGGCACCATTGCGGCAGGTGTAGTTAAGGCCTGTGCCGATGTAGTGCTGATTTCCGGCTATGACGGCGGCACCGGCGCTTCGCCACGCACCAGCATCAACCACGCCGGGCTGCCCTGGGAGCTGGGCTTGATGGAGACCCATCAGACCCTGTTGCTCAACAACCTGCGGAACCGTGTCACTTTAGAGACTGACGGCAAGCTGATGACCGGTCGTGATGTGATCATCGCCGCTTTGCTGGGCGCCGAAGAATTTGGCTTTGCCACCGCACCACTTGTCGCACTGGGCTGCGTGATGATGCGCGTCTGCAACCTTAATACCTGCCCTATGGGCGTTGCTACCCAGGACCCGGAGCTGCGTAAAAAGTTCCAGGGCAAACCGGAATACGTCGTCAACTTTATGCATTTTATTGCACAGGAAGTACGCGAATATATGGCCGAACTGGGCTTCCGCACTATCGACGAAATGGTGGGCCGCACTGAAGTGTTGCTGGCTAAGCCGGAACGCAACTGGAAAAACAAAAACCTGGACCTTGGGCCGCTGCTGTATAAGCCGGAAGTAGAACCGGGCACCAGCCAGGTCTGCACTACCGAACAGAACCATCAGCTTGATAAATCGCTGGATTGCCGCGAACTGTTGGCGATCTGTAAAACAGCGCTGGCCAGCAAAAAACAGGTGGCTATCACCCTGCCTATCAAAAATACCGACCGCGTCGTCGGTACGATCCTGGGCAGCGAGATCACCCGCCAATATGGACTGGACGGGCTGCCAGAAGATACTATCAAGCTGCACTTTAAAGGCACGGCAGGGCAAAGCTTCGGCGCGTTCTTACCGCCCGGCGTCACCCTGCGTCTGGAAGGCGACGCCAACGACCATGTCGGCAAGGGCCTTTCCGGCGGCAAGCTCATCATCCATCCCTTTGCCGAAGCTCCTTTTAACCCGCACGAAAACATTATTATCGGCAACGTGGCCTTTTACGGCGCCACCAGCGGCGAGGCTTATATTTCCGGCATCGCCGGCGAACGCTTCTGCATCCGCAACAGCGGTGTGCATGCCGTTATTGAAGGCGTAGGCGACCACGGCTGCGAATATATGACCGGCGGCACCGTAGTTATTTTGGGCAAAACCGGCCGTAACTTCGCCGCAGGCATGAGCGGCGGCATCGCCTACATTCTGGACGAGGAAGGCACCTTTGCCAGCTACTGTAACAAAGAGATCGTACTGCTGGAGCCGCTAAAAGAGATCAACGACACTATGCAGCTGCAAAAGATGATTTTAAAACATGCAACCTATACCGGCAGCAGCATCGCCAAACAGGTGCTGGCCGATTGGGACAGCTACGTTAAAAAATTCGTTAAGGTCATTCCCCGGGACTATAAACACGTTACCGAAAAAGTTGCCGCCTACCTGCAAAGTGGTATGAGCGAAGAAGAAGCGACGATCAAAGTATTTGAGGAGGTGCAGGCATAATGGGTAAACCGACCGGATTTATGGATTATAAACGGCAGGAACTTGCGCTGCGCCCGCCTCAGGAACGCATCAAGGACTGGGAAGAGATCAAAACCAGCAGCCTGCCTCACAAGGATGAATTAAAACAGCAGGCGGCGCGCTGTATGGATTGCGGCATTCCCTTCTGCCACAGCGGCGTTATGCTGGGGCGGGCCTTATCGGGCTGCCCTCTGCATAACCTGATGCCCGAATTCAACGATTTTGTTTATCAGGGGCTGGAGCATTTCGCCTACGCCCGCCTGAATAAAACCAACAACTTTCCCGAATTCACCTCTCATGTTTGCCCTGCTCCCTGCGAGGGTGCCTGCAGCGCCAGTCTGGTGAACAGTGCGGTCAGCATCCGCAATATCGAGCAATATATCATCGAAACGGCCTTTGCCGAGGGCTATGTGAAGCCCAATACTCCCAAAACCCGCAGCGGTAAAAAAGTGGCCGTTATCGGCAGTGGCCCTGCCGGGCTGGCCTGTGCCGACCAACTGAACAAAACCGGCCACAACGTCACCGTTTACGAACGTGCCGACCGCGCCGGCGGGCTGCTGATATATGGCATCCCCAATATGAAGCTGGACAAGCATCTGGTAGAACGACGTATCAAGCTTCTGGAAGAGGCCGGGGTCACCTTTGAACTGAACAGTGAGATCGGCCACAAAATTTCTTCGGAAACACTGCTGAAACAGTTCGATGCGATCGCCCTTTGTACCGGCAGTACCGTACCGCGTGATCTGACCATCCCCGGCCGCGAGCTGCAGGGCATCCACTTTGCCAAGGATTATCTGCACAGCGTCACTAAAAGCTTTTTAGACAGCAGCCTGCAGGATAAAAAAGCAATTTCTGCCAAGGGTAAGGACGTTATCGTCATTGGCGGCGGCGATACGGGCACCGACTGCGTGGCTGCCGCTATCCGTCAGGGCTGCAAAAGCGTCAAGCAGATCGAGATCATGCCCTGCCTGCCCCATTCACGCACGTCCGATAACCCCTGGCCCGAAATGCCCCGTGTTTTCAAAACTGATTACGGGCAGGAAGAAGCCTTCGAGCTGTATCACGAAGATCCGCGAGACTACTGTATCATGAGCAAGGAATTTATCGGCAAAAATGGGAAAGTCGATAAGCTGCGGCTCTGCCAGATTGACTGGCAGAAGGAAGCCGGGCGTTTAATTCCTGTCGAGATCGCCGGAACAGAACAAATAGTCTCAGCTCAGCTGGTGCTTCTGGCAATGGGTTTTATAGGCACTGAAACACAGTTATTTGACGAATTTAAATTTGCCAGATCAGAGGCCAATACTATTGCGGCCAATGATAATGATTATATGACCTCGATCCCCGGTATTTTTGCGGCTGGCGACGCCCGCCGCGGCCAAAGCCTGGTAGTCTGGGCCATTGCCGAGGGACGCGGAGCCGCAGCCGCCATTGATAAATACCTGACGACAGCTAAATAAGCTTCCCCTCTCCTTAACATAGTGAACAGACCCTTACAGGCCAGTCGGTTTTACCGCTGCCGTAAGGGTCTGTTCCATTTTTTGTTATGTGTGGGGATCTGTTTATTTGGTACGCTACACCGCTATTTGTCGTGGTGGTTTATAGCTGTTGCATACACCTGCAAAAAAGCCGCTGCCCTAAAATTGGGGGCAGCGGCTTCTCTTTACGCTTTCATACTTCAATACCATACATCTGCCGGCATAACTTTAATCCGGACTCTGTTTTAAAGATCCGTGCGCAGGCAGTTTTAATAGCCGCCTGGCTCAAACCATCCTCGTAAAAGTTAACTAAAAAATCGGCTTCCACCAAAATCTGGTAATCAAGGCCATCAATATTATCATAGCTATGATGATGACCGATCAGGTAACAGATCCGTTCGCGTACAGCATCTGTAAAGCCTAACCGAGCCAGCAGCTCTGCCGCCACAGGCGGCCCTTCTATCTCCTGCGTCTGGCCACTGCACTTACCTGCGCCAAATTTTGCCTCACCGTTTTTGATGCCAATATCGTGGGTCAGCGCCGCAGCTTCCAAAATAAACTGCGTAGCAGCGTCCAGCCCCTCCTGCTTGCCAATAAGGTTGGCGAAAGCATGCACCTTGGTAAAATGCTGGATGCGGCGGGCATCGCCGCCCATATAGTCGATCATCGCTTCTGTCAATTTTTGCAGCTGCATCTTATCCCCTCCAAATCACAACTTAAACTACCTGGAAAATATAAAATTTCAAATAATACGTCTCCGGGACATTCCATAAAATCGGATGGTCAGGCGACTGCTGCCGAGCCTCGATCTGCCGCAACTGTACATTGGCGTCGGCCGCAGCATCATGCAGCATCTGCACAAACAGCTCTTCCTTCATAAAATGCGAGCAGGAACAAGTCGCCAGATAACCGCCGCGAGGCAGCAGCTTCATCGCTTTTAAATTGATCTCTTTATAGCCACGGATAGCATTTTTTACCGTGCTACCCGACTTGGTAAAGGCCGGCGGGTCTAAAATAATAAAATCATATTCCTTCGATTTGCTGTTCACCAGCTCCGACAACAGGTCGAACACATTGGCTTTTAAGCCCTTCACAACGCTGTCCAAACCGTTTTTCATTGCGTTGCTGTCGGTCATCTGTACCGCCTCGGCCGAAACATCCACCGCCGTTACGGAAGCTGCACCGCCTGCCGCAGCGTTAAGCGCAAAAGCGCCGGTATGCGTAAAACAATCTAAAACGTGCTTGCCCTGGGCAATTTTAGCAATAGCCTGACGGTTATACTTCTGATCTAAAAAGAAGCCTGTTTTCTGCCCGTTCTCCACATCAACATTGTATTTGATGCCGTTCTCCACGATCGCAGTCATAGTAATAGTAGGCTCAGCCACGCCGTCCAGTGCAAACCAGCCCTTGCTTTCTTCCATGCCTTCCAGCAGGCGTATCTTCACGTCATTGCGTTCATATATCCCTTTAATGTCCTCACCCTGCTCACGTAGTATTTTATACAGTAGGTTAAAAATCAGCTCTTTGCGCACCTCAATGCCCAGCGATAAAGTCTGCGTCACCAGAATATCGTTAAACCGGTCCACAGTCAGCCCCGGGAAATGATCGGCCTCACCAAAAATCAAACGACAGCATTTAAAATCGTCACCCGGCATAACCGTGCGACGATAATCGATAGCATAACGCAGGCGACGTTCCCAAAATTCGGCGTCAAATTTATCATTAGTATTGGTCGAAATCAGGCGCACCCTGATTTTGGAATTGTTGTTGACGAAACCAGTGCCCAAATATTTGCCCTTGTTGGTAACAACATCCACAAGGTCACCATTGACATATTCGCCTTCGATGTTGGTTATCTCCTCGGCATAGACCCAGGGATGGCCGCTGCGGGTAGCCCTTTCGCCCTTCGGCGTGATGTAAAACTTCGTGTATGCTCTCATATTTTGCTCCGTTCTTATATGCCAAACTACTGACAATTTTTATTATAACTAAATTATACTACGAAATATTACGAGAAACCGCACCATTTCCTGGCAATCGAACATATCATAAATTACGACAAGTTCAATTTTCGTATAATTATCATCTGCTGCTGCCTTACCCATAGGCTTTCATATTACACTGTGCCTAAACTTTGCCAATAATCTGGCCGCTTTAAATGCGGCAGGGTACAGCCTCACCTAAAGTTAAACTGTCAGGCGTCACCAGGCAATCATAGGCCAACACCTGCACCCCTGCCTGCTGCGCCCGCTGCAAAGCCTCGGCAAAAGCCGCATGGGTACGACGGTTAGGCGTAAAACTGGTAACACCCCGCATCTGTACTACAAAAATAACCGCTGCTGCGTAACCATCCCGCACCGCCTGCGCCAGCTCATCCAAATGCTTAATGCCACGCTCCGTAGGCGCATCAGGGAACATAGCGACACCGTTTTCCTCCAGCGTCACGCCCTTCACCTCAATAAACATCCGCTGCTGCTGCGTTTCTAAATAGAAATCAAAACGCGAAGCACCATGCTTACATTCCGGCTTCAAAAGCGTTATTTCAGGCACCAAACCACCAGCCTGCAGCCATTCACCTACTACATTGTTCGGAGCCTGCGAATCCATATTGATCAGCAGGTCGCTCTTTTCTACAGCGATCAGCGAATACTTCGTCTTGCGCTTGGGGTCGTGATGACACTCTACATAAACCACCGCCCGCGGCGTCAAAAGCTCACGGCAGCGGCCCGTATTCTTCACATGGCACACCTCAACCTGCCCATCGATCTCAATATGGGCAATAAAACGATTCGGACGCGCTATAAAATACCCCTGCTTTATTTCCTGATAACGCATAGTTACCTCATTTTCTCAACAATAACTGCTGCAATAGTATGCTCTTATTATACTACACCGGGCGCAAAGACAAAAGCGCAGCCTGCGATTTAACCCACAAGTTAATTGGTCAGAGCTTCTGTCAAGATAGAGTACAATTAAGTTCGCAAAAGTAAAAAAAGGAAAAACCATCGATTACTC
>OIZQ01000198.1_pt1 | contig 36963 bp, 34 predicted proteins | sample 1588491 | NCBI WGS metagenome assembly OIZQ01 (sample SAMN03283262) | human gut metagenome | biome: human-associated habitat; material: feces | host: Homo sapiens | place: USA | collected 2013
CCTGCGACCCCCTGCACCCCATGCAGATTTTATCATTAAGGTAAACTAAAACATTTTATTATATCATTGTAATTTCAATGTTTTTGAAATTGTATATACATCTAAATTATATTTGTTTAGTACTTGTGGCGTGTGGCTGACGTGTGGCTTTTCGGTGGAGTTTAGAAAAAGAGCGCATCCGCGCCTATGGCAAGTCCTTGTGTCTGGCGTGATTCTACCGCTTGTGCAGGCATGGCAACGGCTCCAACTGCTCCAACAAGGCCATTTTCATAAGCTTCCGCAAATGTCCTAAAGGCGTCCGCTGCGTGAGAACACCTATTATGCAAGGGGGTATCCCGTTCAACACCATGTGCTCCTGCCGGGGCCTTCTGATAATTCTCCAGGGCATTTACGCCAGACATATATTCCACTCCGTCAATTTTCAGGGGCCGGGAGCATCGCTCATGAAAAATGCAATGATTCAGGAGGCGCCGTACCGCAAAAATACCATTCCACACATCGGAAATGCGCGGCACTACGGACACATTGAACCCTGCTCTCCTCAAATACACGTCAAAGGTAATCCCGTGGGGATCTCTCCTCCCTGCGTCGTGGGGAACCAGATGTTTGTAAATGGGTCCAAACATCACTTCCCACTTCGTTCGGATGAAATTGATATACCACTCCAAGGGCTTTTCATTGGCCTGCAAGCAATCCATCACGTAAAACTTGCCGTCTCCCCTCACCTGCCAGAGCCAGAGAACCATATAATCAGCCATGCCAATATCCCAGGACACGTAATAGGGAGCCAGGTCGTCCTTTTCAAATTCTCCGCACAACCTCCCTTTGGATCTCAACATATCAATGTATGAGCCATAAATAGACCCTTCCACCAATGACTGAAACGCCTCTTCCGGTGTAGAGGGATATTCCTGACGGACCAATCCTCCAAATGTCTTGTATTGGGAGGCGTACCAACGCTTTTGGGCATCATTCAGGGAAATACCGCACCTTAACCTCAAATCCTCGAAATACTTTTGCAAATCCTCCGGAAAACCGCCTCCCTGTTCACCATCAGCCTCAAGGAAATACTCCGGATTTTTCCACCAGGGGAAGAAAAAAAACTTCCAATCCAGGGAAGAAAGATGTTTGCCGACCATTTCCATGGACATCTTGGTCATCTCGTAATTCAGGCCAAACTTTCCTCCCTCATGGGTGGATTCCCGAACAATCACTCCATCTTTGGAAACGGCGTTCATGGCCCCCGTTACAATTTCACGAGCCCGCAGCGGGGCGTGGGCCGCAACGTATCCAAGCTCGGAGACATGCAGAAACTGGAATGTCCCGCCACGGAGAGATGTGCCGGCTGTAATTTTACTCCCATTGGAAAAAGACACCGTCGTTTTGGAAGGTTTGGCTTGAATCTCCCCTTTAATGAGGCGTCCTAATTCGGCCAGGGCAACGTCTTCTTCCGTGGGAGCATCCGGTACATAATCCAAACTCCTGTAAGCCAACTCAATTTTGCCAATCTTGCCAGTCCCATCCACCAAAGTCTTATCAATGATGCCGCAATGGAAATTGGATCGGAACAGGCACATGTCCAGCATCAGCATGGCCACATACGTGGAAATTCCCAGCTGGCGCGCTTTCAGAATATCATTCCTGTACCATAACTGCTCATGAAGCCGCCGCTGGGCCCAATTCAACTGGAACCTTTGCATCTTGCCCTCTTTATTGATAATCCAGTAAAGGTGATTTAATCTCCACACGCGTTCGGAAAGTCGTTCTTTTAGAATCTCTATATTATTATCCATTATGCCTGAATAGCTAATAAATTGAAATCGCGGTTGCCGGAAACGCGGATGCCCACCATGGAATCGTAATTCCAGCATCCATCAGAAACTAGAGAATGCCATCCCCTTGTTAAAAACGAAGACGGGGAACGGTCCAGTACATCCCAGCGGGTTCCGTCGATGCTTACCTCAACTCCATCCACCAGTGCGTCAGAGCCAAAGAAAAACATCACTCCGCCGCTATGCTGGATGCGTCCAGCAGCTTCAAGAGAAATCAGGGCGTTAGTCTCTAACACAGACACAAAATCCCTACCTCCTGGATCCTGAAACTCATTACCCGGCGCCAGCACCTCAATAAACCGTCCATCCTCCCGCTCCACCAGGGCAAACAGCAAATCCGCCTGATCCCCATTGGGCAAAACGGCTACCCCCTCGAACACTCCTTCTGTCGTGTACCGGTGCCAGGCATGCACCTGGTGCATGCTATTATAAGTCATCAGCGCCAGTGCCCCGTCCCGGCGTACAAACACCGCCCGCGGCTCCGGCTTGCGCACAAAAGCAACACCCCGGCACCCACCGCCGTCGGCCAGCACATGATCGGCAAACACTGTCAAATCGCGGGACACAAACCCGTCGCTCTCGTAATCATACCCGTACTGATACACCCGTCCGCCGCCCCTCTCCACATACAGCACCTTATCTGTCGCCATCAGGGCCGGCACATCGGAAGAACCCACAAACCCGTGGCTATCCGCCCGCGCATTGGCGTAAGTCATCACCCCCTGGCCGCCGGACACCGCCCACTCCGCGTCCGCCGTCCCCAACAGCAGCCGGGAACTCTGCGCCATCAGCCAGCAAATCCGATTCTGTGTTGTGGTGCTCAACGTCAAAGCCAGCGCGGAATCATCCTGCTTCCCCTCCTCAAAATGATTCAAATCATCCGTCTTGCTCAACCACACCGTTTGAGGCTGGGCCTGCGTAGCGGCCAGCACCAGGCGCTGCTGAAACACATCCACCAGGGAAGGAAACCCGTACACCCCCCGGAACGCCGCGAAACTCCACATCGACGACTCCCCGGACGGGGGTACACCCTCCGGAACCGCGGACACATTATCCCAAAGAGAATACTCCGCGGAAGCCGTCACCTCGGTCACCTCCGCCTCCATCCATGCCGTACAGGCCGGCACCTCCAGCTGCGCTCTGGCCCGTTGACTGACGGAACCTCCGGTCCAGGTCTCCATCCTCACCACATAAACCCCGTCCTCCAGCACCGTAAAAGACGCCTTCTCCATCGTGGAAAACACAGACCTCAACGAATAAGAACCGCCATTACCCTCGCAAAAAGAACACACATTCAACGTCGAATTCAGTCGAATCGTCTGTCCTGCATAAACGCAGACAAACCCCTGCATCGACACGACTGTACCCGCCGGAAGAAAAAAACGATACATCTCAATCGACCCCTCCGCAAACCGGTCCAAACTCACCTCTGCCTGCTCCCATTCCAGGCGCACCATGCTCCCGGCGCCGACATCATCCGTCGTCACCCCATCGGGCTTCACCGTCAGCATCCGTCCCTCCCTGGATACCTCAAACCCGCCGTCCACCTTGGCCCCATCAACCAACAATGCGGAAAAAACCGGCAGGCCCTTCTTCTCGAAAAAATCGCAAAAATCACTCCCCAAAGGCAGCGTCAACTTGCGCACGTCGCTGGTAGACAGGGAATGCAGCCGCAGCACCACATCCTTCTTATAAGCATCCACCACCAGCTTATTCCCGCAGGAATCAGCCGGAAACCCCTGGCTGGGATCGGAACCGTTGGAAAGCTGGGACTCATACAACATCAGGCGTAAATAACACTCCTCCCCCGCCTCGTCCCCGGTCAGCTGCAAATTGGAAGCGGCCCCCACCGGGGAATTGGACGTACCAAGCAGCTGCCAATCCTCATTCGGAAAACGCCGCTCCACGGCATACGTGCCGTACCACTCCTTATAACAATAAAACGTCCAGGTCCCCTTGCAGGTAATCGTATTGGAATGGCAAATCACACCCTTATGAAAATGCTCCGGATAATCCGCCGGAGACGTCAGGCCGTCCACAAAATCCGCCGCCCCGTTAAAATCCCTGTCGCACGTCCACCAGGACCAATAACTCCCCTCATTGAGGCAGAGCTTTTTCCCAGCCGTGAAAGTGCTGGCTGCCGTAAACGCCTTGGCAATCACCCAACCCTGGCGAACCACGGCCCCCGTGCTGAACCCGGTCTGCTGGGGCACCGTCACCTGGACGCGCATCACATCCCCCTCGTTAACCGCCGCATCCGGATCGGACGCATGATCCCCGAAAGACACCCTGTAACACCCCTCATCCAACGTCAGGCGCACCGGAAAATCCCGGAACTCCTCATACCGCCAGGGGCGGGCCTTAAACTCATAGGGAGCCAGGGAAAACGCGCCCTCGTCATCCCGTTTCAGCACCATCAGCTCATGCGTGGGGCAGGCCAGAAACAACATGCTGTTCACCTGTTTGTGGCGCAAAGAGGAAACATCGTCCTGGCTCCATACGGAAGGCAGGGAGGCAACCACATCCCCCTCGGCGGACAACACGCGCAACAGGGAAGGGGACACCTCCACAAGAAAACGGTCATTGGTGGAATAAACATAAGGCAAAATCACGGAACCCTCCAAAGCGGCAGCCACGCGCCGGAACCCGCGGCGCCGGGAAACGCCGCCCATCTGGCCCAGGTCCAGATTCTCAATCCTGGAAGCCCCACGGTGAAAATTATCTAAATCCGCCCGGACGGCGGAAGTAGGAGAAAGCTCGCCTCCGTTGAAAGCGCATCGAATCATGTACCATCATTACAACAAAAAGCTGAAGGATGAATACAACCGTAACTTGACTAAATCTACATGGTTAGATTGGTGAAAAACCTGTTTAAACCAACGGTTCATCCTTCACGCCGTCCATTAACCCTGGGCGGTGTTCTTTTTCTTCCGGTGCGGCATCTATCCCGTCAAACTCAATCGGGGCGGCTTTACCATTATCAGGATGTACAAGATGCTCCTGTTGCGTTCCGGCAAGCACCGCGGCAATCTGCGACAGGCCGGGAACATCTACCGGTTCCGGCTCATTGTAACCGGCCAGCTTGGAAAGCTCCCTCACCGCCTCAATCTTGCCGGGCATCTTCTTGCGCATCCCTGAATCTGTATAGGCAACCTCCTGGCATAAAGGAGAATCTGCTCCTACTTCTCCAATCGGTGTACGCAACACAGCAGTAAGAAACTCAAGGCATTCCTGCTTGGTGGCAATCGCTGATCTGTCCAACTGGGCATTCAATTCATCAATCATTCGCAAAACTTCGCCATCTTTGGACAAACGAGAAGCCGCCTTACTGGCCGCGTCATTACTCATGTCCTTGCGCTTGTAAGCTTTACGATATGCGTCCGCTTTGGACAATTTTGACTCAACCAAGAGCCTGGCAAATTCCTTCTTCTTCTCTGTGGCAATAGATGTTTTATCTCGCTTAGGCATGATCTTTCATCGTTCGTGTGATCGCGTCTTCCAATCGTTTACGCCCTTGTGCCGTGAGGAAATAACCTTTTTTGAATCTGCCACCATATTGGGAGGTAGAAACGTCTCCTGCACCGCAAAGGGTATTCAAGTGAAAGCACAGACGGCTGGAAGATACGGAAACGCGGTTGGCAATTTCTCCGAACCGAATGCCGGGATTAAGACCGATACAGGAAAGAATGGCTATCTGAACCGGAGACATTTTCAGCCGTGAAAAAGCAGCAGACATGATAGACATCAATTTTAACTCCGACTGCTTCATGCCTCACCTCCCAATCCTAATTCTTTTCTCCATTCTCGCAGTTCTTTCGCCGCCGTGTCGGTATCCACAACGGGCCCTTCCGGCTGCCGTGGTTCTTCGAGTTTCGGTTTCTTGCGGGCGGAGACGGGCTTCCAGCGCGACTCCTTCGCCCAGCGGTCGGCGTGGGTGAGCACATCGCCAAAACACTCCCAGAACTTCCTGCGGCTGTCCGGACGCCAAAAAGCCTTATTGCTCCGGTCATGCGTCAAGCCGCTGGCGTAGTAAGCCTTGAGCATCTCCATATCCCGCGGCGTCACCCGCCCCTGCGCGGACCGGTAAGCCTCAAGCGCGGCGGCCTGCTCAAGGGCGGTTGGCAAAGTCCGGGACCAGGATGGGTTGATTGCAAGGGTGGCAGCCATGAACCGGGCAGCACCGGGAGAAGATCCCAGGTCTGCATGGTTGTCGGCGCAGCGCATCCCCCGGACATCGTTGAGTCGTTCACGGAATGGCCCCGTAGAAGCCTGTGATGCTCCTTGCGGGCCGTTTCTTCCATCGTGCGCATCATGTTCCGTCTCGGAACCAAAACGGGCAGGAAGCGGCCTTTCTGTTCGTTTTTCGGAATACTGGTCTTCCATCTCTGGGGAGGCAGGCAGCGCAGGAGCAGTGGACGGCTCTTCCCCCGGTGTACTGTCCACCGTAGAAATTTCTCCCCCCATATTTCTTTCTTCCTTCCTTTCTTTCTTCCGGTTTTGGACGTTGGCCCCTACGTTGGTTCCTATTTCGGTTCCTACGTTGGTTTCCGAATTAACCGACGTAGGTTTCTCTTCGGTTTCCATGTCGGTTCCTGCGTTGGTTTTCTTGGGCCGCCCGCCAAGCTTGCCATTCTCACGGGCAATAACCCGCTTCCTCTCAAGCAACTCCTGTACGCCTCCGGGATAGCCGAAGACAACAAGATCATCACCGACAAAATGATAAAGCTCCCCGCCGGCCATAACCTCCTTATCCATCACGCCGCAAGTTTGCATCCAGCGGCGCATACCCCAGGTTCGGCAGCCCTCAATAACGCCGCCGTTCTCCTGAGTGCAGCACCAGGCCAACAAAGCAATCCAGGTAGCGCGCTGAACGGGTTCGGCCCCGATGAATTCAGGGCTGGAAAACAAAGCTGTTGGTATGTTCATATATTCCATATCAAAAAAGCGTCAGTTGGGGGTTGTAGTCATAGCACAGCCACCTTTCCATACCCCTGATTCTGCAACGTGTGCAGGAGGGGTGCTTCTTGATTCTCCCACGCCACAAGGCAACTCGGCGCGTTGGGTTGGTTCCCGTGCGTTTCTCCGTCCGGGCGACAAAAGCGGATGCGGCCTTTCCAGAGGAACAGATACCTGGCGCAGTCCAGCACGCACCGCTGGAACCAGCGTGTATCCGACCTCATGAAAATGAGTGCCAGCCCTCCGCCATGGTGCATACTCATACGCTCCATGAACGCCTCGGCCTCTTTACCATAGGGAGGGTTCAGCCAGACGCGCCCCTCCCAGGGCAGCAGAAGGCCGTTATCTTCCACGGTGTAGTTGATGCGGGCACAATCCCAGGGGCGCACCGTAGCGGCGCAGGGGTCCGTGTCAAACTGACCCAGCAGATCCAGGACGTAGCGCGGAGTGAGCCACACATTAGTGGTCGTGTCGGTTTTGGGTGTATTGAAGGTGTTCATTCTACCTCCTTTCCAGTATCGCCGCTTGCTCGTCAGTGATATACTGCCACGATTGTGGCGGACGGGTCAGTCCAATGGCAGAGAGTGGCACGGGGGCCGGGAGCTTCACGGGGTCCTGGACACCCCAGGCGAAGCAAGGGAGATAGGTACGCAGGTGAGTTTTAGAGACGCAAGCATCTATGAGGAATGATCCAAGAACTTTCCCGAATGGCATGTGGGTTATGAGCGCAAAGGAAACCATCCGGCATTTGCCAATGATTGCCCGCTCTCCATCCTTGCCGGATTCATAAAGCCACAGCGTGACGTGTTCTCGTTTCATGACACGGGGCACATTTTGACGTAGTTCCCATGTCTTTTCGCCGGACAGAATTTTCCCACAGAAAGGCCGCCTGACGGATAAGAGGATGTTAATCATTGTTCCCTCCTTTCAAACACGATTTCCACCTGTCCGGCGCGGCCCAAGTCATGAATCCGGTCAATCCCGGCGCAGTCTAGCGTCCTATCGTCAATCCCCATAGCCTTGCAGGCCCCGTCCAGATACGCCTTGCAGCGGGCCAGGCAATTATCCGCGTCTGGCTTCGGTCCCTTGAAAAACCAGATCACCCGGTAATGCGTCGGCATCATCCTGCGGCCATTCAGGGCTTCACAAGTCCGGCCCCAGGCTATATTCCGGGCACGGCTCTTGGCAGCCGTCTTCTTATAACCGGCCACAATGGCCCCCCTCTGCGTGAGGGGAGTCTTGGCGTTAGGCGAGAGTTCCCGCGGCGTGTGGGGCAAAGTAATGGTCAATGTGGTCATCATGCCTCACCTCCTTCCACTTCCTTCACGGATCCGTCAGAAACCTTCACTTCCGCGCATCCGGCCAGCGTCTTCCGCAGCCAGTTCTTGGACTCGGCCACCTTGGCGCCGGCATCCGCAGCCTTGCGCACGCCATGCACCAGCTTGTCAAGGTCGGTAATCCCTACCTTGCAGCAGCCTGTGAACGCAGCCGCCGTGATGCCGTCCGGGAATAAGCCGTTGAGGATTTGAAAGGCCGCAGCGGCATCCGTAATCGTAAACGCCTTCTTCCCGGGAGACAATTTCAGGCCGGGAATCTCCACCTCGGCTTTCAAATCCGCCTTCACCTTGGACTCCACGGAAGCCGCCCACCGCTTCGCCAGTTTGGCAAGATCATAGGCTTCCCTCCGTTTTTCGGGAGACCATTCCTCCCAGGCTGCCGTCAAATCCCCGGACGTCACCTGCACCAAAGCCAGCTTCACCGCCGGGCAGGAAGACTGGGCCCGGCAATACCGGCAAGCCTTCTCGCTGGGCTTCAACGGGGCGTGCTCATCCTGCGCCTTCTCAATGCAGGCCCGGAAAAACGCCCGCGCCTGCTCCACGCTCTCGCGGGTGTACCGGCATACGGCAGGCTCCTTCCGGCTCGCGTAAGGCTGCAAAATGCACACAAACACCTCGTCTATATCCCCCTCGTCAAACATATCCATCACCAGCACAGCCAGGGCGCTCAACTGCAAATTGCACTCGGCAGCCGCCACAGGCAGGCGGCCAAACTTATAATCCACCACTAAAGCTTTGAAATCTCTAACTGCGACCATGTCCGGCTTTCCAGAAAACAGGCGGTCTACTCGCTCAAACACCCGACTTTCCCGCCAAACAAGAGCATAACGAATTTCCTCACCAAGATATTTCTTGCACAGGGCGTTTTCCATCTCGCGGCACCAGGCTACGGCCTCCGCGTCCTCCGGCTCCTCCGGCATCATCCCCTGTTCCATGCAGGCGTGCAGCATCGTGCCCAGGGCGGCGTCCTCGCTCTCATCGTCCACGGGACACTTCTTCTCCGCCTGCCAGGACCCGGGGCAGAGGAAAAGCCGCTGCATCCCGCTCGCGCTGGGCCGTCCCTGCCGTTCGTCTTTGACCATTTCCATTGCGTCCATCGTCGTCAATAGGTTAGGGGTTAATGATCAAAAGAACCAAAGGAGGGCATATCCTCCGGCACATCCAGTCCAGGAATGCAGTCTTGCGGCGCCGGCGTAGCCACAGGCGGCGTGGCTTGCGTTGTCCTGGGGTCCGTCTTCGGCAGGGCGGGCTCCCTGGCGGATTGGTCGTCATCCGGGAACACGTCCTTCACCCGCACCATCCCGTCGGCAATGCTGTTGTACACCTTCCCCAGCTTCACCACCTCCGGCCTGGTGGTCTCTTCCAGCTTGTGCCCCAGGTTGGCTTCCAGTTGGGCACGGGAAACGCCGTACTCCAGAAACTTCGCCTCCATAGAGCGAATCATGTCAGCCAGGGGGCGGGAATCTCCATTCTCCAGCGTCTTCCTAGTTGCCGCCAGGGCCTCTTCCGTCAGCCAGCCGGGGAGTACCTGGAGAATACAGGCGCGGATTCGGCGGGAAGCCATGTTCGCGCACAGCTCGTACACGTCCCGTTCGCTCTCCAGGGCAACACGTTTCATTACCTTCTTGCCGCCCTCATACTCGTTCTTGTCACGGGTATGATTCACAGTAAAGGCAATCTCGCGGCGTACGTTGGTCTCCTTGTCAAAACAAAACGCCACACACTCGGAAACCATGCAGCCCTTGCCGTCCGCTCCCTTTGGATCCCAGTGCCGGGCAACCTCCTTCCATCCGGCCTCCGCATTCCCCCAGGCCCCGATCAGCGCCTCCGCCAACCGGATGCTGGGTCCCTCCACCGTCGTTCCCCCGCGGGGAAAAGCATACGTGGCGGACTGCGCCAGCGTCAGCCGGGAACAAGCCTGGTTCATGCGGGCCGTCACTTCGGCCAAGTCGCGTGGAAACTGCTTGGCAATCCAAATGGAGGCCAGCACGGAAGTAACGGCTGCATTGCTCGTCATGGCAGCCAGGGCCCCGCCACCTGCGGAAGCCTGAACGGCAAACGGATTGCCCGGCGCTTGATTGGAAAGTTCGTTTGTAGTATTGGTATTCACGTTATTAGTATTCTATTGGTTAGCTATTGATAACAGGCCGGGGTTCGGTTGCCGCCGTCCCCGGCCAACTGAATCAGTCTTGGCACTCCTCGCACTCGCAGCCAGCGATTCCGAGCATGGCGGCAATGGGATTTACGCCAGCTCTCCTGTGGACATCCTTAAAAGCAAGCTTCACCCCCAAAGAGATAGTTTCGGGATTGACGGAGAAACAATTTCCGGAGGCTACCAAGTAGCCGCGAGCCGCAAGCCATTTCGTACTTTGTGCAACGCCCATTCCCGTGACAGCTTTGCAGGAAGAAGTCCTGCTGATTACTCTTTCACCCTTATCAATCATAATATGCAGCAGGACAGGGGTCTTGCACTGATTCACAAGCTCTTCCAGGCGGTTATACGCTTCTTCAATCATCTCCACGGTAACGGGCGCTTGTTCAGCAGCGGTATCGCAGCAGCAGGCTTCGTCGGGCGTGCAGGGCTGCGCATCCTTTTCTTCGGTGTTGGTATTATTCACTGTATTGGTTTTCTATTGGTTATTGCTTCCTCATGCCATGAGGGCGGGACGGTTTTTTCCAAGCCGTCAAAAGCTTTCATGGGGGCGGAAGACTCCGGGCAAAACCCGGAATGCGGACTCTTGCCGGCCTGCAGCTCGGCGTTATCCAGCTCCACCGCCAGCCAGAACAGACTTACAGCGGAAAAACCAAAGGAGCAGGCTCCCAGAAATTTGAAAAAACTCTTCATGCCGCAGCCCCCTTTCGTCTTCTGCGCGGGGGAAGAATATTCATATCCACCCCATTCACTTGAGGCTTCTGCGCATGATCCTGCTGGTGGATATAGCGCCATACAGACAGGGCAGGGAACTCATAGGGGCATCCGGCGCTTCCTGTTCCGGGCAATGCCTGAATGCTGCCGTCCTGGACAAGGGCAAGAATACGCTCTCTTCCCCAGCCCGTCATGAACCTCACGTCATCCAGAGTGACAACTACCTTGCCGCGGAAGGCGGCAATCGCCTGCGCCTCGTCGGAATCAGGCAATAATCCCACGCTCGCCGCCTCTGGGGAGGAAGGAACAGGAGAAGAAGCAGCCTCCTTAAGAACCCTGGCTATGGTTTCCAGGGCATCCGCCAGACTCTTCAACGTTTTTTCATTCGTGCTCATATTCGGTTAATTAAAATGGCCGCCCGGACGGGACACTTTACGCCGCCCCGCGCCTGCCAGACCGTATTACTCTATATACCGTGTTTCGATTTGTGTTTTGGTTTCAGGCCCCACCTGGGCCGGGCGATTAGTTAAAGCTCGTGCCAGCCGAGCAGCTTCAAATCTTCGATCAGGGCTTCTTCCATGTCAGTCGTCATCATGTCCGTCGGGATTGTCGCACTGCGCGGCGTGATCCACTTCCCACTGGTCAATCGCCAGCGTCAAATCGTCCATGAGGCCCTCCGCTTCCCGGATGGCGACGTATTCTCCATTCACCCGGATGCACCGATCCTCGTTATCGTATTCGACAATCATGCCCGCTCATTTCTCATCTGATCCAGGGTTCTGTTTACTTGGCGTATGATGTGTTTATCTCCCAGGCTGATACCAAGCATCAACGCGGACAAGTAGCCTGCCAGGTTGAGCATCGTGACAACAATAAATTCAGTCCAGTTCATCATTGGTTATTTGTTAGTGATTAATATTGGTTGTTATTACTTAAATAAAAGTGGAGAGCCTGCCAATGTAACGTCTTGGCTTTGAATGTGCTCGTATTGCCTAAATTCATGCGCATGACGGCTCATTATTCTTGAAGATGAAAGCTGTCAGGCTACTATTCCGTTATGCCTAAATTCATAAAACTACAGGAAGGTCTTAATGGTGGCAGGTATTCCGATGGAAAACCCGGAGTATTCTGTTATGTCAATATTGATCATATTGTCGCAATTGAAGGATATGTGGGCTGTTGCTATATCATCACTACCGACCATGACTACCCTATCTACATTTCGCATGAACAGTTCCATGAAATTGTTACCCATCTGGAAACTATTGAAATTAAATCTACTGTAGGTGAACACTTTTTGTTCCAACATCGCTACCAGTCGAAGGAACGGAAACACACTCCTCCTCCAGTAGAACTACCGTAGCTCTCTCATTACGGGCAATGACCCGCACATAGATTCCATCCATCCAGAATGGAGTTTGCTCTTTTACTGCTCTAAGTGTTTGAAAACCTTCGGAACAGAGCAATTCTATACGTCCTTTTTGTTGCAACTCTTCTTTCATTGCAGGAGTAGCCAGGATTGTTTCGATGGGACCATACTTCATGCCGCGGGCTTCTTGGGGTTCTTCTTCTGGGTTGGGGGAAGCCCGCGCCTTTTGAGAATGTCAAGGAAGGCGTCTTCCGGATCCTTTCCGGATTCAACGCACTCTTGGATGAGTGCTTTACTTGCCGCTTTGTCTGCGGCAATTTTTTCGATGGGAATTTTGATTTCGATCATGGTTGTAATGGTTTTTTTCACTAGTTGGCATGAATATGTTTAGCGAATTTTCTCTATACGTCAAATAAAAAATGGCATGTTTTTGCTATGTGTTGATTTTTAGTCTTGCAGAATGGGGAAAAATCTCTATCTTGAGGCCATGGAAGATTTCAAGGAATCTGTAAAACGCTGGCTCAAAGACAATGGTAGAGACCGATTCTGGCTAGCAAAGCAGCTTTTTGTTGAAAAGGGAACGGTGGACGACTGGATGAAGAAAGCCGGGGTAATTCCTCCTGCCAAGGCGGAGCTGATTAAAAAACTGATGGAGCCTTCCTCTCCCGATGTTACGGGTGAATGCAAAGGTGCCTTGGACCTTGTTCTGAAACTGGACGCTGAAACCTACGGCCAATTTGCTGCTTGGGCTGCGCAAAGCGGATTTGAACCTACGGCAGACGGAATTGCCAAATGGGCCGTGCAGGTAGCTCATACAGCAGGAGTACAGAGCTCCCGTTCCCCACGCAAAACACGAAACACGGACTAAGGTGTTCTTATAGTGGGTTGTGTGGAAGTATAGGAATATTGTCTTCATAACTTGGATTTAAATTGAGGCAGCAGAACTCAGGACAAGTCCCCGTTTCCAAAAGGAAACGGGGGAATTTTTGCTGGTTGATCCAAATTCGAATACACGCACCAGATGTAAAATCTTAGGCAGCAGGTATATTCTCAAGGGTTAATCCCAAACGCTTCATCAACCATATTTGACCGCGGGGCGTCAAATACGGTGTCGGTTTGGACTGCTGAGAACCGTCAGAACGCTGAATGACCCGGTAAGTGAGACGGAAATACCCAGCTTCAATATACTCTTGGGCTGGAACATTGTGACGATTGCCGTGCCTCCCCATAATACCTTCATTGCGTAGATACTCAAACAAACGGTTCTGTCCTGTCTCCATTCCATTCTGAGCGAGAATCTTGGCAAACTCTCCAATCAGGATGCAGCCCTCGGAAACTTCCACGCATCGTCCGAAATATGCATAGGGAGCATCTTCCGCAGCTTTTGCTTCAAGAGCTTTTCTCTTCTCCCGTTCAGCTTTCAATGCCTGAAGCGTCAGAATCATGGCGTCCGGATCGGAAAGCATCTCTTCCAGCTTTGCTTTTGTCGCGTAGGCTCCGTGCTTCCGGATGGAGGGAAGAACCTCAGCGGTCACCCACTTCTTGAACTTCTTCGCCTCCGGCTTGCGGGAGCGTAAAATCAGAGAGTAGAGTCCGGATTCATTGATGATTGATACTTGCTGAGTTCCGCCAAGGGTGTCATTAGTAGTGACACCCTTTTCGTCATCGTCTAGATAGCTGACGGCTTGACGGGAGTTTCCAATTTCAAGTGTATCACAAACATCCTTTGCGACAAACCAGGGTTCCCCGTCCTTCACCACGGCGCGAACCGTGCAATTCAGGGTTTCGTTCTGAAACGGTACAACACCGTTCTGCGGCATCGAGGCATTTTCGCCTTGCGTTTTGTGGTTGATGATATTATTAATCATTTGCTTACATTAGTTGGGCTCACGCCCGTTATTAAAGGTCATCTGTTGGCGCAGGTGGCCTTCGTTGTTTTAGACATGGGCCGCATGTCCACGGTTGGCTTACTCAAGCCACGGAAGTTCTTTTCTTGCTCCGTTCTTCCAGCCAGGCTTTCACCTTTTCCAGATTGTAACGGGGGCGGGAACCACGACGAGGCTCAGTAACTTTGCCGATGTATATGCAAGGAAGTCCCTCTTTTCTCCATTGGGTGACAGTATTCTTTGATACTCCCATCATTTGTGCTAGTTGTAATGAAGATATGTATTCCATATATTTTTTTGGTTACTATAGTATCCTTAGTGTCACCACTAAATAATTTGTCATACTTCACTTTCTCGGTAAATGCATATTGACATATCTCCCGAAATCCCACTACATCCCTTCATGGCACTCAAAGATGATCCACAGTACGAGTACAAACTGGCTCTCCGGGATTGGATGAGAACGCGTGGGCTTTCCATGCGTTGGCTTGCCAGTTGGCTTGAAAAATCGGAAACTACAGTAAAAAACTTTCTCTATGGAACTAAACCTATTTCAGAGGAGAACAAAGAGAAGATAGAAGCATTACAGGTGGAATATGAAGACGGAGAATACAGTGATCATACCTTGCCTCTTGGCCATCATTTGATGGACTTAAACCCAAACTTTGATCCAGTCCCTAAAAAAATCACCTATGATAACAAAAGCGGAATTATTTGCTATTTGTCAAAAAAAACAACAAGCATTCTGCGGTCGTTAAACCTTTCTTCTATTTCTCCTCCTACGTATATGTATTATAATAAATTTTATATATATTCTTATGAGGAGGTTAATGAATTTTTATATGAAATCACAAAGGAGACAATTTCTTCTTATATGAAAAAAGAAAATATTGGAGTGGAAAAACTTATTTCTTCTTTTCTTCCGGCAGCTTATCTTGATAGTATATGTACTGGTAGCGAATCAGAAGAGAATTTAACAGAAGAAGAAAAATGCTTAAGAAATAGTAACTCAAGATTAAATGTTCCTAATCAAATTTTCCGTTATGCACTTATAGCTGCAGCCATAGCAGGAGCTTCGTATGTCGACGAATGGATTGATCGAGTTGTTTATGAATGGGCAAGGCAAAAGCAAGTGAATGATCTCACAGAATTCTTAGATTTATAGTTGGATCTTGATTTCATTCTCGCCCCTTTTCTTAGGTTTTTACGTTTCTAGTGGCTGTTTGATTCGGTCCAGGAGATTTTTTTGTTCTCTCTCAAAAACATCGTCTTTTGAAATCTCTTTTCCGTTAGCCGTCCACGTTGGGAAACGCGGGCGGTTTCTTATTGCCGCTCGTTATTCTTGAGGCATTGAAAGGCTGGGTAGCCACAAACATACACGGGGAGGCTTGCCAGCTCGCATTCTCCTGACGGTCAGCCAGACAAACACGGCGCAAAGGGTCAGGCAGAACAGGGTGTGGAAGAGGTTGGTGTCTACACTGGAGAAGATAGCCTACGAGGGTATTGGAGGCAAGCTTGCGATATGGGGGACACCGTTTCAAGATGAGCAAGAGGAAATGGCAGATATGCGGCCCAGCGTTCAGAATACATTCATCTTTACAATGAACATTTACGGACATATCATCCTCATAGATAGTATGCCTGACGGTGAAACAAACTCGTTTATATTGACGCTGAAAGGGAAAACCCCTGACGGCAGATATATTACGCCCGAAAACACTCGCATCGACGATCTCTTCAATCAACTTCAGGATGTTCGCAAGTTGGTTCAGGACGGTTCTGCTCTTATTTCTTTTGAAGAAGGCTCTTTGAAAACTATGATTGTAGGAGGAGCTACTGTCATTGCTGCTCTTGTCTCCGACATTCAAAATATTCAGCGGGGAAATTACTATAATGTAAATTCCAAGAGAATTACAGCAGTAGAAAGCCTGATGAACCAAGCAAGGAAAAACAATTGGGAATACGATTTTTCCACTCCGGACTCAGGTTCGCTCCTTGTGATATCCAGAGAAAATCCTCTGCCTCCCATAAAGGATGTCTGGATTCCTTCTTTATCTGTATTTGAAGGTGAAATAACAGATGCTGGTGGAAAAGATAAGCCTAATATTCATTTGTTATCCAACGGTAAAATTTTAAAGATAAATGCAACGAAAGAGCAATTAGGTTCAATTGAAGAAAATATGCTCTATAAAAATAAACGTATTAAAGTTTCTTATCTTTTAAATCCACGCACAGGCGATATGAAGGAGTATAAACTTCTGGCAATTCTGGAACAACCAACTCTAGACACAGATAAATTAAATCAGTTTATTGAGCAAGGCACCAAAGACTGGGCAGATGTTAAAGACATTACTGCCTGGGTAGAAGATCATCGAAAAGGAGGTGAGGCGTGATCGTTATGCTTGACACTGGGTACTTGATTACCTTGGCGGATGAAAACCGTCCTCACCATGGTGTAGCATTGCAGTATTTGAAAGCATTGGTGAAAGCAGAGTGTCGCATACTGATAAGCCCTATTGTTGTATCTGAGTACACTGTGAAAAGCAGTCCGCAACTCTTATTTGAGATGGGATGTTTTGAATTTCCTGAATATAATATTTCTCATGCACTAGAAGCATCCAAATTGAAGAAAAGTACTATGTCGTCGGATTTCCGAAGCGCTGATAACAAACGTACAGTCATCATAAACGATACCCAAATTATCGCACAAGCTTCTGTTGAAAAAGTCACCCATATTTTAACAGAAGACATAAACACCTTTTGTACTACTGTTAATAGGTTGAATGATTTGAAATTGACTAACATAAAAGCAGTTCTATTGGCTGATGGTTATCAGCCTGAGGTATTTGGGTTACTACAACAAGCTGCACTTCCTTTACCTGAATAACAGTTCATTTTCTCTATTTCACCCCTCCCCGGCACTCCGGAGAGGGTTCTTTTTACCTTCAATCCGCCACATCCACCACGGTCTTCATCATATTCATCAGCGCGACTCCTAGCGGTAAATACTGCCCGACTTTTTGGATCGTCTTCTTAGGCGGAATTTGGTAAGACTGACATCCTCAACCTCAATTTAGGAGCTGCCTCTATCGGGACAGCTCCTTTTTATTGGACAAATCCTCCCCTTCTTTAATAACAATTCCAGTACGCATTTTCAAATAATGATACTGAAACGATGATTTAGGAGTTGCTTGTTCTGAGAAAAGAGGCTATTATTTGGCCTCTTTACGTTAGAATGCTTCGCCCCTTGGTCTCCGGACCAGGGGGCTTTTTTATTACCACTCCCTATAAAAATATACATTATTTGTTAGGAAAATAGAAAATGCAGACGTAACAATCATAACATATATATCTTATGAAAACATATTGCATGCAGAACTGAAACATCTCAAACTGTATGAATATGAAGATAAAACACTTGCTGTTAGCTGGCTCCGTTCTCCTGGCCGTCTCGTGCACCACCCGTGTGGCAGACCTCACCGTCGCCTCCACCAAAAACATGGACCTGAAGCACACCGCCGGGTATACCACCACTTACAACGTTCGTTCTAAAGGGGAAGACAAAAAACATATCATCATCTTCTTCCCAACAGGCATTCCTGACATGAAAGAAGCCATTGATAACGCCATTGAAAAAAACGGTCCAAACTGTGTTGGTCTCTCCAATGCTACGCTTGAACGGAAATGGTTTTACATACCCTTCATTTACGGGCAGGAATCCTTCGTCGCGGAAGGTGACCCCATCATGAGAAAAAATTAAACCCTCTCATGTTCTCTCAACAGAGACTGCTCTCTTGGGTAACGGTCGCTCTTCTGACCGTTACCCTCCCTCTTCTATCCTCTTGCTCCCTCCTTGTTAAAGGAAAGCAGCCCGTCACCATCACGGCCTCGGAAAAAGACGCGGAAATTCGTGCGGACGGCGTTTATCTGGGGCAGGGGCAGGCCACAGTACAACTCTCCAAAGGAGAAAGTCACGCCATTACGGCCACCAAAGGAAACCGCACCGCTTGCGCCGCTATTGACTACAGCATTTCAACCACAGGCATCCTTGACGCAGTGGGCGGATGTCTCCTTCTATTGCCTGCTGTCGGTCTGGCAAGTGATGGGGCCTGGAAACTGGATGCAACCCATATCTATCTCAAAATGCCATGAAAATAACCTCACTCCTTCCCTTAATACTCATCTCTCTCACTCCCTTTGCAGGCGCACACCCTGGCGGCCTGGACGCTAACGGCGGTCATTACAACCGCAAAACAGGGGAATATCACTACCACCGGAAACCGGCAGCCAAACCGGCAGCGGAAGAAAAAGCGTACTGGATCAGCTCAACGGGCAAAACCCATAACAAAAACTGCCGGTACTACCGGGCTTGCAAAGGGCGAGCCAGCGATACACCCAGCGGCGTGAATTGTAAAATTTGTGGAGGATCAAACAAATAGTTAGAAAAAGTATGAAAAAGGTGGTGCTATTTATTTGCTTATTGAGCATTGTTTCTTGTGTATCTCCTCAACAAAGACAAGCTGAATTAAATATTCAGTTGGAAGAAGCGGTTAGATCTTCCGATGTCGGGAAAGCAAAAGATTTGATTGAAAAAGGAGCAGCTATAAATAGTGTTCGCCAACATAGATACGATTTTAACCCATTATTAGAAGCAGCAAATAATGGTGATGTTGCTATGGTGAAATTGTTATTAGATAAGGGGGCTAATATTGAGACAAGATACAACACAGGAGAGACAGCATTATATTTTTCAATATCATCAAATAAAAAAAATGAACAACATTTTATAGAAACAACAAAGTTACTAATATCAAGAGGGGCTGATGTAAATGCCTTATGTGGAGATTCTACTCCTCTTATAGCTGCTTCTGGAGGCAATCATTTGGAAGTTGCTAAGATTCTTTTGGAAAATGGAGCGAATATACATCAAGGAACAAAGAGTGTATACCCTCCAATATGGCAAGCAGTGTTATCTAATAACTCAGAAATGCTTCAATTGCTGATTAACTATGGAGCAGATGTTAATACTAAGAATATTAAAGGATGGACACCTTTATTTTATTTAAGAGTGCATGGACATAGGCAATCTGATATTGTGAATTTACTGATTAAAAACGGAGCCCATTTATAGCCAGCGCTACGCCCAGAGGCAATAACTGTAAAATCTGTGGAGGAGTAAATAAATGGAATTTACTATTTTAAGAGAAGATGTAAGCTTTATATTAAGTATAATAGCAACTATAGTTAGTGTATTTGTAGCATATCGTCAATATTCCCGTGATAAATTAAAAGTTGAAGCAAATTTTAGATTTGCTATAGGATGTTGGGGGCCATACACAAAGCATTATATAAGTATAGAAATTATTAATAAAGGAAGAGATGCTGTTTACATTCAAAATGTATATTTTCCATTGCATAATAAACAAAATTACTTTTCTGCGAAAGCCAGAATTTCTAATGGAGGGACGTTTCCTATTAAATTAGAACCATTTTCTAACGTTTCTGTATATTATCCACAAGAGGATTACGAGAGAATGAAAAAAATGGGAGCAAAATTTGCAGAAATAAAATTGGGAACAGGGAAAAGTATAAAAACAAATTCTTTCCCAACTGATTAATTACTAATATTATAGCAATAAATAGAATGCATGATATCTTTTCCCAATACTCTTTCCATATGAATTATTTGGGAAATATCACTCCCACGATTATTTTCGACAGGCAAGTTTTTGTATCTACTTCCCAACCCACTTATCCCAGTCCGCACCGTTCTCCTGAACGCTGCGGACTGTTTTAAGGGCAAACTCCGTTACATTCAGCAGAAGCGCCATCGTCAGGGCGGCTCCTACAGCAGCGGCGCCCCCCTTGGTTGTCCGTGGAGAAAAAGCCACCGTCCCCGCCGCTGCGGTGCGTAAAAGCTCGTGGAAAGAAAGGGCGTCATCCTCCCAGGGCCGTTCCTTGCCGTCAAACAACTTCCAGGCGTTGGAAAACGCCTTCCCGATATCCGCCGCATTAGAAAACGGCACCAGCAAATTATTCCCCGGCATAAAAGCATGATACCCGCACAGCTTCGCAATCTGCCTCGCACCATCACCAACCAGCCCGCTTAATACAGGAATCCCCATCACGGGCCCCATCGCCACATCAAACAGGGCGTGCCACCACTCCCGCTTCCGGCGGCGTTTCTCGTCATCGGTCATGAAATTAAGCAGGCCATTCAGAAGGGCCAGCACCATCCCGTGAGAAACCCACATCAACCCGGCCTTCCTCCATTGCCCGCTGCGGGCCAGGGAAAACACATTGCCCATCGTATTGATTGACTCGCCGCCCAGGAACAACATCCCCGCCTGCATCCAGGTTCGGTGCTGCGCGGCCAGGGACTTCTGCAGCTGCGTCATCGGCTGACCCTTGCGGGACAGGGAGCGCCGCACCTCCGCCATGGCGGCCGCGTCAAGCTCGGCCTCCGCAGCGTCCGGCGTCTCACGCTTCATCTTCCGGTAAACCGCATCGTACAAAATAGCCGCGGAAATCGCATTCCCCTTCATATCCACCCGCTCCAGCAAATCCATCCCCTCCCGGTTCCAGCGTTCCAGGCGGGACACCCGGCGCCCGGCCTCGTCGGCCCCCATGGCAGCCAGCGTAGCGCTGAACCGCGTCTTGTCGCGGCTGTCCAGCTCCGGCAGAGCCTCTATCTCGCGCACAGGCTTCACCAGCTTCCCGGCGTGATACCGGCGGACGGCCCCCAGCCACTCGGCAAGGCCAATCTCGTCGGAAGCATACATCGCGTTAATCACTGTCGTCACCTGCTTGGTCAGCGTCCCCACGCGCCCGGCCAGCAGCACCCGCGCCGCCGCGCCGGAAAGCCGGTTCATCAGGCGGTTCATATCCAGGTGCCCCCGGATACTCTCCGCCCCGGCGCGGTCAAACGCATCCGCCCAGGCCATCAGCTTGCCCACGGCATCCCGCCCCAACAGCACCTCCAGGCTCCGGCCCGCCTCGCCATCCTCACCCTTAAAATTCAGCAGGGCCCGCAAATCACGGCTGATCTCGGATCCGTACAGGTAAAGATCCTGCTCAGTCATGGCCGCCATAAACGCCGTGCAAACATCCATCTCCAAATCCAGATGAGCCTGATGCTTCCGGCGGGCGTGAATCAACCCGAACTTCCCGCCTGTGGCCGCTTCCCCGTAAGACGCCGCATCGGCAATCGACTTATCAATCGCCTCCATCGTCACATCGAAAAACGCCCGGAAATAATTCTCTATCAGAGGGAAGGGCATTCCATAACGCTTCTCGGTCATCTCCTGCACCTGTCCGCTCCGTTCATTCAGCTTCTCCCGTAAAGCATACGCAAACCGCATCACCTCATCCCCGGCAAACTCGCGCAGCCGGTCCATCACCTCCGCGTCAAACCCGCGTTCCGCCAGGGCTTCGGTATAATCCGCCTGCTCGGACAACAGCACCAAATACGCCGCCTCCATCCGGGACAGGCCATCCAGCCGGAAACTCTTCGGCTGATACCCCTCCTTGGCGTACTTCGTCCTGGAGCGCAGCATCTCCGCCCGCTCCCTCGCAAAAAACTTCTGATCCCCGTACCGCTCCCACTCCTTCTGCGTAAACACGCGCTCCATGTGCTCCAATGCCTTCTTCGCCTGCTTGGCGGAAATCTCCTTGCGGCGGTGCCCGAACAGGGCGTCCACCTCCTTCTTCAAATCCTCGGAAAGCTTAAACTCCCTCAAATAAAGCTGCACCGCTTCCAGCCCGTGGGACTTCACCTTCCGGCGCAGCAAATGAAGAAGGCGTTCCCGGTACAGGGCGTTTGCCTTCCTGTTCCAATCCGGTTCCCGCTCCACAACGGTAATCCCCGTATCCTGCTTCATGCGCCCCTCATAAATCCACTCGGCAATATCATACCGGTCCGCGGACCCCGCAATCTCCGCTACGGTATGATGCACAAAACGCAGCATCTCCTTCTCGCTCGCCTGCCGCTGCACATTAAACCGCGCCGCCCGTTCCTCAAACTGGCGGGCAACCCCGGCAAACGGCTCCACGGAAGAAAGCGCCTGCATATACTGATTAAAATTCATCAGATAATCAAACAGGGAAAGGGGCTTCTTGGGGAGGGCCCGCAGCCTCGCCTTCCGGCGGAACGTCGCCATCCTGTTATCATCCAACTCCCCGGTGGCCTGCAGCAGTGGGGCGGCCATGACGGCAACCTCCAGCTTCTTATTCTCCGCTGCATTCTCCCAGGCATGGCGGGACGTGGCAATCAATTCTCCAAGGGCCGCGCCGCACTTCTCCGCGGTATTCACGTCCATCTGTTCATAACAGGCGTAAACCTCAAACTCCCGTTGCGTTACGGCCACCTCTTCCAGCCTCCCTTCCTCGTCGGGCAGCGTCACCAGCACCAGCGCATCCGGGGACAGATCCTCCCACCTCTTCCCCTCCTCGGCATCCTCCGGAAAATTCTTCTGGAAAAACTCATCGTACTGGCTCTCGGTCATCTCCAGCAGGCGCAAGCACCTCTCCAGCCTCCGGTAACTCTCCGCGTCCATCTTCCCGCGCATCGGCTTCCCCTGCGGACTCGTCCGCGGAGCCACGGAAGCCGCCACGCGGCGGATACGCCCCAGTGTCCGGTCCTTCCGGAAGCGGTCAATCTGCTCCACCACGCGCTCCATAAACTTCCCCACAAGCCGGAACACCTTCTGCTCCCCGTACTCCTCCAGAAACTCGGCCCCGTGCTCCTCAAACAACCGGCGCCACACCTCCTGTTCCACCCCCTTGCGGGCCGCCAGGGCGGCCCTGTTATCCGCGTCCGGAGCAGAATCCAGCTCGTAATCAGCCTGCCGTTCGGCAATCTCCCTCCGGGCCTCCACCACCACATCCTCCAGCTCCGGCCTCTTCTCCGCCCAATTGACAAAACTCCTGCCAATGCTCCCCTCCATAATCTCCGGCCACCTCCTCATAGGAATCGCTTCCAACGCGCTGGCCACTGCATCGCCCGGCGCCATCTTCCCGCTATTCCCGTAAAGCAGGGAAAACACATTCAGCCAAATATTGTAAGGTTCCAGCCCAAACCCGTAAGAATCAGGCAAATACCGCTCCACCGTGGAAATCAGCTCCTGCGCCTCCGCCAGCAGCTCAAGGCCGCGCTCCCGGTCCCCGGTCTCAAACAGGCGCAGCTTACTCACGGACCGCTGCGTGGCGGCCCGCATCCTGAACACCATCTCATCGTAAAGCCAATCCCCGTTCGGAGCCAGAACCCTGCCGGCCATCCGTCCAAACCTCCCGGCCCCGAACGTAATGCCGCCAAGCTCCGTAATATCCCCCGTCAGCGGAATCGAAAACTGCGGAGCGTCCAGCAGCCGGAACCCGTTCAGCCCGCTCATCAAGACCCCCTCGCTATTCTTCTCAAACGTCCCGGCTAGCCGCGCCTCCTGCTCCCCGTGGGAAAAAACATACACAAACGCCGGCTGCAACGTCCCAGCCTCCAGCTCCCGCTTCATCCGCTCCAGGCGGGGCAGGGCCGCCTTCGCCCAGTCGTCGCCCCGGCCCGCCAGCTGGCTCATGCTCCCGCCCAGATAAGCAAGCGCCTGTTCCCGGCTCATGCTCCCGGCTCCCTGGGCAAACCCCTCATACCCCTGAATCACATGCTGCACCTCGTGTAAAATCGTATCCAGCACCATGCCGGGAGCCGCGTTCTTCCCGCCCCGTGCCACATTCACGGCAATATAATGCTCCTGCGGATCGGTAAACCCTCCCGTGCCGCTCCCGCTGTCCCGGTAAAAATCCACCCGCAGCCTCCGCAGCTCCGGGTAGGCCCGGAACAACTCCGGAAAATCCAGGGCCGCGGCCAGGGAAACATTCACATGCCCCCCCTCGCTCACGCTGACGTGCTCCTTCCTCAACCGCACCCCGCGGGAATCAATAATCGCCTTCCGCTTCCCGTCCGCCGGATCCGTGTAGGAAAGGCCGTTATTGTGGTACTCCTGGAAAGATTCTGCCTTCTCCCCAATAATGGAAAACGTAATATCCGGACTATCTGAATCAAACGTCCCGCGGTTATCGACAGCGCTCTTCACCTGCCGGGAATCCGTAGCCATCCCCCACACCTCCGGACTCCCGTCATAAGCATTCCTGCCCTTCAAAACAACACCGTCATAACCCGCGCCATGAGCATTCCCCTCATCAAACCCTCTCCTCAACTCGTGAGGAAACAAATACCACGCCATCGGGGAACCCTTCACGTTCTCCGGCACACCCTCCCCGGAAAACGGGCGCTGTGAAGCATCGCCAAGATCCAGCATAAACGGACGCCTCAACCTCATAAAACACGCATACAGCCGCGCACTCTCCAACCCGGTCCCCGGAAAACGTCCCTCTAAATCATAAAGCACATCTTCCGCCGTCTCCGGCAGGGAAGAAAAAAACAACAACCCTCCATCCTCCCGGCTCCGGTTAAAATTCTCTCCGGAACGCTCCACGTCAAACACGGTAAAAACATGCGGAGAACCATGATACACCACCAGCGGCTCCCCATTCTCGTCCACTACCTTGGAAGCGTTCTCCGGGTCATGCTCCCAATCGCCAAACCAACTCTTAAACGCCTCCGTGCGCACGGAAAGCCACTGGTCTTCCGTCAGGTTCGTATCCTTCCCATTCGGAGCCTTCATGAACGTCCCGTCAGCGACCGCCTTCTTCCTGACAGCCGCCTTTTCCTTCTCGACAAAAGAACGGTAAGAAGATAAATTACGGATAGAAACCCCGTCCTTGAAGGGTGTAGAGAAACGGCCTTCCCGGCTAGTGGCTCCCCTAGTGGCGGGGTTTTCTATTGTAAGCTCAAGAGTATAAAGAATATTTTCCCTCTCTTCTTTAAGAGCAATCGCCGTGACATTAACATCAAACGCTCCTATCCCTTCAATATCTACCGTATTGAAAAAATGATAGGCTCCGGATCGTGAAGGATCACCCTTGTACGACTCTTCAAACAAAGCATCCTCCGCATTCTCAAACAACTCATGAATGCGGGTGGCTGCCGTATAATGAACCCTCCGGGCCTCCTCCGCGGAAAACCCAAGCGCCTTCAAATTCGCCACGGACATTTGTGAAGCCCCGGCCTTGCCCACCGTCTTGCCGGAAACGCGCGCCTCAATCACGGCCTGGATCCCCGTATTCTTATTGACGAACACCTTGCCCTGCAACGGCTTCAACCTCGCCCGCATCCCGGCGGCGGAACTCACCACATCCCCGGAAGAAATGGACACCAGGGAAAAATTCGCTGCGGGAGCCTCATCTTCCGCAGGGGCGGCCCCCCTCGTCAGCGTCGCGTCCAGCATCCGGCTCACATCTTGGGAAAGCTGCAACATCCCCGTATCGGCGGAACCCTCCTCCTGTTCCGGCGCCTCCAAAGGAAGAACGCCATTCTCCCGGTCCACCTCCTCCCGCGTCTTCACCCCCAGCTCCACCATCACGGCGTCATTGGCTTCCTTAATCAAATCCTCATGCAGGCCGAAGTTCTGCCATCGGGCCCTCTGCGCCTTCAAATCCTTCACCACCGCCTCCAGCGCGGCGGCATCCCTCACATCCACGCCATACTTCCTGGCCGTCTCCGGGCGTCTGCTCGCCCCGCTAATGGAAGAAATCTCCCTCGTCAGCTCGCTCACGCGGGCGGCGGCGTACTGGGCCAGCCTTGAAAAATACTCCTCCGCGTGGGAATTGCCGAACAAATCCGTCTCAAACGTCATCCCGGCCGCCTCCGCCAGCCCGCGGATGCGGTCCATATTCGCGGCCACCTGCATCACGGCCAAAGCGGCCTGCCAGCTCTTCCCCTCCATCAGGGCACGCAGCCCGGCCCGCTGCACCTCGTTCTGATTGCGGAACGCCATCGCCACGCGCCAGGCGTCATCCGGAGAAACAAGCTCATTCCCCAGCGCGTCCAGCAAATCGGAACAGCCGTACAGGCCCAGTTCCACCCCGCGGCGGGACTGCCCCTTGCGGAAAATCCCCCTCTCCACCGCCTCCTCCTTCGTCAAACGCTTCCGGCTCACATAACGGGCAATCTCAAACAGGGAAGCCTGCCCGTCCCGGATATTATTCTCCACATCATGCGTCTGCGCCCAATCCAAATCAAACCCGGCCGCCTCATCATACACCGTGCAATTAATATCCTCATCCGTGCAGGCGTTAAAACGGTGCCGGCCGCTGATCACCTGCAGGTCGCCATCCTTCCGCCTCCACACGGAAATCGGCGCGGCATTGCGCTGCCACGCCCCCACAATCGGATTCACCACCCCGGTCTGTTCATCCGCCCCCTGCTTAAACTGGGGCACATCCGGGCAAAGCGTCAGCCGGGACTTCTCAATAAACCCCTGGCGCACCCCCTCCTGAACCTCAATAAAAGCCCCGTTAAACACCCCTGACCCATCCGGCTCGCCCAGCGCCTCCACGCGGGCCTGCTCCCGCTCGCGCCGCGCCTCCTGCGCCTCCGGAGAATTCTCTTCTGCGGCAGCCTCATCCGCTGCCGCCTGCGCGTCGGCCTCATCCTGCGCCTTGCTCTCCGCAAGCTCATCCTCCAGCGTCCGGGCCTCCGTCGCCACGCCCGCGCCAAACATCGCGTCCAGCCCCGCCTGCGCTCTGGCCCGCTCCATGGACAACTCCATCAAATCCCCCTGCTGGTCCCGGTACAGGGCATTCCCCGCATCCAGCATCACCGCCAGGGCCTGACGCACCGGCAGGGAAAACACGCCCTGTTCCTCCGCCTGGCGCACCATCTCGCCCAACTCCACGCGCGCCTTAAAATACCCCAGGAACCTCACCAGGTGATTCAGCAGCCTCCGCAGCCAGGAGGGCAGGGACGTACTCCGCACCGCGTCCGCCAGCCAGCGGGAACGCCCGATTTTGGAAAACGCCTCAATCGCGTCATGACCCGTCACCGGCTTCCCGGCGTCCAGGTGAATAAACTGCATCTCCTCCCCCCGCGCCTCCGGAAACAACTCAATCATCACCCTCTGCGCCTCCTGAAGCATCACGCCGAACTCGTCCCAGGACAAACCCTGCTCCGCCTGCCAGGAAATGACCGCCTGTTCCATCGTCTCCTCCATCAAATCCTCCACCGTCGCGCTCCCGCGGGCATACCTCAACACCCGGCGGAACGTATCTCCCCGGCGCACCTTCGTCACATAAGCGTTGGAAAACGGGGCATCCATGGCAGGAGCCTTAAACTCCGGGTTCCGGGCCTGTTCCGTCCTGATGCGTTCCTGGGCTTCCTCCCATGTCTGCACAAGGGTCCCCAGCGGAATATGCTCGCTCAACGCAGCATCCATGCGGGCGGCGGCCTCCTCATAACTCACCCCCTCCGCCTCCAGGGCGCGGATAGCGGCCATTGCCATATCCGCGCGGGCCTTCATCTGCCCCAGCGTCTCCGGGGCAATCACCACCCGTTCGGCCCCTGTCTGTTCATCCCTCACCGTGCGCGTAATCACCTCCGCCGCGTCAAAACGCCCCTGGGCAAGAGCCTGGCCCACGGTCACATCCCCGGCCAGCAAATGCTGCGCCCCGACAATGGCATGTTCCATATCGGCATCCACAAACGCCTGCAAATAAGCCGTCATCTGCTCGCCGTCCATCAGCGTGTAGGAAGGGGTGCCCTCTTCCTGCCCCTCTCCGGAAACGGAAGCATCCTCCCGCGGCGCTTCCGTACCGCGCGCCGGAGCATACACCCGGAACATCCCCTCCTGTTCCGCCGGCTCCACCCTGGGAACCATGCCGGCATCCTCGGCGGCCCGCCACGCGTCCAGCTCCCGCAAAGACTCAATGCGTTCCCCGGAAAGGCGTTCTCCGGCAGCCGCGCTCGCCCGCTCCATGGAAGCCTGCGGATCCTCCATCCAGGAATCATGCAAATGGGAAAGAGCCTTATTCAAAAAACCTTCGGCGGTCTTTTCCTCCCTGGCTTCCAGATACCCCTGGACCGTGCCTCCCAATTCCTTGTAATGTTGCAAAGAAAGGCCAAACTCTTGGGCCGCCTTTTTGATTTGAGGATAATTAAAGCCGGACATCCCAAACGTAAATGCCAGCAGGGCAAGACCCTGTTCTCCGTGCATCATCTGCCCCATATCGTCCAAATACTGACGGAAAGTCTGTTTTCCGCGTTCGTCCGTCAGGTTCATGCTCTGTACAGTACGCATCAAATACCCGGCTGTAGGCTCAAGAATGGCCTCTTCCGTAGCGCCGGAAAGCCCTTGAATAGCGTACTGGGCCTTCGGACTCGCCATCCATTGAGCCCGCCACGGGGCCAGCTTCCCGGCGGCCTTCCCACCGCCAAGCGCCTTCTTCAACCACTTATATCCGGGCGTCAACCGCCCGATGGGGGAAAAAGCAATCATCTCTTCCAGAGCATCTGCCTGGCCGAACATCATGGCCCTCTTCTCCGTTTCCTCCATCGTTAACCCAATGCTTACCCCCTCATCCCTGCGGGATTGCATGGCGGAGGAAGCTCCGATAGCAGGACCAATGGCAGGAATGAACCAGGGAGCCGTATCTCCGATAATGGAACCAAGCTGCGAACCAATGCGGCCAACCAAATGACGGTCCTCCCCTTCCAGATATTCCTTTTCCCCGGCTTCCATAGTTTCAACCAGATCGGCAGCCCAGCGGCGTCGTATCTCAAGAAAAGTGGCATCCTTCTCAATCTGAGCGCGTGCTTCATCCACATCCATTCCGGAAGCAATCAACTCCGGTAGACGCTTAGCTGCATTCGTAACGGCATCCACCTCTCCCATTACCTGTAAATTCCGCCAGGCCTTCTGACCTGTCCGCCATCCCTTCACGCCCCCGGTGCGTACCATCCCCGTTACCCCCTGGGCTGCCTTATCTATCCAGTCAATCCCGGTCCACTCGTCACCGTGCTTATCCTTGGCGTGCTTCCTGGCGTCATTATAAAACATATTCAGCACAATGCGCCGTGCCAACTCATCATCTCCCACCTGTTCCGCCAGATTATTGATGATCCTGTCGTCGTACAGGGTGCCCTGCGCATCATATTCCCGGACAAGTTGCATCCCTCTGCGGGCTCGTCTGACACTCTCCCAGGAAATGCCCGCCTCCTGCATCATCATTACCTGTTCAGGGGAGGGAACAACAGTGTCTCCGCGCACGTACCGGTCAATGAAGGGATCAATCGTAGCAGCCAATGCCTCCCGTGCCTGTTGCTGTCGCTCCTGCTCTGCCTGATAAGCACGGGCTTTTTTCTGGAAATCCTTCCAGACGGCAGCCTGTGCGTCCGCCACGGTGGCAAATTCAGGCATCTCTTTTCCCTGTGCCAGCCAATACATGGAGGGATTATCTCCATGGTTGGAACCAAACAAACCGCGCAAGGTCTCAAAACCGGCATATGCCGGGTCATCCATATAGGGGCTCTGCGCCGCTTCCGTTGGCTCTGACAATGCCTCTTTCTGGAGTTCTTTCAATAAATCCATATCTTGGGACAGCCCCAACCTCTCAAAAACATCCTGTGCAAACATATATTCTTGTGCTAAAACTATTGGTAAAGAGGAAGAAGAGCGGAGTCGCCAATATCGTTCACCTGCGTGTAAGTATCGTCTCCACCCGGCAAAGGAGGCAGCAAACCTGGTCCGTATCCATCTTCCGGCGCTTCCGATTCATCCTTCCCGTCGTAAATGCTGACATTCCCGCTGGCCTGTTCACCGGGAAACCTTAACGCCATGCGTTCATAAAGCGGTCCTGAAACCTCAACGCCCCGCGGGGTTCCCTCATAGACCCCGACGACGGGAACCCTTAGGAAAGCTCCATTGCGTCCCAGAGAAATGCGGGCAAAAGGTCTATTCCCAAACTTAGCCTTGATAGCCTCATAAGCCTGCTTGGAAACATACGCTCCGGATGTAGCATGCCGGACAAAAGAAACAGGGTGGTTCTCAAGAGGGGAAGGCAAATAAGGTCTTTGGCCCTTAATATATTGTGCCGCCTTCTTTTGCTGGGCCTCCCTCTCTTCTGGAGACACGTTCAACTCTTCCTGTTGCTCAAAAGAATACAAAGGCATGGACTCCAGCGCCTTCTTCATGCGGCTCTCGTCAGATCTTTTCTTATCTTCTTCAATAATAGGCCGATAGGCAAACCTGTTCCCGGCATGAAAAGCGGTAAATTGATGGATCTGCGCAAGATCTTGGGCAAGTGTGGCATTGGGATGAGCCTGTCTCCACTCCGTCATGGAAAGTTCCGTCTTATACAAAATATCTGCCTCCACCTCATCCCGCGTACTCTCTGCCTTCTTAATCTGCTCCTGGTCGCCACTCTTGTAAGCATTAGCTACCTGGTAAGAAAAATAAGGAATATACACATGATCCGGCATGGCCTTCAAAACGGCCTCTATATTATTCCGGTTCGTATTGGGTCTCCCCATGGCGTCAATCCGGTCTTCTACAAACAGGCGCAGCTTCCTTTCATCTCCAAGAACCTGTCCATACTGCCCCCACTTCTTCAACATGTCATTGACGTACCTCGTTCTTTCTTCGCCGGAATTGGCGGGAGGCAGATTCCGTAAATCCTCCCGGAAGGCAAACTTAATGGAAGGGGCGTATTTCCCGTAACTGCCGGTCCGGTTATAATGCTCCACCCAGTCGTATTCCTGCTCCGTGGCTCCGTAACGGAGGGAAGCTTTCGGCCAAAGAGAACCCTTTCTGTAACCGGGCGCTCCATCTTCACCTTCGGAGCGGTTCGCGGAACGTAAAAACCTTCTGGTCTTCTCCTTCAGCTTTAAAACATCTCCTGCGCCCAGAGCATCAAAATAGCCGTCCCCAAGCTTCGTAAAAGCAACACTGGGGTTAATCAGCATATCCTGCTCGTATTCGTCCAAAAGGCCGTTCCGTGTATCTTCCAGAATACCGTTGTTCATTCCATTCTCAGAAATAATGCCGGCCTCGTAAGCCTGAATGCGCCTACGGGTGGCTCCCTGGAAATCCCTCCGCAGCAAATCCCCCTTCAACCCTTCCTCAAAAGCCTGCCTGGACTCCTGAATCTGCCCCTTAAGCATCAACTCGGAAGCCCGCCCCTGGAGTCGGCGCATCACATCCTGCTTTCTGGCTCCGAACCTGGAGGCCTCCTCCTGGGAAACAAAACTCCCCTTCAACCCGCGGAACTTCCCTTCGTAATTCCGTACAAACGTATTCAGGGCGCTCTCTTTCAGCCTCCCGTCACGATCGTAAAAAGACAGCTCATGACCGCGGGCAAACCCCAATCTCCGTGTTATCTCCTGCTCAAACTCGCTGGCCAAATCATTCATCTGGCCTTCCAGGCGCGTCTGCTCGCCGAAATCCTTCATGCGCTGGTACTGGTGGGCAACATCAGACACAAACTCCTGGGCATTCTGCAGCGCCCTCTGAACGGGCTTGGAAGAAACATCCGGCATCTGGACCGGGGAAGGGGTGGAGGAAGCCGCATTCATCCGGGTTCCTCCGTACAAGGGTTGCTGTAAATCACTCATCTTCGTTCATCTTGAAACGGTTAAAACTTAAAAACCTTGGGATGGAAATCTCCTTCCAGTCCTCGCGTCCGCGGATGCAGCGCTGCCACCTTGCCCGGTCAAAACGCCCCTGCACCAGACAAGCCAGCTCCCTGACGGCCTCCATGCGGCCGTGGGCAAAAAGAATAATCAGCGTCCTGGGGGACTCCGGATCTGGCACCCCCGCAAAAAACAACGAAGGGCAGCACCACACGACCCCGCCTCCCGCATCCGCCAGGGAAACGGTCTCCCGGAACCAGCCGGGGCGCTGGGCTTCCATCAGTAAAAAAGCCTGCTGCATGGGAGAAACGCTCATCTCTTTCCAAAACCCATGAAATTAGCCAGCAGGGAATCCCTCAACCTGTTGGAAGACTGTATGCTCCCCGGCACCATCCCCCCCAGGGAACCGGAAAGGGAATAAGCATTCATCATCCCGGAAAAAGCCCCCTGGGCTCCTCCTACCTTGGCTCCCCACTCCTCCCCGCTCTCGGTAACACCCCCCAGCAATCCTCCACCGGACATTCCTGCCGCCCCCATGACTCCCCCCGCCACCGTCAGGGCCGTCTGAATCATGGCAGAACCAAGGGCATTCTGTGAAAGCATCTTATACTGGTCCGCCTCGCTGTGTGCCGCCATCATGGCCAGATCACCCTGGTATCGGGCGGACTCCGCGGCAAACCGCTTATTGGCATCGGAAACCGCGTTGGAAAGGGCCGCATCCCCAATGGCGCTCTCCCACACATCCGCCACCGCCACCTCCGCCTGGCTTCCGGAACCCTCGGAAGTAAAACCGGATCCGCCGCGCTGTGCCCGTGCAGAACCCATGGCGGCATTCTGATTCTGGCGCATCCGCTTCATATTGCGGGCGGCCAGGTGGGAATCGGAAACCGCCTCTGCCTCCAGGGCGCGGGCCTTCTTCTCATAAGCCGCCTGCGTGGCGCGCCCGTTGCTCAAAGCCGCCTGCCCCTGATACTTATACTGCTGGGAAACCCCGAAATCGGAACTCATAACATCAGAAAATGGAACTGTTTAAAATCTCTGTTAACGGATCCTGGTCATTGGAAGAATGCTGGCAGGTGTCCCAATAAAGGGCCTTGCTTAAAAACGCCTCACCCTGTGCCTCCAAAGCGGCCGCAAGCTGGGGTGAAGAAGCCAGCTTCAAAGCGCACCTGCCAGCCAGAAGAAACACAACGCCCTTGATGAAAAACGGACTATGATCCGGCAGCACTTCGGAGCGGGCCACCTCGTCGGAAAGATAATCCACCACCAGCTTATCGGTCCCGGCGGCGCGTTTCCCGTAACGCTCAACCACCAAATCACGCCCCTCAATGCGGAACAAATCCGCCCCCACATACAGCACGCGCAGGCAATCATCCGGAATCGGATGCCTCATGACAGAGCGCTCCATCTCAACCCGTTTGGTTGCCCAGGTCCATGCCCCGAACAACAGCGCTTCCTGCAACACGGTAGGCCACCACAAATCAACGGTGCGACCGGCTGGGGAACCCTTCACATACTCCCGGTCCCCCAACTGGGCCAAAGCCTGGTTAAAAACGGTCACCTTATCCATTTGAGGCATCATGCCACATCCCCAGGACTGATGAATACAACCGTAACTTGAACAAATGAAAAAAGAAAGGGCGCCCCGCACAGCAGGACACCCCTCCGAACCAATAGTCAACGCAAAAAAAACTAACCGGAAATCCCCACCAGCTTATTATAATAATCGGTAGCCTCCCGCCACTGTGGATGTGAAGGATCGGCGATTGCCTTATAATAACGGTGATTGGGGTCGGACAAAACAGCTTGAGCCTCGTCGGCAGGGGCCGTCTTCGCCGGAATCTGACCGCCGCCCTTCAAGCCTCCCTCGCCTATCATCCGGGAAATGGCGTGCAGAACGCGGAACCCGTCCGGACTCGCAAACACAGCCATCTTCTCCATAGGAACGCCGGACTCCACGGAAAGCTTCCGGGCAAAAGCCTTGGAGGCAGAAACATTCGTCTCATACTCCGCTCCCCATTCGTCCTTCAACGCTTCGTCAGCCTCCTTAAAAGCCGCCTCCTCGTCCGCGCGGATGCTGGCAGCCACCTCGGAAAGAAACTTCCCGGCGGCATCGGCCGGCAGCCCTGCCGCCCTGGCATGTCCCTTCAACATATCCCGCAGGGCATCATTCTCCACAAACCCCTCCCCAAAATCAATCTCATACTCGGTCTCCTCCTGCGGAGAAAGCGGGGGAGGACTGCCGGGAGCCGGATCGGGCTCTTCCGTACCCCCTGAAAAATCGTAGGGATTGGACGGGACAGGAGGATCCGCGGGAGATCCGCCTCCCGCGGGATTCGCAGGAGGAGCGTCATTCGTGGGAGACGGAGCGCCATTGCCGCCAGCCCCCCCTTCCGGAATGGCCTCTTCGTATAAGAACCTGTTATGGAATAGTCTACTATAGGTCATGTAAATCAGGGTTATATTGTTCAATCTCGTATCTTACCCACAGGAGAACTTCCCGCTGGGCATCTCGGCGCATTGCGTCAAGGGGATCGTAGGAACCAGCCTTCCCTTGAAAGCAGGGCAAATTCGTCTGGAACTCCTTCTCTAAAATATCCAGCACCTCCGGAGTAAAAGCCTCCTTCAGCGCGGCTCGTCTCCGGTTGAGCCTCTTGAGAAACTCAACCTGTTCCGGTGTCGGCTTATCTTCAAACATATTCATCATCATTCCGTATTAAACTGTGCGGACGCCGCGGCGCTATCCCTGCCGGCCTTGGCCAATTGTTCCGCAAGGGCGGCCTGACGCATCTGATCCTCCTGAGCCCTCTCCTCCTCAACCATCTTGCTATTCTCGGACGCGGACACAATGCACTTGGACGGGGCGCCGGAACTGTCCCACATAAACCGCAGCACCTCCCATGCCTTCATGCGCTTGGCAATGCGGGTATCGCCCGAAACCTGGATATACTTCGCCAACCCATTCAGCACCCCCTCAAGGCCGTACCTCTGCAAACGGTCAAATGCCTGGGCAATCTTGCCCAGATAGCGGGTGCGGGGAGTCCGCAACTCAAACTTCTCCCCATCGGCGGAACGGACAAAAAACTCATCAGGCGCGTCGCCCGGAAGCACGGCCCCCTGCATATTGCGGAACATCAGGCAGACAATGCGATTCATCATCGTCTGGAAATCCTGCGAAAACTGAATGAAAGAAGAAAAAAAGCAAATAATGCGTTCCGACTCGCGGGCATTCACCTCCGTAGCCGTCATCTCGCGGTCCACGCTTGAAACCACCTGGAGAATATCATTGAAAAACGCCTCCCTGATCAACTTCTCCTTCTTATCTTGCCGCTCCAGCATAAACCTCACATCCCCCACGTTCGCCCATTCCCTCGGAAACTGTGAACCAATAAGCTCATCCGGAACAACCGTCTTGCCTCCGGCCCGCAAATCAACCTCCTTTGCCATCTTAGCCGACACAATAACGCTGGGAATTGCCGCCCGGCTGCCGGCCACATCCATCACCCGATCCATCAGCAGGGTAGCCTTAATCTCCGGCAGCACAGCCTTGCCCGGAGCCTCGCCGTAAGAAGAAACGCCACCCTTCAAAAAGCGCGTCACCAAAAAAGGAAACTCGTAAAAGCCGCCATGGAAAACAATCTTCTCCGCCTCCCTGGCAATATACACGTCCAACCACTTGCGGCGGCCAGGCCTTACCATGTCGGAACCGAACTGCGCCCGGCTGTTGGGCAGTACAAGGTGAACAAACTCGAACATCTCGGTGTACCGCCTCTCCGCATCCTTATACGCCTCCTGAATCTTGACAGGCAGATTGCGCAGCTTAAACATCTCCACGGCCTGCTGGGCAGTAAACTTCAACGTCCGCACTAGCGTATTCACCTCCCCGTGGGCTCCCTCGGCAATCGCATAAGTCCCGGTAGGGACGTGTTTAAACACCAGGGACCCGTCACGGGAAACATCTGCAAACATGCAGCCTGTCCCTGTCAGGCAACGGTCCAGGTAAACCTCGTGGGCCGCCGCATAGAAATTGGAATCCGCCAGCGCGCGGTAGACGGCCTCCGTCGCTCTGCTGTACCAATCGTCCTCATCGGTGTAATCATCCCTTTCCTCCTGCGGCCGCAGGGAAAACCACTTCTGATCCATGGGAGTAATAAAAAGAAGATGAGCGGACGCCAAATTCAAAAGGGACTTATGCGCCACCGGAGAAAAACTGGACGCAGCCGTCATCTCATTAGCCTGTTCCTGCTGGCGGGCCTTCCCCTCCATCCGCGGCATAATGCGCCGGCGCAATTCATCCCAATCCCCGGAATTCTTATTCATCTCCGTGAACAGGGCGTCTGCCGTCCTCAATAAATCTTTAACATTTTCCATGGATCTCCTGTGTAAAAATCAACCCAGCGTCTTCCTCAGGCCAGCCAGGGAAGAAAGAGGATTACTCCGGTTCGTCGTATTACTAAGCTTCAAGCGGCGGCGGGCAGACGAATTCACCGCATTCTCCGCTTGGGAAACATCCTTGGTTTCCGTAGTAATAACCTTCTGCTCCGGGGCATTCGCCATGGCATCGGCCATAGCGTTGGCGGCGCTTGCCTGCTTCTTGGCCGCCTTATTGGCTCCATATCCCCCGAACGTGGCGATATTTGCCAGGGCCCCTCCGACAGCTTTTAATGGATTTGAACTCATAACAACTAATGGTAAACAACTAAACAAGCTCCTGCGCCACGCTGAACGCATCGTCGCAGCGGTTCAGCCAACCCTTCCTGAAGGTCGGAAACTGCCTGCACGAGCGGTAAAACGCCTGACGCTTCTCCTGCAGAGCGATAAGGAACACCGCTTCACCCGTGGCGGCCAGCTGGTCCTGCAGCTCCTGCCGGGTCCTGTGGCCGACAATCCCGTCCACCACAAGCCCGGCGCCGTGGATGTTCAGCGCGCGCTGCAAAATCTTCCCGGTATTCCTGCTCCCGGAATTGAAAAAATGGTCCCGCAACATAAACTCCGTGGCCGGAAAAGCGTCAGACCCCAGCCAGGAGCGCACGGCGGCGGTATTATCCAGGACGTACTGGAGACAACCTTCCCAGGCTTCCTCCCTCCTTCCGGCATCCAGCAGGGCCTTCAATCTGTTAAACACGACCGGTTCAATGCCGTCGCAAATGCCGCAAATCTCCCACTTGCCGCCCTTGTCGGCGGCAGGAAGGCGGGAAACGCGCA
>OIZQ01000207.1_pt1 | contig 36171 bp, 10 predicted proteins | sample 1588491 | NCBI WGS metagenome assembly OIZQ01 (sample SAMN03283262) | human gut metagenome | biome: human-associated habitat; material: feces | host: Homo sapiens | place: USA | collected 2013
GGCAAAGTTCCCGTGAGCATGGTGCGGCTTAGAAGTAAGTCCGGCCGGGGCGCAAGCCCCGAGAGGAGCAGTAGTGGGGGGCAAAAATGCCTAGTAGCGAACCTTCCGGCCGGCGGGTGTGGGGGCAAAGACCAGGTCAGCCGAAACTTGGAATAACAAAAAATAATTTTACAAGGGGATATCAGACACATGTTCCAGGACAAGACATTGGTATGCAAGGATTGCGGCGCGGAATTCGTTTTCACCGCAGGCGAACAGGAATTCTATGCCGAGAAAGGCTTCCAGAATGAGCCGATCCGTTGCAAAGCGTGCCGGAACGCCCGCAAGAGCCAGCGCTCGAACGATCGTGAGATGTATGATGCGGTCTGCGCACAGTGCGGCGCGCCCACCAAGATCCCGTTCGTTCCCAAGAACGACAGGCCCATCTACTGCAGCGCCTGCTTCCAGAGCCGCAGAGGCTAAGACCACACTGACGGTTTAAGCAAGCGCGCTCTGAAGGGCGCAGCGACCCCCGTGCTTGGGGCTAATCCCCTTTGTTCCGCGCGATGCGGCAATAACGGTGAATTAGAAAAGGCAGAAAAGCTTCGGCGTACAGCCGGGGCTTTTTTTGCGCGCTGAATCCACGCAAAAGCGTTGCATTGTGCAGCAAGGATTGCTAAGATAGAAAAAAACGAAAAGAGGCGTTTGTGATGAACCAAAGCACAAAGGGCATCCCCAAAAAAGGGTTGCCGGAAGGCTTCCTTTATGTAGACGAAGTAATTCAAGACTGCATTGTTGATGCAAAGTACGCGGGGACGGATAATTTTATGGGCCGCCCGGCCGCAGGCTATGAGGCGCCGCTTGTGGTGGTTACAAAAGAAGCTGCACAGCGGTTGGAAAAGGCCGCTGCGGTTTTCCGGGATAAGGGCTATCTTATGAAATTTTATGATTCCTATCGCCCACAGCGCGCAGTGGACGATTTCATGCGCTGGGGCGCGGATGCGGAGGATGACCGCCGTAAGCCTGTGCACTATCCAAACGTGGAAAAAGGAATGGTGATTGAGCTTGGATACATTGCCCGCCATTCCGGCCATACGCGCGGCTGTGCAGTGGATTTGACGCTGGTTGATGCTTCCACCATGCAGGAGCTGGATATGGGGAGCATCTTCGATTTTATGGATGAACGCTCCCACCATGGTGCGCCGGGTTTATCCCCTTTGCAGGAGGCAAACCGCAGGCTGCTTTGCGAAGTGATGTGTGCGAACGGTTTCCGCAGATATGAGAGCGAATGGTGGCATTATGCCGTTACGCCTGAGCCGTATCCGGATACTTACTTTGATTTTCCGATCGCGTAACGAATTCAGGCTTGACACAGGCGCGAAATCTCCGTTCCGGCTGTGCCAATCCCGCAAATAAGATTGAAAAAAAAGGCGCGGCATGGTATGATAAACATGCTTGGAAACACACTTCATTAAAAGGAGAAACAGGAGAAACAAATGAATTTTGACAGGGAGCTTGATGCACGCAAGGGCGAACTCATCGAGAGCCTCCAGGAGCTGATCCGGATCAAGAGCGTTGGAGAGGAAGCAGGCGCGCATCCGTTTGGCGATGGGCCGCATGCATGCCTGATGGCCTGCCTTGCACTGGGTGAAAGGCTTGGGTTTCGCACAGCCAGTGTGGATGATATGGCAGGCTATGTTGAATTCGGCACGGGCGAGGAAATGGTTGCCGTGCTGGGCCACTTGGACGTTGTGCCGGAAGGAGACGGCTGGAAGTATCCGCCCTACGGCGCAGTGATCGACAACGGCAGGCTGTATGGGCGCGGTGCGGTGGATGATAAAGGCCCCACCGTTGCGGCGCTGTATGCGCTCAGAGCCATTGCGGATTCAGGATTGCCGCTTTCACGCCGCATCCGCGTCATCTTTGGCCTGAACGAGGAAAAGGGCTCGCTCTGTATTAAACATTATGTGGAAAAGGGCGAAGAACTCCCCGTGATGGGCTTTACGCCCGATGGAGAATATCCAATCATCAACGGCGAAAAAGGCATTGTGACCGCCACGTTTTCACGCAGGCTCGGCTCTACCGGCGACAGGCGCATCGCTGCGTTTTCCGCGGGCATTGCTTCCAATGTGGTGCCCGAATTCGCCGCGGCGCAGCTGACGTTTGGCGTGGAGGGAACGCTGCCGGAAAAGGTAGCGGCAAACGGAACAAGCGTGGAGGCGCGCGGCGTGAATGCGCATGGCAGCACGCCTGAACTTGGGGAAAATGCCATCGGGCGCCTGCTGATCGCACTCGATGGCCTTGGGCTTTCCGGAGATCATGGCGAGGCGGTGCATTTCCTTGCGGAACATATCGGAATGGAGACGCGCGGCAAGGGCTTGGGCATTGCGCTGTCCGATGAAATCTCCGGCGATCTTACGCTCAATTTGGGCGTTGCAAATTTTTCGGAGAATACCCTTTCCGTTACCATCAACATCCGCTACCCTGTCACGCGTAAGCTTGAAGAGTTCTATCCCGCGCTTGTGGCAAAGATGGCGGAGGGTGGCTTTGCGGAAACCGGGCTTTCCCACAAAAAGGCGCTCTATATGCCGCCGGAAAGCGAATTGATTCGGTGCCTTGCCAAGGTATATGAAGAACAGATGGGAGAGCCCGCGCGGCTGATTAGCATGGGCGGCGGCACATATGCGAAGGCTATGCCCAATACCGTGGCGTTTGGCCCGATTTTCCCGGGAGACGAAGCGGTGGAGCATAAGCCCGATGAGTACATTGCGCTGGATAAGCTGATGAAAAATGCGAAGATTATTGCGGCTGCCATGTATGAAATGGCGAAATAACGTCCAGTCATTCATTAAAGGAGGAACATGTTAGCATGAAGATTACGGAAATCAGGATCGGCAAGATCTCCGTCCCGCTGCGCGTACCGTTTAAGACGGCGCTGCGCTCGGTGGACAGCGTGGAGGATGTCGTATTTGAATTTCATACCGATACCGGTGCAGTCGGTTATGGAGAAGCGCCACCCACAGGGGTGATTACGGGGGATACCACCGGCTCGATCATCGGCGCAATGCAGGATCATATCCGCAAGGTTCTCATCGGCCGGGAAGTCGATGCGTTTGAAAACTGCACGCGGGCGCTTAACGGATGCATCGTAAAGAACACAAGCGCGAAGGCTGCGGCAGACATGGCGCTTTGGGATCTTTATGGCCAACTCCATAAAATTCCGGTTTACAAACTTCTCGGCGGCGCGCGCAAGAGCATCGTGACGGACATTACCATCAGCGTCAACGACCCGGAGGAGATGGCGCGCGATGCGATCGACGCTGTGAAGCGCGGGTACGATTGCCTGAAGGTTAAGGTCGGCAGCAATCCGGCACTTGATGTGGCGCGCCTCGCGGCCATCCGTGCGGCGGTGCCGAAGGATATCTGCGTACGCATTGATGCGAACCAGGCTTGGAAGCCCAAAGAGGCTGTGCGCATCCTGAATGAGATGCAGGAGAAAGGGCTTGACATTGAGTTTGTGGAGCAGCCTGTGATCGCCCATGATTTTGAGGGTTTGAAGTACGTCACCGAGCGTTCCTATGTGCCGGTGCTTGCGGATGAAAGCGTGTTCTCGCCTGAAGATGCGCTCAAAATCATGCAGATGGGCGCTGCAGATCTTGTAAACATCAAACTCATGAAATGCGGCGGCATCACCAACGCGCTGAAAATTGCTTCCGCAGCGGAGGTTTATGGCGTGGAGTGCATGATCGGCTGCATGCTGGAGGCCAAAATCAGCGTTACAGCGGCGGTGCACCTTGCCTGTGCAAAACAGATCATCACAAAGATTGATCTTGACGGCCCTGTGCTTTGCCGTGAGGATCATATCCTGGGCGGCGCGCTGTTCAACGAGAAGGAGATCAGCCTCACGAATGCCCCTGGCCTTGGCATCGAGGGCGTGATGGTGGGCAAAATCCGGTATATTGACTAACGGGCCCATAAAGCTGTGGATAAGCAAACGGAGGCTGCTTCCTGCAGCCTCCGTTTCATGAGCAACACGCGCATTGGGATGCGGAATGGAGGCGGTTTTTATGTATACGATCATCAGGTTTGCGTTTTGTATTATCGCGGCAATTGCGGTACTGGCGCTTTGCAAACCGGTGCGGAAGTGGTTCTTTGCGCTGAACCGGGGGCTGAAACTGATCCTGTTTGTGGGGTTCTGCGGCATTTTGCCGTTGGTGCTGCTTTGCGTTTCTCCGGAATCGGATCTCGTGCGCTTCAAAACGCCGGAAGCGGCGTACCATTACCTGAACGGACATGCTTACGATGACATCATATACGGCGCGGATTCCGCATTGGCATTGGCGGTGACACAGGAAGGCGTCGTGTCCACTACGCTGCTGCACGGCCAGGAGGCTGAATGGTATATCAGCAAGCCATCCCAAAGCACCTTTTCCGCATCCGCTGCAATCGGTGAGATTTGCATAGACCGCCTGTCGATCCCTGAAATTACAGGGTCCTATTGGTCTGTGATGGATGTTTGGGGCGAAATCGGCGCAGAACGAAGCGTTGCGCTCAACGGCGTTGCACCGGCGTTCCAAACGAGCGTTACGTTTCAGGCAACCGGGAGTGAAGGACAATATTGGTTCTTTTATTTGGAAGATGCTCCCACAGAGGTTCAGCTTACGGTGGATGGGGAAGACTTCGGCAATGCAGAGGTGCGCGAGTAGCATTCTCAACCCATGGTTGGCACATTGTAAGGCTGCGCTTTTTGACAGCGGTAAGCTTTGAATAAACCTATGCCATTCAATAAATGAATAAGCCTGTGCAGATAAGGCAGCTTCTTGATGCATATGTTCCTTATCCATACCTATAGCAACAGCTCTCCCTTGCGGCTTTCCCGCAGAGGAGAGCTGTTATGCATGAAAAGGGTGGAGCGAGATATGCTCCCGGTTTTTAGGCGACGGGGAGTCATGCAAGCGGGATCAGCACGGAAACGCGGAAGCGCTGGCCTTGCGGTTCGAATGAACACAGGCCGCCATGCCGCTTCACAACGGCTTTTACGGAACGCACGCCTATGCCGGCTCCCGCGTGTTTTTGGGATAAAAAGAAATTGCTTTGTCGGTGCAGCTCATCGGTAAAACTGTTCTCTATGATGATGCCAAGCCGCTTGTTGCGCACATTTGCACGCAAATTAATGAAACGGGAGTCGTCGGTTTGCCTTTGGCAGGCTTCCAATGCGTTTTCAAGCAGGTTGCCGAGCAGAATGCACAGCTCATCATCAGGAAAATTCAGAACGGGCGGAAGCTGGAGACTTATTTGAAAGTCAGCTCCAACGCGAACGGCCTCTGATTCGTAGAAACGAAGGATTGCATCTACCACGGGATGATTTGTATGTACATGAACCTGCAGGGAATCGGTACGCGCTTCAAGCCGGTCCAAATATTCCCGAACAGCGGCTAAATCTTCGGCTTCGGCAAGTCCTTGCAGCGTGCGAATGTGTTGCCGGAAATCATGGGAAGCCTCCCGCGCGCGTTCTACCTGCCCGGAAAGCTGCCGGTAATGCTCTTTCTGGATGGCAAGCTGCTGCCGTGTCTGGCGCTGCTCTTCGGCAAAGCTTTGACGGAACCGGTAAGCGTTCGCAAAATCTTCCCAAAGGGTAAGAACAAGAATGCAAATCATGACCGCGCAGGCGATCTCGGGGAACCAGCCGCCGTAGACAGGCTCAAAAGCCGGGTAAAACCGATCCCAGGCCAAGGCTGTTGCATAACAGGTGGAACCTGCCAACAGGGCAGGGGAAGAAATGCTGTTGCGTGCAAACCCCAATGCGGCGATGCACAACAGGCAGGCTGCCACAGCATATTTATAGTACCCGGAAATCAGAGAACAGGCGAGCAGAGCATTCAGGCTAAGCTGCTGTGCGCATGCGCTTTCCACCACAGCAAGCAGACAGATGGCTCCGCACGGAATCGCAAGGGCGATGCGAATGCGAGGACCCAAGCCGCAGACCCCAGCCTGCAGCAGCAGCACGAGCAGAAGCGCTGCATGCAGGCAAAGCACTTCAACGGCAGCCCAAGGCTGCAGGGGAAGTGCAAACAGCATGCGCAGCAAGGGGACGCATGTATAGCTCATCGCGCAGAAGCAAAGCAGCATAAGCAAAACCTGCCTTTGACGTTCTGCGCCAAAACCAAGGAAAAAGGAGAGCACAACCGCAGCAAGCGCAAGCACTAAAACGGTTGTGCGCAGGACAAGGCGTATATTGCGCATTTGCTCAACCGCTTCCACCGTTCCAAACGAAGGAGGATAAATCAGACCGCTGTATATGCTGGCATAGTCGCTGACGGCGAGAAGAAGCTGAACCTGCCCTTCCCCCTCAAAGGTAACCAGCCTGCTTTGCAGTTTGGATTCATATTGCTCGGGGTCAGGGTTTCCAAGCGAAAGAAGCTGTACCCCGTTTACGTATAGCCTGCAGGCGGAATAAACTTCCGGCAGTTCAAGCGCGTAGGTGCGCATCGGGGATGGTAAGTTGAGTGTGAGCCGGTAAGTTGCGCTGCCATGCGGGCTGCGTGCGGCATTTCCGGCCTCAAAGCCTCCATATTGGCCGATTGAAACGAATTGCCGGTAAGCTGAAGGCGTTCCGGAAGCAAAATCGGAAGGGGCGAACAGCTTGCCGGGATAAAATTCCCATTGCTGGATCAGAAACCGGAGCGGATATGTGGCAAGCTCTTCTTCTGTGAGAATCAGTACGCCGCCGATGGGCTGCGAAGCGGGGGAGGCATACTTGTTGTCGGCTTGTGCAAGCAGGTAAAACAACGCTGAAGAAACGACAATCGACGCAAGAAACACGGACAAAATGCGGAAAAATGAGGAACTGCGGCACTTGGTCATCGAGGTGTCCTCCTGCTTTTTATGACTTTAAGTATGAATGCTGCAAACGCAAAAGCAGTGAGACAGCCAATCAGTATCAGCACAACATTGCGCAGGCCGTTGGTTTGGGCGCTTTGTGCGGAGGCGGGAGCTGCCGGTGTAAGGGCGGCGAGAGGAACCTCCTCTGCCGGGGCGGGGGAGGGCGTATCGCAATACAGAGTAAAGCTTCCGGTATTCTGGATAAAAAAGCTGGCGATTTTCAGCGATTCATCGTATGCAACTGCGCAGATGGAACCGCCATCTGCAGCCGCGCAAAGCATTGTGCCTTCGCCGGAAGGAAGCATTGCCGCAGGGACGGATACCCGGGTTGCGGGCAGAGAAGAAAGAGCGGTTTCTCCCTGCAAGATATCAAGGGAAAAGCCATAGCCATTCCGCTCGATCCGAACGGTAAGTGTTTCGCGGTCCGCAAGGTTGAGCCCGGAAAGAAAAGAAGAAGGAAGCTCTACGGAAATCCCTCTTTTTTCAAACAGCACAGTGTCGGGATTTGCAGCAAGCATCTCGGAGAGCCGCGCGCCGGAGACTACGGTCGTGGTTTGCGTAATGCGCTCGATCACAGTTGGGGAAGGGATGGCTTCCGGCATTGTGGGGGCAGGTATGGCTTCCGGCGTGCGAACGGGCATCTGCGTGGGCTGCGGCGCAACAGACGGTTCGGGGGAGGGGCTTGGGAAGGAAACAGGCAGTGGGGCCGGCTGCGTAATGTCCGGCAGGGGCTGATCGGTTCGGTCGCCCCCGTCGCGGTCGCCGCCCACGTTTGAAACGAACACACCGCCATCGGCGGAGTAGCGCGTGGTCAGAACGTTGGAGGTGCGCCCACCATAGGTGAGGCGGAAATGACAGTCCGCATCCAAAGGAAGCGAACCGGTGAAAATTTCGAGTTCGTTTCCGCTGAAAACACCATATTTAAACTGATACCCTCCCCAGAAGGGTGCATATTCGGAAAGGATTTCCCAAGGAGCGTCACCAAGCGCAAATTCCACCTGAATGTTTTCGGGATCCTTTATCGTATAGAACCATTGGCAGAGGATCGTATTCTGTGGTGTCAGGAACGCCCCGGAAAGGTCGATAAATTCGCTGTTTAAAACAGCAACCATTGCTTCAGGTGGAGAAAAACCATCCGGCAGGGAAAAGCCGGATGGCATATGCATGAGAGCGGTTGCCCGGTACTGGCCCGGACATGTGAGATCAACACTGGAAAAGTCCCAGATAATGGGGAGCATAAGCGTTTCTGAAAACACGGTTTCAGCAGGCAGCATGAGCGCCGTGGCAGAAGCTTCCAGCATGGCGGGATCACTGCCCTGTGCAATCAAAAAAGGGGGAAAGTTTGCGGACGTAACGGAAGCAAGCGGCTCAGGAGCCATGCCGTCAGCATAAACGAAAAGGTACTTTTGCAGGAGCGGAAGCCCTTCGCCAAGCGCAAAGCCTTCCGGAAGGATATATTCGGCCGTGAGCAACACCCGGCCGCTTTGCGTAAGATCCAGTCCGTCCGGCTCCGGCCAGCGGAGGCCAACGTAACGGGAACTGCCATCTGAAAAATCGCATGTTACGCGTGTGGGAAGGGAAAGCGAATTCTGCGCAAGCGCATCCTGCAGCGTTGGATAAACGCCTGCGGGCAGACGCAGCAGGGCGTTCCATTCGCTTCCTCCGGCATAAACGCGAACAACGCAGGGAGCGCCGCTTTCCGCGGGCGCGGTTTCCCCGGATGCCCCGGAAAGCGGGAGAGCGCAGCAGAACAGCAGGGCAACGAGCAAACCGAAAACCTTACGCTTCATATAATATCACCGTCGTCGGCACAAAGCTGGCTTTTTAACGTGTGTGTCAAAAACGCTTTTTTTGCCGCGCTGATTCCTTTTTGGCGGATTGGCACGCAAGTTCCGTTGAACAGCTGGAAACTATCCTGTACGATGCCGTGAACATGATCAAGATTGATTACAAGGTTACGGTTGCAGCAATAAAAACGCGTATCCTGCGTAAGCGCGGCAAGCACTGTACTCATGCTTTCGGAAGAAAGGAGCGTTTCGGATGCAAGGTGAATGCGAGGCGTACGGGTCAGACAATCGACATAAAGAATATCGCGCAGCAACACACGGCTCATATTCTGTCCGGAGCGAACCACAAGGGAACGGTTATCCGAAAAAAGACCCGCACAGCAGATTTCAAGCGCACGGCGGAGTTTCTCCCGCTTTAACGGCTTTTGCAAATAGTAGCATGCACGGACGTCGTATCCTTCTGCTGCATATTCCCGGCTCCCCGTGCAAAAAACCAGCCGGCAGGCGGGATCTGATGCATAGATGCGGCGTGCTGCATCCATGCCATTTGTGCCGGGCATATAAATATCCAAAAAAACAATTTGAAAATGGCCGGGTACAAAGGCACTTAACAAAGCCTCCCCAGAAGGAAACTCTTCAAACGTAATGATAGTATCGCCGCTTTTTTCTTGGAAATAAGCAGTGATCTCACTTCGCAGGATCAGGCGATCTTCGGAAATATCGTCAACAATTGCGATCCGCATCGCAGATATTCTCCTTTTATGCCCTTATTTGTTTCATCTTATCACAGAACAATATGCGTGTGAAAGACGTTCGGTAAAAAAAAACGACTTTTGGTTTGATTCGCTTGACGTTACATTGAAGCAAGGATAAACTAAAACAAAAAACCACGATCCAAATAAATCCTGACAGAGAACTAGACGGCGACACAAAAAAACAGGCTGCTATTTGATGCATAAAAATTGAGCAGTACACGCGGGAGGCAACCGGTATACTGCAAGCTGCGAAAGGCCTGAATCATAGAATAAAGGAGCGGTGCGGGAAGCGGGTGCAAACTGCAGTGAACGAAAGAAAAACAGCAACTCCAGGAATCCATGCCATATGGATCCGGGTTGCGGCAGGGCTTTTAGCGGCGGCACTTGTTGCAACGCTGCTGCTTTCAAATGCGATTCGCATCCGTATTCAACGCATGGAAGAAGCAAACGCTGCGGCTGCCGCAAACAATTATCTTCTGGAAAATACTGAGTATGTAGGGCTTTCTGCGTGGGAACGCATCCAAAAGGTGGTTCGCCAGATGGCGGATCAGGCATCGCTTGAAAGCCATTATGAGAAGGCCTCCATCGCGATCGCTCAGGGGGAAAATGAAACAGCGCTGTACCACATCAATGAATGCCTTGCTTTGGTGGATGAAAGCTCCGAAGCTTATGAAGAATTGAAGATGAAGCAGGGATGCCTGCTCGCATTGCTGGAAGATTATGAACAGGCGCAGACCGTTTTCGATGAGGTTCTGCGGCGCGCTCCCGGGAATGCAGATGCTTGGCTGTTACAGGCACAACTTTTGCTTCAGAAAGGAGATGTAACCGCAGCGATGGAACATCTCCGACGTTATATTTCCTGCGCGGAGGAGACGGCGGATCAGCTCTCCGTTATGGCGCAGCTTTGCTATGGCGCGGGGGAATATGCGGATGCGCTCATATATGGGGAGCAGGCGCTTGCAATGGCGGCGGACGATGCGGCGTATGGTGAGCTGTTCCGCTGCATGGGCTATGCGGCGCTTCTCAGCGGCGATGACCGGGCGGAAAAATACCTTACCTCTGCGATTGAGCGTTTGGCGGACACGGATCCCGAACTGTTCTATTATCGGGGCGTGCTCCGTTTGGCGAGGGAAGATTACGAAGAGGCTCTCGTGGATTTCGACGCTGCGATTGGCCTTGGATATGGCACTGCGCTTGCATATTATAACAGGGGTGTGTGCTATTTAACGCTGGAGGATTACGAGCGCCTTCTTGCGGATATGCAGAAGGTCGTGGAACTGAACGAGGACGAAGAATTGACACAGATTGCACAACAGCTGATTGCGGAGCTGACTGTGGGATCAGAACAGGAATCATAACCAACCCGAACGGCAGGAGGTATACGCATGTTACAATTTGCACAAGCGGGCGAAAAGCGGGGGATGCTCACGGGCATTCTTATTCTGCTTTTGGCATTGGCTCTTTGCTTGCCTTCAACCGCATTTGCGGATGAGGCGGGCGCAGAGCCAGCGGCGGGCGAGGCGGCTGTGGGAGGAGAGGGCGATGTCGGCGTGGCCAACCCTCTTACACCAAACGAAGGGGAAGCAGCCATTGTGGAGCATACGCAGGAAGGTGATGGAGAAAATCATCTTCAGGAGCTGCTCGACCCGGCGCTGCAGGAGGAGAAGGACGATCTCACGTTTGAGAACGATCTCCCATCCTACACCAAAACGGTAAATGAAAACCTTGTCACGGGAGAAAAGACAGAGTACTATACGCTGACCGAGAACGGCCAGACGATTACTCTGCCTGTTGGAACACCCGTTGCAGACGATGTAACAACTACCGTTCAGGAGCCGATCGGCAATGTCCAGACAACGCTTACGGTAACGAACTCCACAAATGCGATCCAAAAGGCGGTCGATAAGGCGCTTCAAAATCTGAATGAAAAGAGCACTTCGGTCACCATTAACGTGGGGGCAGGTACGTATGACGGGGACATCAACATCAGCCAAAGTGTGGTTTCCGGCTTAAACGACTGGTCCGGTTTCACGCTGTATATTCTGGCGGAGGATGCTTATGATGCGCCTGCCGAGGGGGAACTGATCGACAAAGCCACCGTGAACGCGGACTCGCAAGGCAAGGCAAACGTCACGGGCAACATCAACATTGAGGGCGTCAACGTTGTGCTTGCGGGCCTGTATCTTGCGCTGGATAAAGCTGTCAATGCGAAGAATGCAGCCGTAACGGTAAACGGAACAGCGCAGAACGATACCATCAATGTTGCCGCCGAAGGAGACACAACCCTTGCTGTTAACGGCGGCGCGGGCAACGATGCGATCAGCGTTACCGGCATGGGCGGTGCTTCCACAGGCGAGAGCGAAGAAGAACAGGCAAAGTTCAGCGGGAACTCCATCATCGTTGTAGCCGGTGCGGGAGACGACACGGTTGCTGTTGACGTTTCCGCCGCAAACAATGCCCCCAAAGTGAAAGTGGATGGCGGCACGGGGAACGACAGGCTGCATTTCACCGGCAAGCTAAAGCAGGACGGCCAGGGCAGCGCTGTGAGCGGAGATGCTGCGGCTCCCATTATTAAGCTGATGAACAGCGAGGAGCATCTGCTTGAAATGGTGATTGCCGATGTGGAGAATTACACGGACGCGCTTGAGAACAAGAAGGAAATCGAAGTAACGGGTTCCGACGTGCAGCAAGAAAACGACCGGAAGGTTGTTGTGATTGACACGAAGGATGCACCGTTTGTGAACTATGTTCTTAACGTGCAGGATAAAATGACAGTCGCGCAGATTTATGACGAAGGGCTGACACAGATCATCTTTACATCCCAACCGTTCGATTTGCGCGATGAAGAAGCTGCCCGTTCGGCGCTTGGCATTTATTATGATCAGCTTGAGGCGCTTATGCTTGCAGGAAGGCTGGCCTTCGAGGATGGCCCCAGCACATTCGGTGCGGAGGTGGAGCATGAGAACTGCCCTGATTTCCGGCTTTATGATATCCGCGTAAACGGCGCCGGCTTCCTGTCCGGGCTCATCGTAAAAGATCCGGCAAAAATGGGTGTTATTCCCGGATATACCGTTGGCAATATCGAAGCGGAAAAGCTGAATTTAAATTTTGACGGCACCCGCATTGGAATCGTTGGCACGGTGAAGGGAAACAACATCATCCTCCGTGCTTACGACGATGATATGACCCTTCAAATCGTGGGCAGCTCCGGGGATGCAGATCATGATGCAATCGTCCCTGTGAACGAGATCATTCCTGCTGCTGAGGATGTAAGCTTTGGCATCAGCATTATTGATCCCCTATCCAATGTATATATAAAGGTAGAAAAAGGCGCAAGCATAATTGCCGGAGGTTCTATCGTGATGACGGCAGGGGTGGATCAACGCAACGGATTCATTCCTTTCGCGGAGGGAATCAACCCTGTGACGGTTAAAGTCGGCAATGCAAAGATCGTCCTGGACGGTACGATCAGCGCAGGTGGAAGCTTCAGCGCAAAAACCGAGCTCAACGGTGCCGTAAAAGTAAACAATGCGATTCTTGCCAAGGCATTCGTACCGGTGGCCGTAAACGTTGCCGTCTCCGAATCCGGCATCCGGGTGGGTGAAAGCGGAACCATCACCGCGGAGGGTTCGGTTTCCCTTTCGGCGGGGCTCACCCTCAACATCATGACGCGCAGCACTACAGGTGCTCTGCCAATTTCCCTCGCGGTCAGCGTTGTAGTGGCGGATGCCTATGTGGAAACGCTCGGGGATATCACAGCAAAGACAGGCAGCATTTTGATGGATGCTTCCGCAAAATCGCAGGTGATCACCATTGCTGCGAGCAAGGCGGATGAAACCACGACAATCACCGGCACGCCGGATATTGGGACGGATGGCAAGCCTACCGGCACGAGCACCGGCATCAGCGGAAATTCATTCGGCGGCTTCTTCGCAATTTCGGTTGTGTTGCAGGATGCGTGGGCTAAGGTGCTTGGCGATGCAAATTTGAAGGCCGGGAACAACATCACCGTAAAATCATCTGCGGATGAACGTACAACCACAAAGGGCCTTTCTGCGGATGCGATGACAGCCGGCGCGAAGACTGCCGCAAGCCAAACGGTCAATCAGGCGGTCGCGATTTTCATGGGGATCATCGATAAGGTAAAAGGCGCCATCACGGAACCTTCCGCCGAGGAAAAACTGAAGGAAGCGGAAGAAAAGGTCGCGGCTACAGAAGGACGCAAGATCACCGCAGATGCTGCCAAGAATGGAACTGTTTCCGCAATGAACCGGGTGAAGGCGGGCGAAAGCGCAACGGTCAAGGTTACGCCGGAGGAAGGCTACAAGCTTGAATCCCTGACGATGCGTTATCTGCCGGCGGGTGCGGCCGCTTACGTGATTCAGGATGTGCGCAGCGTAAATGGAAAATACAGCTTTGTAATGCCGGATGCGGATGTAACGCTGCTTGCGAAGTTCGCGCAGCTTGCCCCCGGAGAGGAACCGGATCAGGATCTCTCGTCCCTCTATGGCGAGGAGAATGACAAAAGCACGAGCGCTTCCGATGCGCTCAACGACGCGACGGACGGAAACGGGAAAGTCACCACGCCGGAAAACCCCGGCAGCGCTTACCAGATTAAAGGCGACAGCTACACGGATAAAAACGGCACAGCCGTAGGCGCTGTAGTCCCGGAAGCAAACGCTTCTGATGCGGGGAATGACATCGTGATCATCGTGAATCCGGCGGCGGGAAAACAGCTGAAAGAGGGCACCCTGCAGGCGGTCTATACGCTTGGAGACAAAGTCATTACCTATACGATGGTGAAAAACAGCGCCGGGCAGTATGTGCTGCATATGCCTGCGGCAAACGTTGTGTTTAAGGCGGAGTTCGAGGATGCACCCGCAGCACAGCCGGCAGCGCAGCAACAGACTTCGGGCGCAGGGTCTGCGAGCGTGCAGGCCACAGGCGCGTTGGCCGTTGCAGTTTGCATCAACGACAACGAAGCGGTGATCGACACCACCGGTACAATCAAAGCGGGCGGCACGCTCAATGTGGATGCGGACGCAGTTACGCAGTCCTCTCTCCTTGCGGATGCTTCCCCGGTTTCCAGCACGACTGTGCAGGGAACCGGCAGCGGCAGCTCTTCGGGTGAAGCCGGGGAGAGCGGCGGTGAAATCACGGGAGAGCAGAAGGCGCAGGTCATCATTCACGAAGGCAACCAGCACAGCGTGCATGATGTTACGATTGCAGCAACGGCAAACGGAGCAGTCAAAAGTTTGTCAGAAACCGCGTTTGCCTTCAGCGCAACGCCGCGACAGGGCTATTTGCTCGATCAAATCAGGATTTCTTTCCTGAACATGGAAGGAAACACCATCACGCTGACCCTGCGAAAAGGCAGCGGGGAAAACTACATCCTGCCCGAGGGGGCAAGTATACCGGCCGGCATGAATGTGACCGTGGATGCTACGTTTAAAGCGGACAGCCATGGCATTGTGCTCGACAAGAACGGCATCACGGCGGGCGTGAGCATCCCTGCCACGGCAAAGACCGGCGACGTTGTTACCATCAGCGTGGCAGATCTCGCGGCGGACGAAAAACTTGCCATCAGCTTCACCAGCAATAACGCCACCGTGACCGAGAAGGACGGCATCTATACCTTTGTTATGCCGGCGGGCGATGTATTGATTAAGGTGCAGAGGCAGATTAAGGCGAACAAGATCGATCTTGCAAGTGCTGCAAGCGGGCTCGTTACTGTACAGAGCAATGCGGACAGCGGCGAGACGGTTGCCGTGCTGCTCACGGATACTGCAAAGAACAGCGGCAAGAGCTATACGATTACGGCACATGCCATAAATCAGGCGGGCGAAACCATTGATACCATTGCCGTAACGGACGGGAAATTTACAATGCCGCAACTTCCTTATGTGTATCGTGTGGAGATTTCCGTTGCGGAGGGCGACTTCAAGGCATATGAAATCAAGGCCGGGCAGACTGCAAACGGAACCATCATTGCCCCGGCACGTGCGGATGCGGGCGAACAGATTGAAATCAAGCTAACCCCTGCCGCGGGGTACCGCCTGAAAGAGAACACCCTTGTGGTAACGGTTGCGGTGAGCGGCACAGCATCCGCCTCCAAGACCATCACGGCGGATGCAAACGGCAAGTTCTTCTTTACGCTTCCGGCAGCAGAACAGATGGTAGCATTCCCCATCAACGTTTCGGCTGTGTTTGAAAAAGATCCGAATTATGATCCTTCCACGGGAGCGGGCAGCAGTATGAATAGGCCCCAAAGCGTTGGCCTTGGGGCGGGCGTTGCCGTGGGCATCACCATGCACACCAACAATGCGTTCATCAAGAACGGAACAATTGAAGCTTCCTCCATTTCCGTTACAGCGGACAGCGGAAGCGAAAACGATAAACTCCTTGCGGCGGCTGGGTCTGTTGCAGGCTGCTCACAAGGAGACTTCGGCCTTGCAGGCGCAATTACCGTGCAGGTCAATTCCTTTAAGACCCGTGCCATCGTGGGCGATACGGCAACGCTCACCCTCTCTGGCGGTTCCTTTACGGTGAAGGCCAGCTCTTATGAGGAGATTGAAACCAAGGCGGACGCGAATGGCCCGGCAAAGGCGGGCGGTTCTTCCGCAGGCGTCGGCGCGGGCATTGCGGTGGATGTGACCGGCATCGACGTTGCCTCGATTGTGGCGGATGGTGTGAACATCATTCAGAAGAACGATGCGCCGCTTACCAAAATAGAAATCACAGTGGCCCACAGCGGAAACGAAATGATGGAGGCGAAAGCCGGAAGCTCCGGCGGCATCTCCATAAGCCCTGTGGTCGCGCTGATGATTTCCGGCGCATATACGGAAGCGCGCCTTGGCAGCGGAGCAAAACTGACTGCAAAGGGCGATGTGCGTGTGGAAGCGCAAAGCGCGCTTGTGCGCGAGATGGCCGCGAACGCTTCGGCGGCCGGAGGCCGCGTCGGGGTGGGCGGATCATTCAACATTTCCATTCTGAATGACAGTGCGGAAGCATATGTGCGCCGCAGCTTAAAGAGCCGCAACCTGACGGTGAACGCAGTAAGCCGTAGCACGCTGAAATCCACTTCCCGTGCAGGGGCAAAGGGCGCAAGTTCCGGCAGCACTGCCGCAGGCAGCGGCACAGGAACCACAACGAGCGGCGGCTCCGGAGATGACGCGGACGACGGGTCATCCAAAGGAGAATCAGACCAACAGGCGGATCATCTGATCGGCGGCGGCGGCAAGCTTGCGGGCCGCACGGGAAGCACCAACACAAGCGCTGCCATTACCAACCGCATGAACAGCGGCAGGCAGGGCGCACAAACCAGCGAAGGCAGCATTCAGATTGCGGCTGCATTCAACCTGAACATCATGAAAAACCGCGCCGAGGCCAGCATTGCCGACGGCCTTTGGGTGCGCGCCGAGGATGACGGCAGCGGCCAGCACGGCACGATTTCGGTTACGGCTGCGAACAACACCGATGCGACAATCCGCGCCAACGCAAGCGCAACCAATTCCAAGATCGGCGTGGGCGTGGCTGTTGCAATCAACATCGCTTCTTATCATAATATTGCGTCCATCGGCAAGACTACCGTGGAAGCTAGCAAGCTTACCGTTTCTGCCACCATGCCGGCGGACTTGAAAAAGACTGCAACGACTGTTGCAAGCACGGGCGAGGCGATCAACAGCCTGGATGCTTATGTTACCTCCGGTGTGCAAGCGCTCCTGAGCCAGATCCTCGATGCGATCGGGCTTGACGAGGAAACCTCAGAGGCGGTTTCCAAAGAGCTTGCCACGGTGGTCGGTGATCTTGTCGGCACCATTACGCGGGAACTTCTTTCCGGCACCGGCCTTGAGCAGCTTCTTTCCACCGATATCGTTACCAAGATCGATAAGCGTCTGGGTGAGCTGGGAGAGGTTGTCACCGAAAGCGTTAAAACCCGGATGATTGATTTCGTGATCAATCAGGTGCTTTCTCAAATTGCAGGGCATTTCAACCTGAAAGATCAATCCACAACACCTACGGAACCGGGCGTCATGACCTTCTCTTCTCAGGTAAAGAAGGAACTTCAACTCATTGCGAGCGATGTGTTTGAAGGCATTGTGGACGTAAACCAGTTCATGAACTTCATCAAAGGGAACTGGCAGGAAACGCTGAAGAACAATGCGCTCAACGCGGTAAAAAAATCCGGCAAGGTACTTACGACGGCAGCGCTCGATGGGCTGTCCAACTGGCTTAACCTCAAGATCAAGGCAAGCGACATAGGCCCCACGCATGAATTTGTGACGCAGGCTGTTTCCGGCGCGGGCGCTTCCAACGTGGGCGTTGCGGGCGCTGCAGCCATCGCGGTCATCAGCGGCGAAACAAAGGCATACCTTGCAGACGGCGATGCAAGTGTTCCTGTAGATGTGACGGGTACGCTTACCATTTTTGCGAAGGGTACCCAAGTGGAGGATACCGTTGCAAGTTCCGCCGTAGGAGACGACGGCATGCCGGACCGCAACAAAGCTGCGGGCGGCGACAGCGACGTAGGCTCCGGCAGCGCCGGAAGCTATGCGGGCAAAGAGGTGGAAGGCAGCGGCGGCAAGCTTGTGATCGGCACCACCAACAACGGCAGGATTACTTCGCTTGCAAAGCCCGCAGCGGATGAGGATACTTACCGCATTAAGGTTAAAGCTGATGAAGGCTACAAGCTCAGCGGCCTGACGCTCACGCGCAGCGACACCGGCGCAACGCTTAATGTCAACATTACAGGCGGCGTATTTGACGCCGCTACAAACGAATGGCTTTATACATACAGCCTGACGGGCGATGGCTTGGCAGATGATGCTGTGCTTACTGCGATGGCGCTCTTCGAGACGGATAACAAAACCGTGAAGAGTGAAGCCCCGCAACACGGAACCATCAAGGTAACGGACACCGCGGGGGCTGCTGTCACGGACGCGAAGATGGGTGACCGGCTGCTTGTTGTGGTTACCCCTGAAAGCGGCTACACGCTTGATAAACTGCAATATACCTACACCGTGAACGGGCAGGCGCAGACGAAGGACATTGTGACCTATGAAAAGGTGGGCGGCAATGTGCTTACGTTCTACATGCCGGATGCAAACGCGGTTATAAAAGCGACGTTCCGCATGTTGAATCCAGGCGAAACCCAGCTTAATACAAGCAGCAACACAACGAGTTCCGGAAAATCCGTGGGTGTAGGCGCGGCCTTTGCGCTGAATGTTGCGGAAATGACGGTGGAAGCCGGGATTGGGAAGAACCGTACCGTTACCGCAGGAAGTGCGGACGTTCGTGCGGAAGGTTGGCACGATTCCGATACCATAACGGTTTCTGGAACGGACCCGCTTTCCGGGGATGACAACACCGGTGTAAACCCCGATGGAAGTACGGCTCCGGGCGCGTCCACGGCCAAGGCAAAGGACATTTCGCTTGACGCATCCGCAGCAGTAGGCCTTATCGACAATACCGTGCGGGCCTATGTGCAAACTGGAACCTCCGTGACCACTACACGGGAGGATGGCATTGTTCTTTCCGAAAAAGAACTCACCGTAATGGATGCGTTGACCGGGAGGCCGGTGTTTAATCAAGCCGGCAAGCCGGAAACAGAGACAATCAAGGAGCTTGCAAGCTTCCGCCTGTCTGCAAAGCAGACTGGCCACACGCGGACCAAAGCAAGCGGATTTGCGGTCGGCGGTCAGGCTGCGGTTGGCGCTGCGGTTGCGGTGAACATTGCAAGCTCCGATGTAACGGCTGAATTCCTGGGCATGGGTAACCTTACCGGGGCGGCCGACATCACCGCCTATACCTATAATGAGGATGACAGCTACGGCATCGCAACCGCGATGGGCGCTGACCTTGAACGCCATCTGCAGAAGTTCCGCACGGGAACACAGCAGGCGGAAGATGCGGTAACCGGCGTTGCACAGGGCGATTACAGCAAACTCCATAACGATACCGGAACGCAGAACCAGAACAACCAAACGGCGGGCAAGGTAAACGGGAAACTGAATGAGAACAGCACAGAGACCAATGACGGCACCAACAATGCGCTTCCTGTTTCCACCAATGCGCTTCGCACCCAGAACGCAAGCACCGAAAGCACGCCGGATCAGGCCACGAACAAGGGCCTTGATTCCGCAAACGGAAACGTAGACGGCGGCGTTGCGAACCAAGCACCCACCGCGCAGAGCATGAAGGTTCAGGTTGCAGCGGCGGTTGGCCTCAACATCACCAACCATAAGGCGCATGCGACCATCGCCGGCAACCTTTCCGCCAAAACACTGCGGCTGCTTGCCGATAATGACGGCAACTTCCGTACCCGCGCAAGCGGTGCGGCGATGAGCCTTGCAAACAGTGCAAACTCCATCGCAGCAGGCGTTGCGATCTCCGTGAATAACAACGAAGCGGTTGCGCACATCAGCGGAACGATTACCACCGATACCACCAACCCTGCAGAGGCTGCGCTCCCTGAACTGCGCGTACAGGCGCAGCTTACGCAGAATATGGACGGCGAATATCGTGGCGCGCTCGGGGCGCAGGCGCTTGCAGGTTCAGTCTCCGGCACGAATGCGAAAGCTACTGTTTCCGGCGCAATCGCAATCATCGTATCCCATGCGAAGACGAGTGCTGCCATAGCGGACGGATCAAAACTCACCGGTGCGGACATCGAAATCAGTGCGTTCGATCAGAGCAAGCTGGCGCTGCGTGCAGGGGGACTCTCCATTTCAAAAGGATCGCAGGTCGGCATCGGCGCATCAAGCGCGCTTATCTACGGCGAGAATACTGTGGAAGCGAAGATCGGAGACAGAGTCACCATCCGCGGTGCGAGCCTGACGCTCTCGGCCGAGAAAAAGGCGGTGACATTCGCTGATTTCACCCCCACGGTTGGCCTTGACACGCTCCTCACAGATTCCACCGGACTTGCGGCAGGCTCCTATACGCCCGGCATCATCGACATCAAGAAAGATACTACGGCGTCAAACAAGGGCTATACCGTTACGATCAACATCAGCACGGATACGATCCTTTCCGCGATCGACCTGCTGAACTTCCTGAGTTCCAACAACTACTATGCCGAAGCGATCGCAGGCGCGATTTCAGGAGGGACAGGCGGGACGCTAAGCCTTGCAGGCTCTATGGCGATGATCTTCTACAAAGCGGCGACCCGCGCGCTCATCGGCCAGAACGTCACGGTGGATGTTATTGGCGCTGCGGCCGTCACGGCGCAGGATCATGCGACGGCGCGCATCATTTCCGGTTCCATCTCCAGCGCTCCGGCAAAGGCAGGGGTAGGATTTACGCTTTCCACGCTCAACAATGAAAGCGCTGTGGAAGCCGTTGTTGAGGACGGTACGAACATCACGGCCGGCAGCTATACCCAGTCGGCGGAAGTTAATAACGACTTCATGGTGATTACAATCGCGGCTGCGGTTTCCACCAACAGCTCCGGCGCCACAGTCGGCGGCACGGTGAACGTTGTCGTGATGGAGAACGATGTCCTGTCCCGCTTCGGAAAGGGCGTGATCAGGACGCGCTCGGGTGACGTGAACATCTCCGCGAAGGCGGACACTTACCTGCTGATGCCATCGCTCTCAGTCTCCGTATCCGGCGGCAAGGCAGCGGTTGGCGGCACCATTTCCGTTATCGTTGCGGGCAGCAGAACCATCGCCGATGTGTTTGCAGGCGCTGAACTCATAAGCGCGGGTGCGGCTGCAATTTCCGCTGCGGCAAAGGATAAGTTTGTAAGCGCTCTTGGCTCCGTTTCTGCGGCGCCTTCCGGAAGCGGTGCTGTTGCAGCGGCAGTGAACGTGCTCGTGGCAACTGCGGAAACCCGTGCAAAGGTGGGGGATGGCGCGACGGTCAGCGCAGCCGGAAATGCCGCGATTACGGCGGAATCCGATCTTTGGATGTTTGTGCTTGGCATGTCTGCCTCCGGCGCTTCAAAGGCGGGAGTCGGCGCAAGCGTAATCGTAAACGTATTGAACCGCACGACCGAAGCGAACCTTGGCAAGGACGCAAAGCTGATTGCAACCGATGGCAGCGCCCTCGTGCAGGCATTGGGCGAAGATTGGGTGCTCATCATCGGCTTTGCAATGGGCGCGGGCGGTACAGCCGGCATTGCGGGCGTGCTCCCGGTCACGGTGAGCAACAGCACGGTTCGCGCCGCCGTGCAGGAAACTGCGGTGGTGACGGCAGGCGATTCCATCGGCGTGATCGCAAACCTCGATTCGGGCATCTATATCGCTGCAGGCGCGTTCGGCGCGGGCAACACTGCGGGCGTAGGCATGGCGGTTTCCACCGCGGTGCTCCAGAATACAATAGAAGCGCTTGTAAAACAGGGCGCAATGCTTAATGCGAGCGGAAAAGTGGCAGGGCTTCCTGCGGATGCAGGCATTCAGGTGCCCAACCGCGCGGTACGCAGGCGCGGCATCGTTGTGCATGCTTCCGGCACGGAAGACATGCTCATGATCTCCATCTCGGGCGCGGCGGCTGGGAACGGAGCGGGCGCAGGCGTTATCAACACGCTCGTGGCGAAGAACACAGTGCGCGCAAAGGTGGATGGATCTACCCTGAACGCCAGCGGAAGCGAAATCAGCTATCAAATTACCGCGGAGGACGGCAAGCAGCAGAAGATCACAACATCTTCGGATGTGTGTGTTGAAGCTTCGGATGAAGCATTGATCCTCGACTTTGCCGGCGGCCTTGCTGCGGGCAGTACGGCGGGTGTCGGCGCCACGGTAGTGGTGCTGGTGTTCAACAAAACCGTTGAAGCTGCGCTCAGCGGCACAGTTGCCGCAGCGGGCGATATAAGCGTAACCGCAAATGCGGAAGATGATCTTTACCTGTTGGCCCTTGCCTTTGGCGCAGGCGGTACGGCAGGCGTTGCGGGCGGCGCGAACGCGCTGGTGTTTGAAAACAGCACTACCGCTGCCCTTGGCGGCATGGTTGTTAAGGCCAACGATGTCCTTGTAAGCGCAACGGCGGATTCCAGGTTGTACAACATCGCCGCAGGCGCTGCGGGCAGCGGCACGGCGGCGGTAACAGCCGTGGCTGTGGTGACCTATTTCAAAAATACGACGACCGCTTACCTTGCGGACGGCACGGTGATCGGCACGGCGGCATCGCCTGTGACGGGCGACGTGGCGGTGCTTGCCAACTCCTATGAATTCGTGACCGCAGATGCGGCCGGTATGTCCGGCGGCGGCACGGCAGGCGTTGGCGGTACGCTCGACGTGCTCGTCACCTTGGTCAAGACCAGCGCCTTTACCGGCAACAACGTTGCGGTTTACGCGGCGGGTGATGTGAACGTCCGCGCGGTGGATGAATACGACCTCGTCGCCGTAGTTGTGACGGTTGCAGGCAGCGGAACAGCAGCGGTCGGCGTGACAGCGCTTGTAAGCGTAAGCTTCAATACCATCACCGCCGTCATCGGTGAAACGAATACGATCGTTGGCAAGAGTTTCACGCTCCTCGCCTCATCCAACCGAGATGTGGTGAGCACGGTTGCAACTGTGGCGGCTTCCGGCGTTGCAGGCGTTGGCGTTTCGCTCTCCGTTGTGGTATCCGGCAACAAGATGAGCCAGGATGCACACGATTCACTCTACCAGAATGACGGATCCCAGCTTACCACCACCCGGGATGGCACGCTTTACCTCGTTTACGACTATGCATACGAAGCCTCCGGTGAAACGGTACATATTACCGTGTATGAAGCGCCGGACGGTAAGCTTTACCGCATGGATTCAAACGGGAACCTCGTCCCCTACACTGTGGATAAGGCGAAGCTTACCAAGGCTACAGCCGGCAATCTTGATCCTCAGACGCAGTTGGATGGCGCGTTCAAGCTTGGGCACAGCAGCGCGCGCGCAAACAAGCCAGGCGAAAGCCTGAATGATTTGCTTGCGGGCGATGGCCAGCGTGGGGGCGAAGAGGATTACAGCAGCTATGGGCAGGACACTTCCGGCCAAATCTACGTCCTTTCGAACGGCAAATATATTCCCGTTACGGACGAAGAATATGAATCGAAGTACAACGGCCAGCAGCGTTACCTGTATAACAGCAGGACCAAGCAATACGAAAAGACCAGCAAGAGCGCAAGCGAAAATCAACAGTTCGGCAGCGGCGAAGACGGCAGGGCAAACGCGCCCGACAGCAGCCAGTTTGATTCTGCTGCGGAAGGCCTTGGCTACAGTTCCGCAGCGCTCGATGGGCTTAAGGATTCTACCACCGCTGAGGTGATGGGAAAAGGAACCGCCATCCGTGCGGTGGGCGGCGACATCAACGTACTTGCAGCGGATGCGGTGAGCGCGGTGATGGTTTCCGGCACGGTCGCCATCGGCGGCACAGGCGCAGGCGTCGGCGTGGGACTTTCGTCCTCAACGTTTTTCTCCAACGTCCAGGCACTCGTGCAAAGCGGTGCGATCCTGCGTGCGAGCGGCGACGTAAATGTGAAGGCAAGCTCCGGTGCGTCCGAAGATGTGCTTGCTCCGCTTGACAAGGAAGTCGAAGGCGGCACCGTATCCCAAAGCTCGGTGAAGGCGGAACTCCAAAAGCAGGGTGTGGGTGAGGTGAATGAAAGCTCCGCGCTGTACCTCATCTCCTTCACCGCGGGCGGTGGGTTCGTGGGCGTCGGCGTCGGCGCGGCGACGCTCCTCGTGTTCACGCAGGTAAAGGCGATCCTCGCAGGAGACATCGCGGGCGCACAGAACGTGAATGTAGAAGGCGGCATGGACTTCGGCCGCGTGCTGACGGTCACAAGCGGCGTTTCCGGCGGCGCAGTTGCGGTGAATGTGTCCCTTGGCGCAACGCATTTCGGCGGCAGCGTGGAAACCGCGATTGCCGGAAACGCATGGCTGCGGGATGTGAGCGAAAACATCAACGTAAAGACCAGCGGCAAAACCAACGTCGTTACCGCCGCGGGTACAATTGCGGGCGGCGCTGGTGCGGTAAACGCAGGCGTTGCCATAGCGACCAACATAACTGAGGTGCACACCTACATAGGGCAGGGGGTTGTGGTAGACGCACCGGCGGCGAACATCAACCTTTCCACTACGTTTGAAGCAAACGCAAACGCATCTATTATCGCTATCATGGGCGGTGCGATTGCGGAAGGCGCTTCGGTTGCGATTTCTGTAAACCGGCTCTCCGCGCAGACTTACATCGGCACGACGCCGCAGGGAACTGCGCAAAGCGGTGCAGCATCGTCTGAAAAGGGACGGATTGCAGCGAGTGCTGTATGTGTAGAGAGCGATGTGCAGGGCACTTCCAGCGTTTATGGCGCGAGCATCGCAGGCGGCGTTGTTGCGGTAAACGGCATTGTAGCGCTCGCGTTCAATCGCGCAGCGGGCATTGCCGCCGTCAATCAGGCGAACCTTGATGCGGCGAGTCTTTCGGTGCTTGCACAGATGGCGGGCGACGTCATTGTGCGGACTGTTGCGGCTGCGGGCGGCGGGATTGCGGTAGGCGCGACGGTCGCAGTTGCCGAACAGAAAACGGATAACCGCGCATTGATTGACGCGAGCGACAGCAGGCTTTCGATCAGCGGCAATATCACAGTTTCTGCAGGAACGAAAGAGGCCCCGTATAACTCCGATGCGACGGTTACCTCCATCACCGGCGCTGCGGGCGGGGTCGCGGTGGCGATGAACTTTGCGGTTGCAACGAATGAGGCCGGGAACCGTGCGCTTGTGCAGGGCGTTTCCGGCATGCTCAACGCACATAACCTTATCATCGAGGCGCATGGCAACGCACACGCGTATGCAGTGGTTGGAAACGCAGCCGCAGGTGCGATTGCGGCAAACGTGTCCTTCGCATATGCAAACCTTATCAGCAAGCAGGAGGCCATGCTCAGCGGCAGTGCAGCGCTTGTGCTGACCAGCAGCCTTACGGTGTGTGCGCGCCAGAACCAGGATGAGGTGACGGGATCCCTGCTGCTTGACTATCAGGGAAGCGGCGTAGATAAGAAAGTCGCCAAGACCACGATGGCCGAAGCGTATATTTTCTCCGCCTCCGGCGCGGCGATTTCGGGAACGGTCAACACGGCTATTGCCCGGGCCAACGCGACAAGCCGTGCGAAAGCGGCCGCTGCGAGTCTGGATGTGGGCGGCAGCATCATCGTTACCAACAACGCAAATTCAAGGGCAATCGCCAGAATGGATAACCTTGCTCCCCTGAGCTATGCTTCTGTGGGCGTGATGGTCGGCTACGCATATGCAGACGGTACCTTCGAGGCGCTTGTGGAAAGCAACGGCGGCATCCGTGCGAGCGGCAATGTTACCGTGCAAAACACTTACAATGCATCCGCGGAAGCGGTCGTCAACCCTGCCGTGGGCGGCGTGAATGTGTCAAAATATTCAGGCAAGCTCAACGTTGGGTATGCGGAAGTCAAAACGGTTGCAAACGCGGGCATCACCGGAAGCGGAGCGCTTGCTGCAAAGGCGGTGCGGGTTGACAACACCGGCAAGGCGAAAGCCAACGCGGAAGTCAAGGGAGGGTACTTTACCGGCAACACGGTGCAGGTGGTAAGCAACACCGTCGTCGCCAGGTTGAACGCTACGCAGGAAGCGTTCATTAAGGATGTATTCATCACAGCGGACAGCGTAGCGGTGCTCTCGCTTTACAACGTTAACCAAGCCGCAGAGCCCTATGACGATTCCAACCTGCCGGCTGTTCCTGCCATTGATACCGCCCAGGGCGCGTTCGCTTTGGTGGGCGCGAGCTATGGTAAGATCAGCCTTGTGGATGTCACAGCAAACGGTGCGGACGCAAACTCCGTATCAACGGTGCGCTCTTACATTCAGGGTGCAGGAACCAACGTGAGCGGGGCGCTCGATGTTCATACATTCGCTGCAAGCTATGCGGTGACCAACATTGATAAACCGACCGCGGGCGTGTCGCTTGCGGAGGTCGGCGTTGCGGTACTGCTTTCCAGGGCTGCGGGGACTTACGAGGCATACATTGATTCCACTGGCTCTGAGAAGGGAATTTTGGCGGACGGCATCCGTGTGGGTGTGGGCCACAACACGCTTGCTAAATCCACGACGGGCCCGCTTGGCGGAACAGGCGTATCGCTTGGTGGAGTTGCAATCAACGTGAACCAGGCAAACGCAAATGCAGATGCGAGCGCAAATGCCTTCTTGAAGGGCAGCGGCCATGTGGAGGCTACAAAGGACGATTTATACGTTCAGGTGAACGGAAAAGCGATTGCGGATGCAAATATCGTTACCGCGACTGTGACGATCAACGTCATTGATGTGGCAGCCAATGAAACCAACGCAGCGCTCGCCGTTTCGCAGAATGCATATCTTGGCCTTGCGGGAAGCGCAAAGGTGGCGGGCGAGCTCACCGTACGGGCGAACTTCACGGATAAGAACTCCGGGGCGAATGCTGAAACCGGAACACCAAAGGGCACGAGCGGCGTGACGATCACGTTGATTTCCGGCAGCGGCACAAGCGCATATGCAACGAGCAACCTCACCAACAACGCTTATGTGAATGGAACGGGAAGGATTGATGTCGGCGGAAAAGCGGATGTTACCGCCGATGCAGTGACCAAAGCGATTGCGCTCGTAAACAAGCCGTTCAGTGCAGCACTTGCGAAAGTAACCGTTTTGCTGGCCCGGGCGAAGAGCGCCGACAACATCAGCGCATACATCTCCGGCGTTGCGCTGAACGCGGCAGGTGCGGTAAACGTAAAGGCCTCCGGGGACACTCAGGCGCAAGCTACTTCCGCTTCCGGCGGCAGTGCATCGCTGATTTCCGGCTCCGGCGGAAACTCTGAAGCGCTCATCGGCGCTTCCGGTTCGGGCAAGGAGCAGCGCGTCACCGCGTACATCGGGGAGGACGCAAGCGTTCTTGCAGCCGGCGACATCACAGTTGAAGCCAAGAACACCGGCAGCGCGAAGGCGCGCATGACGGAAGGCTTCAACATCACCGCCTTTGGCGTGACCGGCAACATTGTTCCCACGATGAGCTATTATTACACGAGCGCCTATATTGGAAAGAGCGCGAGCGTAAAGAGCACCGGCGGCAGCATCAGCGTATTCGCAAACGATACCGCGAAGGCAGATACGCTTGTGGACGGCACGAGCATTGGCATCCTTGTGAGCGCGGACTTCAAATACGCAACCAACTATGTCAGCCAAGCAACGAGCGCTGCGATTGAAGAGAACGCGAGCCTGTGGGCGCACGGCAGCATTGCCGTGAAAGCGGATTCCAACGCAGAACTGATCGCAAAGACCGATGCGAACAACGGCGGCCTGTTTGCGGGTGGGAAACTGCAATCCTATAATACGCTCAAACGCGCTGTGGATGTTGTGCTCGGAAAGAATGCGAACCTGTTTGCAGACTTTGGCAGCATTGAAGTGATCTCCCGTGCGGGAGAATCGGATTCAATTCTGACCGAGGCGAAAAGCACCACCGGAACGGGCTTTGGCGGTTCCTCCGTCAAGGCTGTGAGCGAGTATGAATCCGCGAGCAACACGACCGTAAACGGCGGCGTTACCATTACGAACACCTTTGGGAATATCACGATTGCGGCATACACTGCAGCGGACGAAGTGAAAACCATTGGCGATATCGGAATGTATGCCGTTGGAAGCGATTCCGATGCAACGGCAGAGCTTACCCGCGAAATCGTGGGCAACAATACGCTTACCGCGAAAGTCAGCCTTGCGGACGGCGCATCCGAACGCGCTGTGGTTACGGGCCGGAATGTAAGCGTGCTTGCATCGCTCAAGGATCTTTACATCTACAACTACACCTATGCATCCACGGGCGGGTTCCTGAACTTCGCGCAGGCATACAGCGACATCAACTTTATGCTGAACCTGGGTGTAACGGTTGGCAATGCGCACATCAAGGCCTATGACAGCATGACCATCATGGCCGATGGTTCACCCACCAGCAGCGGCACCAACCTGCATGCCAAAGCGCATACAAAAATCACCGCCTTCGCCGGCCGGGTAGAATCCTATGCACGGCTGAACGGGAAGACTGCTGCGAACGTCACCATCCAGGATGGCGCGCGGCTCACAGGTGCGGATGTACGCATTGACCGCAAGGCATTCAACGGCACGGTGAGCCTCATCGCAGAAGGCACACGGCGCGCCATCGCAAGCGAGGCCGAGGTGGAGGAGAACAAGCTGCAATCCACCGCAACGACAAGCGTGGGCACAGGCGTTGTCTTCGACATCGGCGATGCGGCGGCCGGCATTGCAATTGACATCTACTATGACGAGAACGGTGCGGTTTGTGTGCGCAGCGTCGGTACGCCGGCAACCTTTGCCGCATCCACGGCCGGAGTGGTTATCCTTTCGAATATCCGCAACAATCTGCCCGGTAAGTTGGTGGTGGTCGGCAACGCAAACGGCCTGATCGAAAATGTGATCTATGGTCAGCAGTATATTCCGGTGTTGACGATTACCAACCGCACAAACGCGGATCTGCGTCTTGGCGCGATCGACCTCTATAACGAAACCTTTACCCGCGCAACGGTGAACGCACTCAACAGCGCAAATGCAAATGTGTACAACACGAAGCAGATTGAAAGGAGCGAGGACACTACGCCTGAAATTGCCATCATCTCCCGCGGCAGCGGAAGCGTAACGATGGCAGGCCTTGTGAACAATGAACGCGGCTCCCTCCTCATCGAGTGGACGGAAGAGAACGGCGTAGGCAACGGAAACCTGTACAGTGCGGTTGTAACGATGAATACAACGGCGGTAGCGCCGGTGTGGGTGCATTCTCTCACCGTGAAAAATGCGAAGGATGTCGGCGCACAAACCATGCGCTTTGCGGCATACCTTACTCCTTTCGGCGGGGAGGATGCTGCCATAGTGCTCAGCGCTACGGGAGATGCCTGCCTTGAACTGACGCTTGCCGAGATTACGCCGGTTAGCAACCTCTCCGGAACCCTTGGCACGGGCGCGCTTCCCGGGACGATCGATATTGCAAGCGTAGTTGCTGCGGGCGATCTTGATGTATTGCTTCCCACCGCCATCCGCATGGAGTACCTTGCAGATGCGCGTGCGGCGCAGGTTATAATCCCGGGCGTGATTCAGTTCACGACGGAAACCTTAAACCTTGGCACGCTCACGCTTTCTCCGGCGCAGTTGGAGCGCTATCTCATCGGCGGGCAAAGCGACGGCTATAAGGTATACACATTGCCCAACGGCACGCAGCTTTATCTGGATGCCGCAGGAAATGCCCGCAGGGTGATTTCCGCCGAAGGCCGCTCCTTTGATACGACGCTTTACAGCATCAGCGGATCGGTTGTTACCTTCCATGAATATGGTGTGACGCTTGATCTTGCAACCGGCGTGCTTACTGCACTTGTCGGGGGCGACGGCTTTGATCTGTTTGTGGCGCAGGACGGAAGCGGATGGTATACCGTAAACGGCACGGTAACGGTGCACGATAAGCCCATCCTTTATAGGGTTGCAGCCAAGGATGGGGACGGGAACATCACCTCCCTTGCGGAAACGGATTCGGCTTCGCTCCACCTGTGGAAGAGCCAAGATGGTGTGAACTACTATTTCCTCCTTGAAGCGGATTACAACAACCGCACCAACGGAGGATATGACAAGTACTACATCCTTGCAATCGAGTCTGTTACCGGTTACCTGAAGGGCGTTTATGAGGCGGGGCGCATCAAAGACAGCGCAAGCTTCAGCGGTTCCGTCAGCAAAACCTTGCAGTCTGAAACGGTGAATGGCGATGAAAAGAAGATCACATACCGTTATAGCGCAACGTATCAGACGAATAACCTGGGCGGTGCAGGAATTTCCATTGTGATCGAAATCGCGCAGACTGTTGTTGAGCTTTACAACAAAGGTGCGTTGAGCAAGACTGACATTGGTGCGGCAACACTTACAAAGTGGCTTGTGAACGGAACGGATGCGACCACGTGGGGCGCTGCGGTGTTCAACAGCGGCTCGCTCAACGGCTACCGCATCAGCAAGCCCGGCCTGAAAACGGATACCGATGGAATAATCTCCGGCGCAGAGGTGAGCTACAGTTGCATCGGCCTCAGCACGCTCCTGACCCCGGCGAACATCACCATCTATAAAGCGCAGAGCGAGGGAGAAGAGGATATCACGGCTCTGGGCTACCAGGTGGAACGTGGCGGCGAGACCCTGCTTGTCCTGCCGGATACGGTTTATCGGTATGATGACAAAAATGCCGCAAGCAAAGATGCGTATTATGAATTGCAGGCGGTCGGCGTAAAGGTAGAATTTGAAACGGTGAACATAGGCGGAATTTTGATTCCGCGCATCAAGGTTGCACGGGAGGCAAAAATCCACCTGAACCCCGGCCAGCAGGTTACGCTCAAGGCGTTTGCGCTGGAAAACCTCAATGTTTATCAGCTTACGCGGGAACTGCACGCATCTGCCGACGGAACGATCGTTGACGTCCAGCGCGCATTGGACGAATACGGAGTAATCCAGATCGTTGGAGCGGGAACAATCTTCCGGTATGACCTTAGAACCGATAGCCTTCAGGCGGTCAGCGTGGACGCGCATGACAATGCCACCGGCAGCGCCACATATGACAAAGCGTTGGGGAACGTAACGCTCACCGGCGCACAGCGGTTGGCCCGTCTGAGCGAAACTGTGGCATGGGGCCCGGATGGAAACTATTATTACTACGACGGAACCCAATGGAGAAAGGCCGAAGCGTCGGAGGCAAACGGTATTATCACCGTCTCCTATGGCGGAACGACTGAACTCACCATCCATTCGGATGCGGATGACGTAATCTTCCATACCGCTTACGCAGCCGGCAGGCCACTCGTTCAAGTGGGGGCCGACGGCAGCGTAAAATGGCTTGATGTGGACAGTGACCGGCCACTCATAAATTCCGTAAAGATCCCTGGCACGGAATACCTGATCTCCGAGTTGAAAGGTTCGTCCGTGAAGCTTGAGCTGAAGGACCCGCAGGGGAGCCTTCTCGACGGCGACGGCCCGAAAGGGCGGCCGGAGGATGCAGATATCACTGCAACGGCAGGGAACATCACCATAATTGCACAGTCCACTGGTTCCATCGGAACCGGTGCGGATCTTATCGATATGGTGACGGAAGCAGAAGACGGCCAGCTGATCCTGCTTGATGCGAACGGCGACAGAACCGTACGCATTGATACCTACACCTTCGTGCCCGAGGGAGACATGGTGCTCGATCCGCTTACGAAGATCATCGGCGCACAGTATACGCTTGTGACGGCGGATGGCGACATCATCGGATATGACCTCATCGTGGAGAACGAAGGACAGCAGCGCGGTGCGTTCCGCCTTTACACCAACCATCTGGAGGTCCGGGAAAACGGCGCCGTGACCGGCTTTGCGCCTAACGCGGCAGCGCTTTCGGAAGGCAACATCGCCTTCCATAACATCCTTGCCAAGCAGGGCGACCTGAGGTTTACCGCGGCGGGATGCATCACGGTGGAAGAGGACCTTGCCTGGTATGCAGCCAACAATGCGGAAAACTATGTGACGCCAACCGGCATCACAGGTATGAGCAGCAGCTTCATCTGGAATGCCGGAAGCGACATCCGCGCAGTGAACGGCATAGCGCTTACGGACAGCACGGCGCGCCTTGCTGCAAAGGGCAGCATCCGTTTCGATTCGCTTGGCAGCGTGGCCGGCACAGTTGAGCTTACGGCAGGTTCCGACATCCGGTTCGACAGCATCACCGGAAATGGCAGCCGCATTGCGCTTGACGCAGGCAGAAACATCGGAATGCTTGATGGCGTTTCTGCGGGTGAATACGGAACGCGTGCATACATCAAGCTTGCGCAGACGGACAGCGATGCGAACGCAGCATTGTCGCTTGCGGCAACGGGCGACATCGCATCCGAGCAGAGCCGCCTTATCGTTGATATTCCCGCAGCGCTCACGCTGAACGTGCCCCGTGTGCATGATCTGCACATTGACGCGCTCAGGCTGATTCTCGGCAATAGAAACGCGGAAGATCCCTCAAAATACAACGAGGTGGAGATTGGCGGCACACCGGTGCTTGCGGTGGATGTGGTTACGCATCCGGATAACCCCAAGGTCAACGAATTCATCGGCCGCAACACAAACGACCATGAAACCAAGCTCGACGGCGATCATCTCAAGTGGATTGAAGATCAGCTCCTGCAGCCGCTGTTGGAAAGCCAGACTGCCGGGGAACTGGCGGCGTGGGTGATGGAACGTGCGGAGCGCGGCGAATGGACTGCGGCGCTTGCGCAGGCTGTCGTTGAAACGCTGCTGGGGGCAGAGGATGAAACAGCGGGTCTCACAGCGGGCTTCATTGCAAAACTGCTCGGCAGCGAGCGCATCGCGGCCCTGCTTTCCGAAGAAAGCCGCAGCACGCTTGCAGAAACCGCAAAGAGGATGAATAACGCGGCCCTTTCCTCCGTAACGGATGCGAACGAAGTTGCAGGAAGGATCTCGGCTGAAAACCGTAAGCGCATCTTTGAAAGCCTGAGCAAGGAAGAAAAGCTTCAGGCAGGGCTTGACCCGGCAGCCGGGACGATCACCGCAGAGAAGCTTGCAGCGCTCCTTTCGGGCGGCTCCAGGCTGAACCTTGCGGCGATGAAAGAATATCTTGACGATGCATTCCTGGCGCAGCTTGCGCTGCGGGCTGATCAGACGAAGGCGGAAGGCGCGGTCAACGCTGCGTTTGCCGGCGGCGCGGATGGTTACAGGCCGCTCATCAGCGCGGTGGCGGAAAGCGACGCGGCGATCCCGGCAGATACGCGTGAAAAGGCTCCTGCGGATGCCGGCTACACGGTGGCATATGAGGATGCAAACAAGTTCCTTGCCATCTTGCTAGGGCTGCAGATGTCCCGCGCTCAGCGCATGGATGCTTCCGGAATGCCCGCGTTGGATGCGGACGGCAAGCCCATCTGGGACGAAGGCCCCGCGTGTATCCCGGCGCTCGGAGAATACCTCGGCAGCCTGTTGACCGAGGATGACATTGAACGGCTTTACAGGCAGGCGCTTAACGCAAGCGTCTACCCGCAGGAGGATGCGGATGCAGGGTTTACCGACACCGTCCCGCCCGCATTTAACCTTCACATCGGCGTGAGCACCGGGGAAACATGGCTCTATAACGATGGCGATATCAACATCGTGCAGGAGCAGGGAGACCTGACGGTGCAGAACATCACCTCCGAGCGTGGCAACGTGTGTGTTGGGACAGAAAACGGCAGCATCCTCGCCGCATATACAGGCGGCACGCACGATGGCTGGCACATCCTCGGCAGGGACATCACGCTTGCCGCTTCCGGCGAAGTCGGCACAAAAGACGCGCCGCTCAAGCTGGAACAGCGCGAGAACAGCCCGCTCATCGTGGAAGGCGTGGACGAGGAGATGTACTTCGACAGCGATTATATCGCGAAAGTTATGCAGGGCCTCACCGACTTTACGCCGGACGGTACGCAAAAGCATTATATCCTGCGCCGGGTGGAACAGTTCAATGAAAACGGCGAAGCAGTGTTGGATGAAAACGGCGCTCCCGCGCTGGCCTGGATTCTGGATGTTGTGGTTCGCTATGATTGGATCCGTGAGGATTACCCCAACCCCGAACCGCGCATGACACTCACTGTGGTTGCAGGCGGCGGCGCGTATGTTGAAGAGCTGACAGGCAGCGTCCGCGGCTCCATTAAAGCGGGCGGGGACGCCGCATACACTGTAAACGGCGGCGAGGCCGGCACATATACCGATCCTCTCATCACAGACGTTGACGGCACGTTGACCATCACGGCGCGTGACGATATCAGCGTGAAGGATCTCGGCAGCCTTGATCTTGTTGCAAACAGCGCAAAAGGCCAGATCAACGCGGTTGCGGTGGGAGACATTGCCCTCAAGAATACCAACGGGCAAAGCCTTGTGATCGGCCCTGTGGTAGCGGGAGGCGATGGAAAGATCATTGCGGACGGTGCGCTCGTTGAAGGAAACCGCTATGGGCAGGAAGCACAGGTCCGTGCGAACAACATCACGCTTCAGGCAGATGGTGAGATCGGCACTGTGCAGAACCCGTTTGATGTGGATACCCGCACCGGCGTGCTGAGCGCGGCCGGAACGGAGCTTGTGGTCAACGAAGTGAGCGGGAACCTCACGGTTGAAAGCATCATCGCAACGGTGGGTAACGTAACAATCACCGCGCCCGGGTCGATTTCCGAAGCCGGCGGTGCCGGCAAGGCGGTGGAGGATGCTGCGCAAGCCCAGCAGGCAGCCAACGCCGCAATGGATGAGACTGATGCGGCAAATGCGCAGGCAAACGTGCTCGCCGCATATGCCGTGCGTGAGGAAGCAAAGCTTAAAGCGGCGGAAGACGCGTTAAAGAGCGCGGAGGAAGCACTCCTCAACGCAGAAAAACGCATTGCGGAAATCGAAGCGGTGCTGCGCCAGGCGGAAGCCATCCGCACGGACGAAAGCCTTACGGAAGAAGAACGCGCAGCGCAGCTTGCAGGGCTCCTTGGCGAAAGCACTACAGAAGCGCTCAGCGCGGAGCAAGCAAACCTGCTGAACAGATTGCCTGCACTGCAAAACGCGCTTCAGGTCGCGCAGAATGCGGAAGCGAAGCAGCGGGCGGTTGCTGAACCGGCGCGCGATGCAGCGGATGCAGCAAAGGCAGAGGCTGCTGCAAAGCAGGAGGCTGCGGTGAAGGCTCAAACGCTTGCAGATGCAGCACGGCAGGTGGCTGAGACGATGCAGCCTGCGATTACGCTCCCGGGTGATCTGAAGCTCCTTGCGGGCGGCAGCATTGGAACCGAGCAGCATCCGTTGAGCGTTGGTGTTTCGGGTACAGTGGATGCGGAAGCGTCGGATGGTGTGTACCTTGCGGGCTTTGGTGATCTTGCCGTGGCGCGCATTGAAACGGGGGCAGATGCGGTTGTGAACGCAACAGGCGGGCTCAGCGGCGGAAACATCCATGCGGAGAAGGCGGAGCTCAATGCGCTTGGCGGCAGCGTTGGCAGCAGGGAGATGCCTGTGGCGCTTAACGTCAAGGAACTCTCAGGAACTGCACGGGATGAATTCCATGCGGTGAACACGGGAGATCTTGCAATCGGTTCCGTCCATGCGGGCGGCGAGGCCGGCATTGCTTCTTCCGGCAGCATCGCAGCAAGCGGAGACGCACCTTCCAATATCACAGCCGAGGAACTGTCGATTTCAGCGCAGGGTGCGGTCGGCACGGAAACAGCATTACTGCGGATCAATGCAGGAAACCTTACCATCAGCGGCAGAGGTATTTACATCAAGCTGATTGCGGATGTGACCATCCATACGATTGAAGGCGGTAACATTGTCATCGATGCGGATGGAAACGTTTGGGGAGACCCGGAAACCCCGCAGCGGGAGTATCATATCAAGGGCGATTCACTTGACCTTGATGCGTTTGGAAGCGTTGGCACAAAAGAAGTGCCGCTGCGGATTTACATCCCGGGTAAGGTTGCGGTAGAGTCCGAATGGGGCGAACTGCATTACAGGAACTACTATGTGCCGTATGGGGGAGAAACCAGCCCCGCTGCGCCGGATGTACCGACAACGGGCGGCGCGGAGGCAGCGCTGGCGTGGTGCCTCATCCTGCTTGCGGCCGGGTTGTGGGCAGCAGCACGTAAGCGCCGCATCCGAAAGACATAAACAGCAAAGAAACATACACATTCCCCGGCATGAAAGCAAAGCCGGAGAATAGCGACAAAAAAGCACCTTCTGCCGTAGAAAAGAAACTATGGCAGAAGGTGCTTTTTGTCGGGTGCGGGAGGCGGAGCCCCGCCT
>OIZQ01000208.1_pt1 | contig 35938 bp, 29 predicted proteins | sample 1588491 | NCBI WGS metagenome assembly OIZQ01 (sample SAMN03283262) | human gut metagenome | biome: human-associated habitat; material: feces | host: Homo sapiens | place: USA | collected 2013
AACAAATCCAAGTTAGACCATTTCAAATGGTTCGATGTCTGCCCGGATGCGACACATCTGGTGTGTCCATCCTCGCAGTATCCGGTTCTCAAGGTGCACGCCTGCGCTGGTTCCCGGTTCCACCGGGCCGCGCGGCAAGGAGATATATTGCCAGACCGGAGGGGCGCCGTGGGCGGGAATCTGGGCGTACACATTTCCTACACATTTTGTGATCCGACTAACGTTTGCCAGCCGTTACCTACCGCTCGCCGAGCATCTCTTTATATAAGGCAGTCTCATGGTTAAAGCGGATACGTCCCCCTAGCTAAAGCACAGCCAGCATCGAGCAACTCATCACGTTCTTCCACCGAGAACCCCTCGGCGTAGACGCGCACCACTGGTTCGGTCCCGCTAGGACGGACCAGCAGCCACGTGTCATCCTCGAATGCCAAACGCAAGCCATCCATATGACTAACGTTTTGCGGCACCTTGCCACAAATCGACTTGGGGTTTACGCCCGGCAGCAGGGTTCGTAACGTTTCGGCATCTTCGGCCTCAAGGCGTAAATCGCGTCGACCGTAACTCGTCTTACCAAAACTGTCCTCGAGCTGGTCGACCAGAACGCCCAAAGGCGCGTCCGTCTTTGCCATAAGCTCACACAGAATCAGACAGGCGAGGATTCCATCGCGCTCGGGCATATGCGCGGCGATGCCGATACCACCGGCTTCTTCGCCGCCTATGAGGACGCCGCCCTTTTTCATCTCCGCCGCTATATATTTGAAACCGACTGGTTTGACGGTCACGCGGCAGCCAAGCGCCTCGGCAATGCGACGCACGAGCGTCGAGCATGAAAGATTGACGACGACGCGCCCCTCCAAATTACGAAATTGAACTAAGTCGCCCAAAACGAGCGCCATGATCTGATGCGGATGTATATATCTGCCGCGCTCGTCAACCGCGCCGATACGGTCGGCGTCGCCGTCGGTCACCAGGCCAGCGCAAGCTCCGTCCTCGATAACCGTGCGCTCGCAAGCGTCCACCCAAGGCTCAACGGGGTCGGGGCAGATATCTTCTTGGTCAGACGCCTGCCCGGCGTGAATCTCGTGCACCTCAACGCCAAGCTCGCGCAGCAAGTCGGCTAGATAGCCCTGGGCTGCGCCGCCCATGGGATCGACAACCACACGCAGGTGCGCGGCGCGGATGGCTTCGGCATCGACAAATGATGCCACCGCCTGCATATAGTCAGGAATGATATCCGCGGTGCGATATTGCCCCTCGATCCCCATTGGCTCGGGAGCCATGGTCTCTTCGAGCTCTTCGATGACATCCTGGTTGGCGGTCGAGCCGTCACCCATGCGAATCTTGAGGCACAGATAACCCTGCGGATGATGGGACCCCGTCACCATGAGCGCGCCGCACGCCTCACCGTCATAAGCCGCCGCCCACGTAAGGGCAGGGGTCGGAACAGGTCGCGAAGCGAGCACGGCGTCCAGCCCGTGCGCTGCTAGCACGCCCGCCGCAAGCTCAGCGAACTCGCTCGCCAGGGGCCGGGTGTCGAACCCTATATATACAGTTTTGCCCGGATTGGTCTTTTGCCACAACTCGCCGACGGCATCGGCGATACGGGCAACGTTATCGGCAGTGAAGTCCTCATCGACGCGAGCGCGCCAACCGTCAGTTCCAAAATGAATTATCGCGCACACGCGCAGACACCTCACAGCGTTTGGATCATGGTACGCATGGGGTATACCCGCAACATGCACTCGGCAACCTGCCGGCACCAGCATTCACCATTTGGGCAAATGCTGCCGAGGACATGCAAGCAATAAAAAAACCGCCCCGTATGGAGCGGTTTTGCCCTTTATATATCGAGCGCCTCGGCCATCGCTGCCGTAGTGATTGCCGTGGTTCCACAGCAACTGCCCACCATTGCGGCACCGGCATGTCTCCATTCGACGCATGCGCGCGCGAAAGCTTCGGGGTTCTCGTGCCATACGGGGCCATCCTGAGTCTGGACCGGATCGCCCACGTTGGGACGCACCGTGACGGGCGTAGTCGCCGATGCAACCATCCTGGGCACCGCCACGTTCGCGGCCGCAAGTGAACAGCAGTTAACGCCAACCGAGTTTGCGCCGTGCTTTTCGGCGTACAAAACAGCAGCCTCGATGTTGAGGCCATCGCCTAGCAGGTCGCCTTTATCGTCAACGACAAAACTTACCAAAACAGGCATGCCGTCGGCGGCATCCTGGGCGCCGGCAAGCATGGGCTGCAAATTACGGATAGACGTCACCGTCTCGATCAGCAGACCGTCAACACCAGCATTGAGCAGGGCGTATGCCTGCTCTCGCGAAATGCCTCGGATTTCTCGATACTCGGCAGAGTCTTCGGCAAACCACTCAATGCCGATCGGGCCCATCGAGCCCAGCAGCAGCTGAGGGTGCGCCTGGCGCGCATCGTCGACGGCAGCGCGATTGACCTCAGCCACGGACGGCGTAATCTGATCTTGCTTGAGGGCATAGCTTGATGCCTGAAAGGTATTGGTAATGAGCACCTGCGCACCGGCGGCGACATACAGGCGATGGATACGAGAAACAGTCTGCGGCTCGGCAAGGTTCCAAAACGCCGGTGGGATGTCGGCGGCATCGTATTCACTCATCAGCACGCTGCCCATGGGGCCCTGCGTCAACAGGGTCTCACTCGACATGCGGCGCATAAGTTCCTCGCCGCCGGGACGGTTGTAATAACTCGTATCCATATATGTGTTTCGCTATTCCTCGACGCTGATTCCTTGTTTTTCGAGATAGGCGAGCCAGCGGCTCATCGTGTCCTCGGAAAGCGCATGTTCCATCATGCACGCCTCGGAATCGGCCCGCTCAAAATCGACGCCGAGCTCCTGGACCAAAAACGTGCGAATAAGGCGATGACGGTACCAGATGGCCGTGCCGACCTCGCGACCACGGTCGGTCAGGATGACCTTGCCGTAATGCGATTGCTCGACAAGCTCGGACGCCTTAAGCGCCGAAACTGCCTTATTGACCGATGCCTTGGAGACACCAAGACGCTGCGCGATGTCGACCGATCGCACGCCATTGGTCTCCCCTTCTTCGCTTTCGATGCGAACCATGCACTCCAAGTAGTCTTCGTTCGCCACCGTTAGGTGCAGCTCGCGCGAGCTATTTGTCGTATCCATGACCTTCCGTCCCTTCTGCGTTCAAAGGCTGATTCTACCCCATCCAAGTGTCGCGGTATGCCGTGGCATACCGTGCTAGAGTTCTTGTTGCACACGACGACCAAGATTGGAGCGGTCTTTATGGAAAACAACACCACGAACCCCGACGTCCTCGAGCGCTTTTTGCGCTACGTCCAAATCAACACGCAATCCGAGGATGCAAACTGCGACCAGGTGCCTTCGAGCACCGTTCAGTTTGACCTTGCCAACATCCTGGCCGAGGAGCTGCGCGAACTCGGCGCGGCCGATGCCCATGTGACCGAGCATGCCTACGTCTGCGCGCATATTCCTGCGAGCGCGGGCGCGGAGAACAAGCCCGCCCTGGGTCTGATCGCACACCTCGACACCACCGAGGTTGCGCCGGGCGCCGGCGTGAAGCCGCACATTGTGCACTACGAAGGCGGCGACCTGGTCTGCGGTACCGTTGACGGCAAGCCCGTGGCCATGAGCACCGCCAAGCTTCCCGCCTTGAACGACCTTGTGGGTGAGGACTTGGTCTGCAGTGACGGCACCACACTGCTGGGCGCTGACGACAAGGCCGGCGTCGCCGAGATCATGGCACTTGTCGCGCGTATCGCTCAGGACCCCTCGCTGCCCCACCCCGCACTCGGCATTTGTTTTTGCCCGGACGAGGAGATCGGTCACGGCGCCGAGCTGTTGGATATCGAGGCCTTTGACTGCAAGTACGCCTACACGGTCGATGGCGGTCCCGTTGGCGAGCTGGAGTGGGAGTGCTTTAACGCCGCCGAGGCAACCGTTCGCTTTGAGGGCCAGTCCATCCATCCCGGTGACGCCAAGGGCCGCATGGTCAACGCGGGCAATCTGTTCTGCGACTTTAACGCGCTGCTCCCTTATGCGCAGCGCCCGGAATACACCGAGGGCTACGAGGGCTTCTATCATCTTGAGGGCGTGTCTGCAACCGTCGACCACGCTACGGCGCGCTATATCGTTCGCGACCACGACGCGGCAAAGTTCCAGCAGAAGCTCGCGCTGATTGAATCTGCCGCAGCCCTGCTCAACCAGCGCCTGGGCGCGGAACTCGTGACGGTCGAGATCAAGCAGCAGTACCGCAACATGGCCGAGATCGTGCGTGACTACCCCGAGCTTATCGATGTCGCCAAGGAAGCCTACCTTGCCTGCGGCATTGAGCCCCAGGTACTGCCGATTCGCGGTGGTACCGACGGTGCGCAGCTGTCGTTCCGCGGCCTGCCCTGCCCCAACCTTTCCACGGGCGGCTACTGCTACCACGGCGTCAACGAGTTTGTCCCAGTCAGCTCGCTCGTCAAGATGACCGACGTCCTCCAGGAACTCGTCGCCCACTTCGCATAAGCCTGGCTGCACAACCCCAAAAGACGAATCGCCCCGTCCTCAACCGAGAACGGGGCGATTTTTGGTGCAAGGGGTGTAGTCGGCATCGCTGGTTAAATCAACGTCAGCGAGCGACGTCCAGAGCGAACAAGTTGGCATGAAAAAGGCAGGGCATTGACCTTCTGGTCATGCCCTGCCTTTTGAATGACAAATTGTCGCTCTGGGCGGCGCGCAGCGTCGAGCCGTTACGCGGTTTGGTAAAACCGCGTAACCACTAAGACTCGATATAGTCCTTCAGCTTGCTGGAGCGACTGGGGTGGCGAAGCTTGGCCAGAGTCTTGGACTCGATCTGGCGGATGCGCTCGCGCGTGACGCCAAACTCGCGGCCGACTTCCTCGAGCGTGCGGGGATGCCCGTCGACAAGGCCAAAGCGCAGCTCAATAACCTTGCGCTCACGATCGGCAAGCGAGTCGAGCACCTGGGTGAGCTGCTCCTGCAGCATGGAGAAGCTGGCGGCATCGGGCGGAACGATAGCCTGGGAGTCCTCGATGAAGTCGCCCAGCTGGGAATCCTCTTCCTCGCCGATGGGGGTCTCGAGCGACACGGGCTCCTGCGAAATCTTCTGGATCTCGCGGACGCGGTCGGCGCTCATGTCCATCTCGGCACCGATCTCCTCAGGGGTCGGGTCGCGACCCAGGTCCTGAAGGAGCTGGCGCTGCACGCGGACGAGCTTGTTGATGGTCTCGACCATATGCACGGGAATACGGATGGTACGGGCCTGATCGGCAATGGCGCGCGTAATGGCCTGACGGATCCACCACGTGGCGTACGTGGAGAACTTAAAGCCCTTCTGGTAGTCGAACTTCTCAACGGCGCGGATCAGACCGAGGTTGCCCTCCTGGATCAGGTCAAGGAACAGCATGCCGCGGCCGACATAGCGTTTGGCGATGGAGACGACCAGACGCAGGTTTGCGCTGATGAGTGCCTGCTTAGCTTCGAGGCCGACGTTCTCAATGCGCGTAAGACGACGCATCTCGGCACGCGTGAGCTCGAGCTCACCGGCATCGGCGGCCTCGAGCTTCTCGGTGGCCTCAAGACCGGCCTCGATCTTCATGGCCAGATCGACCTCTTCGGAGGCGGTCAGCAGGTCGACCTTGCCGATCTCCTTGAGGTACATACGGACAGGGTCGCCGGTCAGCATCACCGTGGAGGCATCGATGCCGCGCACGCGCGAACGCGAACGGGACGTGCGCACGGTGCGCTTCTTCTTGCTCTTGGAAGAACCCATCTCGGCGTCGGCCTGACGGGCCATCTTGAGCTCATGATCGTCGAGCGAGCCGGAATCGTGCTCGTCGTCATCATCGAAATCGTCGGTATCGGTATCGTTATCGTCATCGTCGACGTCCATGGGGGCGTCGTCGTTACCGCTCGCGGAGATAATCTGGATGCCGCTGTTGCGCAGCGCGGAATACACCGCGGTGAGCTGCTCGTCAGAAACATCGATATCCTTCAGGGCGACCTGAATCTCGTCCTCGGTTACCGAAGTCCTGTTTGAGCCGTTGCCCATGAGCTTTGCAACGTAGGATTCCAGCCCAGTACCCGTGCTCTCAGTCTTTTTTGGCACAGATTCTCCCTTCATAGTCCACAGGACTCAATACTTTAGCACACACATTGACGTCTATACCCAAAAAGAGGGCTGGATATAGGCGAGAATACGCTGGTTGACCACAACATCTAGGCTTGATCGGTGCCTGCGGCCTCCAGGCCGATCAAACGGAACGGGTCCGCCACGCCGCCGATCGACTTTTGCAGTTCGCGCTGACGCTGCGAGTCCTGCGCGGCCTGCACGGTCAGCGCACGACGGGCCTCATCATCGAGCGAACGGTCCTGGCGCAGCTTGGCCTGTGCGGCACGCATGCGACGCTTGATGGTGTAGAGCTCGAGCGTATCGAGCATAAACACGATGTTCGTCTCGGTGGGGTGCTTGCTCGTCGCCGAGATGCGCCCGGCACTCACAAGCGTTGCCGCATCGGGACACACTGAGCGCGCCGCATCCATGCAGGCTGCAGGATCGGTTCCCGGCGGCGTTGCCAGAACGGCCCATGCGATGGACTCGTGACGTGGGTCAACCCACTCGATGGAGCAGATGCGGTCGGCATACGTGCGGAACAGGTCGGGGTAGCTCGTGAGCATGGTCAGCAGCTCGCGCTCCCCTGCCAAGGACTTGCGCTCTAGATCGGTCAAAACCATCGGCGCCGCCGCAGCCGGTGCGCCCGAACCATCAGCCGCAGGCACGGCGCCCATACCATCAGGCACATCGATTGGCGGCAAGTCGTCAACGACCTCCACTGGTGCAGCGCCATAGGCATCGAGCGGGACGTAGTCGTACGGTTCTTCCTCGACCGGCGCCGCTACGGCCGGAGTCGCGCCCGATGCCCAAGCACCACGAGATGTCCCCTGCGAACCAGACGACCGACCGCCCGCGCTACCAGATCGCTCAGCCTGCGCCCGCTGGCGTTCATAGTTCTGTTCGCGGCGGCGCTCCGCATCCTCGCGCTTGGCGACGTCGCGAAACACGCGGCCCGAGCTCGCGCGCACGGTCTCCAGATCCAAACCCAACAGATCGGCAATCTGAATAAAGTACGTATCGATCATGTAGCTATCGCGCAGCGGATAGATGAGCGTGAGAGCGTCCTCCAGCGCCTTGGCTCGACCGCCCGGCGTGGTGATGTCGCTCGACTCCTGCAACGAACGGTACACGAAGTCCATAAGCGGCTCGGCAGCGTCGATGCGCGCCTGCAGCTCCTGCCCACCATGTGCCGTGATGAACTCCATGGGATCGTTGCCGTCGGGCAGCACCACGCAGCGCAGGTCCATAGAATCCTGCTCGATAAACTGAATCGCGCGACGGGCGGCCTTTTGCCCGGCGGCATCGCCGTCAAACATATACACGATGCGCTTGGCAAAGCGAGTGAGCGTCTTGACGTGATGCTCCGTGAGCGCGGTGCCCAGCGTGGCGACAACGTTTTTAATCCCCGCTTCCCAACAGGCGATGCAGTCGGTATAGCCCTCCACCACGATGGCGGTATCCTGCGCGACGATAAACTCCTTGGCCCAATTAAATCCGTAGAGGTTTCGCTTTTTATGGAACACGCTCGTCTCGGCGGTATTGAGGTACTTGGGTTGGCCGTCGCCCATGATGCGACCGCCAAAGGCAATGTTGTGACCCTGCTCGTCAAAGATGGGGAACATCACGCGGTCGTAGAAGCGGTCGGCAAGCTGCCCGCGCCCGCGGCTCACGGCAACATTGGCGTCAATCATCTCCTGCGGGGTAAAACCCGCCTGGGACAGGTGTGACACCAGCGCGTTACGGCCCGGTGCAAAGCCCAGACAGTAGCGGCGGCAGACATCGCCGCCCATGCCGCGGCTGGCAAAGTACTCGCGCGGACGGCCGTCCTTACCGCGCATAAGCATAGTGTGATAGAACTGAGCGGTCTCGGCGCACAGATCGTAGATTCGGGCACGCTTGGTACCGCGCTCGCGGCGATCTCCGGTGTCGTGCAGCTCAATACCCGCGCGATCGGCCAAATAACGGATTGACTCGGGAAAGCTCAGGTTCTCGCGCTTCATGATATAGGTGAAGACGTCGCCACCCTCGCCGCAACCAAAGCAGTGCCACACCTGCGTGGCGGGGATAATGTGGAAGGACGGCGTCTTTTCGCCATGAAAGGGACAGCAGCCCCAAAACTCATGGCCGCGGGGCTTGAGCTCAACCGTTTCCTGCACGATGGCGACTAAGTCGGACGCAGCGCGTACCTGGTCTTTTTCCTCATCGCTAATCACGGATGCTCACCCCCTGCTCACCCAAGTTGTGACGAATGTCCTCGATATTACCCTCGACGGTCGCAATCAACTCATCCAGCGAATCGAACACACGCGAGGGACGTAGCCAGCGCGTAAACGCCAGCGAAACGGAAGCGCCATAGAGGTCGCCCGTATAACCAATTAAATTAGCCTCAAGATGCGCAGATGCCGCATCGTCGGCATACGTCGGCGGCAGTCCAACGTTCACGGCAGCGGGCCACACGGTGTCATCGACCAGCACCAGGCCCTCGTAGACGCCATCGGCAGGCACCTGAAGGCCGTCGGGAACTTGCAGGTTTGCCGTGGGAAAGCCCATGCCAGAACCCTCGTGACGGCCGCGAATAACACCGCCGCGCACCATATACGGGCGGCCGAGCAACTCAGCAGCCAGCTCCACATGGCCCTGTCCGAGCTCATGACGAATGCGGGTGGCGCAAATGGCCTCACCGCCCTCGCAAAGCAGGTCGTGACCGTACACGTCAACGCCGTGCTCGGAACCCCAGGCGCGCATCTCGGCAACACCAGAAGCACCGCCACGACCCAGCCTAAAGTCACTGCCAACGCGAATCGATCGAATGTCGACCAGACGCGACACCAGCGAGAGAAAATCAACATGGTCAAGCGCCGCAACCTCAGGCGTAAAGGGAACGGCCACCACCGCATCGACCCCAGTTTGAGCCAGGGCATGCAGACGGTCGGCCGTCGTCATCAATTTTTGAGCGGGCGAAGAGCTCACCACAATGTCCGGGTCGGGATCGAAGGTAACCACGACCGCCTTACAGCCATGGGCACGGGCATCACGGGCAAGCGCCGTAATGAGCTCCTGGTGTCCACGGTGCACGCCGTCGAACACGCCGATGGCAATCGATGCGGCACCCAGATGCTCGCACTCATCAAACGCATCGGCAGTAACGATGCGAGCCTCGTCCGACTCGCCCGCGAAAAAGACTCGCGCGAGGTCACGAGCGGACAACATCATCGAACACCGCCGATTGCCTGCGGAAACACGTGTTCCATCACAAAGCGACCGTCCTCAATGCGGGCAAGCGCCTTGAGCCCACCATCGAGCACCAGCGCAAACGGCGCCTTCGAAGCATCGAAGTCGACAAGCGCGCGGTCAACGGGAATGCGCCTGCCGCAGAGCAGGTCATCGGCAAGGTTGCCCGGCAAGTCGACACGCGTGGAGCCCAGGGCCGCGATGGGGTCCAAAGCAAAGCCAGTCGCAGACTCGGGAGAAAGTTCCTCCACCGCATGGCAGACTCCAATGGAAACCACGCCGGATGCCGTCCGGCGTAGCGCGGAAATGTGTGCGGCACTATCGCACGCACGACCCAAATCACGAGCGAGCGCTCGGATATAGGTGCCCTTGCTCACCGAGAACGCCACGGTCCACACACACGTATCACCCTCGCCGCCCACGGCGATCAGGTCGGCGGCATAGACCTCGACGGGACGCGGAGGTAGATCCACCGCATTGCCCTCGCGAGCAGACTTGTAGGCGCGAACGCCATTGACCGAAATAGCCGAAAACGCCGGCGGCACCTGCATCTGCGGACCCAGCATGGCGGCCAAGTGCTCACGGGCATAGGCAGGATCGCGGAGCTCGTTGGCAACAGCCACCGTGCGGACGGCCTCACCCTCCGCGTCATCGGTATTGGTCTCGGCGCCAAACGAAATGTCGGCGACATAGCTTTTGGTATCGAGGGTAAGCATGCCCAGCAGACGGGTGGCCTGGCCCACGCCCACCACCATGACACCGGATGCCATGGGGTCAAGCGTACCGGCATGGCCAACGCGCCGCTCATGGAGGGCGCGTCGGCATTGCGAAACCACGTCATGGGACGTGCAGCCCACCGGCTTATCGACGGCGAGTAGCATATTCAATTGAGAAAGCGTTCGACGAGCCATGTACCATCCAATTAGTTAGAGCTCGACGGTCACCGAAGCGGGATCCTCCCCCACCAGCTCAGCCAGCATGGGAAGTGCCACGGCGAGCGTCTCGCGAATCGTTCCGTTGTTGGAAAAGCCGGCGGCGGCATGATGCCCGCCACCGCCAAAGTTGGCAGCAATCTCGGACACATCGAGGTCGCCCTTGGAGCGCAGGTTGCCACGCACCTTGGTATCGCCCTCAATGCCCTTTAAGAACATGCAGACCTCGACGCCCATCACCGAACGCACCACATCGACCAGGCCGTCGCACTCGTCCGAGGTGACGCCGCAGGCCTCAAGGTCGCTCTGGTAGGCATAGCTATACGCCACGCGCCCATGCGCGACCGTCTTAATGCGACCCATGACAATGGACTTGAGGTGCAAAAACTCAACGCGCATGCTCTGATAAACCTCGAGCGCAACGCGCGCCGGGTCGGCACCGTGGGCAACCAGACGCGAGGCCGCATGGAATGCGGCGGCATCGGCGTTTTGGTACTGGAAACGACCGGTATCGGTAACCAAGCCACACAGCAGACAGGTCGCAACGCCATCACGTGCGACAATGCCACAATTGTCCAAGAAGCGGTCGATGATCATAGCGCAGGCTGCAGCTTCGACGCACCTCAGACTGAGCTCGGCAAACTCCTCGCGCGCTGGATGGTGATCGAAGCACACCACATGCGCCGATCGACGCAGCACCTCGGCGGAGTTGTTCAGGCGCTCGACGACCGGCACGTCCACCGAGATGAACAGGTCAGGATTGCCGGTATACGCAGATGCCGGCACCAGGCGATCGGAGCCTTCCATAAAGCGGTAGATGCGCGGAACCGGATCATCGTCTGCCAGCAGCAGCGCAATGTCCTTGTTGGGAAAAAACTTCATGAGCGAAAGGCCCAGACCCAACACGGAGCCCAAGGCGTCGCCATCGGGAGAAGTATGTCCCGAAATCGCAATGGAGGACGCACCCTCGATGAGCTCGAGGATGCGTCGCTGAATATCTGCAGACTCGCACGAGGCGAGGTCGGCGGAATTAGTCATCTAAAGCTGCCTCCTGGGCGGCATCCGCTATCGGATAGCCGTCCTCGTCCTTTTCGATCGCAAGCGTGGCGGGAACGTTTTCCAGCGCACGCGTGATGCGCTCGGCCTCATCGGTCGAGCGATCGATGCGAAAATCGAGCTCGGGCGTGACACGCCAATCGAGCGAGCGAGCCAACAGGCTACGAATACGGCCCTTGGCGCTTGCGAGCGCCTCCATGACCTCGTCGTAGCGGCTCGCATCGCACGACACGTACACGCGCGCGAACGAACGGTCCACCGCGACCTCGACCGCGGTCAGAGTAACCAGGTCGAGACGCGGATCGGAAACCTCAAAGAGCAGGATATAACCGAGCTTCTCGCGAAGCTGCTCGCCCAGACGGCGGGTTGCCTGCGTTTGCTTCATAGCGCTACCCCCTACTCGGTACGGGCAACCTGGTCGATGCGGTAACCCTCGATCTGGTCGCCGGGCTTGATGTCCTGGAAGTTCTCCAGGCCAATGCCGCCCTCGGAACCGCTCTTGAGGCTCTTGGCCTCGTCCTTGTAGTGGCGCATCGAGGCGATCTTGCCGTTGAAGACCACGATGCCGTCGCGCACCAGGCGCACGGAATCGGTCGCGGCGATCTCGCCCTCTTCGACGCGGACACCGGCGGCGATACCGACTTTGGGCACCTTAAAGGTGTCCAAGACAGTCGCGGTACCCGTGGCGACCTCGACCTCGGTGGGCTTGAGCATGCCGATACGGGCGGCGTCAAGCTCCTCGAGGCACTTGTAGATGACGTCGTAGCAACGGATCTCGACGCCCTCGCGCTCGGCGGCGGAGCGGGCCTTACCGTCGGGACGGACGCCAAAGCCGATGATGATGGCGTTGGAGGCGTCGGCCAGAACGACGTCGGTCTCGTTGATGGCGCCAACGGCGGAGTGGATCGTGTTGATGCGAACCTCGGACTGATCCATCTTGTCGAGCGAGTCCTGAAGGGCCTCGATGGAACCCTGGACGTCGGCCTTGATGATCAGGTTGAGCTCCTTGACCTCGGCGTCGGCAATGGTCTCGAAGAGGTTCTCGAGCGTGACGTGCTTGACGCGGCTCTGCTCCTCGATACGGGCCTTGAGCGAACGCTCGTCGGCAAGGGCGCGGGCCTCGCGCTCGTCCTCGAACACGCGGAACTCGTCACCGGCGTTGGGCACGGACTGCAGGCCCAGGATCTCGACAGCGTCGGAGGGACCGGCCTCGGTGACGGCGCGACCCTTGGGGTCGAGCATGGCGCGGACGCGGCCGTAGGTAAGGCCGGCGACCAGCGTATCGCCCACGTGCAGGGTACCGCGGGTCACGAGCACGGTAGCAACCGAGCCGCGGCCCTTGTCGAGCTTGGCCTCGAGGACGTTGCCGGAGGCAAAGGTGTCCGGGTTGGCCTTGAGCTCGAGCACGTCGGCCTGGAGCAGCACGGTCTCCAGAAGGTCGTCGATACCGATCTTCTGCTTGGCCGAGATGTTGACGAACATGTTCTGTCCGCCCCACTCCTCGGGGATGACGCCGTACTCGGTGAGTTCCTGACGCACACGGTCGGGGTTGGCGCCGGGCTTATCGATCTTGTTGACGGCGACGACGATGGGTACGCCGGCGGCCTTGGCGTGGTTGATCGACTCGACCGTCTGGGGCATGACGCCGTCGTCGGCGGCGACGATCAGGATGACGATGTCGGTCACCTTGGCGCCACGGGCACGCATAGCCGTAAAGGTGGCGTGACCCGGGGTATCGATAAAGGTGATCTTGCGGTCGTTGATCATGACCTGCGAAGCGCCGATGGCCTGCGTAATGCCGCCCGCCTCGCCGGCAGCAACGCCGGTGTGACGGATGGCGTCGAGCAGCGACGTCTTACCGTGGTCGACGTGGCCCATGACGGTGACGACCGGGGCGCGCGGCTTAAGGTCGGCGGGATCGTCGTAGAACGAGAAGGTGTTCTCCTCCTCGGGGGTGATGATCTTGATCTGACGACCCAGGTCGTCGGCGACGAGCTCGACGAGGTCGTCGGACATGGACTGCGTCATGGTGAGCGGCGTACCCAGCAGGAACAGGCGCTTGATGATGTCGTTGGCCGGAACGTCGAGCGCCTCGGCAAGCTCCTGGACGGTAACGCCCTGGGAGACCTTGATGGCGTCGAGATCCTCGGGGTTCACGCCCTGGGCCAGCGCCTCCTCTATCTTGCGCTCCTCCTGAGCCTTGGCAGCCTCGCGCTCGCGCTTCTCCTTGCGCTTCTTGCGGCGACCGGTGGACTCGCGAGAGGCCTCCTCGACGGCGGCACGAGCCTCCTCGAGCACCTTCTCGCGGCAGTACTCCTCGGCCTCGCGAGCCATGCGGCTGTAGTGGTCCTCTTCGTTGTTGTGACCGCCCTTGCGCTTCTTGCCCTTGCCCTGCTTGTCGGGGTTGGGGAAGTCCATGCCGGCAGCGACGTTGTTGCTGGCGTTGGTGCGATGGCTGTGCGGACGGCTCTCGGAGGCGTTGCGCTCGGAGTTGTTGTCGGAAGCGTTGCGATCGTTACGACGGCCACCGCGGCGGTCGTTGTTGCCGCCACGACGGTTACCGCGCTCGGCGGCGCGCTCGGCCTTGGCCTTGTCCTCGGCGTCCTTCTTCTCCTTGAGCACGGTCTCCTGTGCGGCGATCTGGTCGAGCAGCGAACGGAAACGCGAACCGGAGTCGGAAGCGGGAACGGCGCGGCGCTGGGCCTCGCGGGCAGCCTCCTCCTTCTCGCGGGCAAGGCGCTCCTGCTCGGCCTTCTTCTTGGCCTCGGCCTCGGCGCGGGCAGCCTCCTCGGCAGCCTGGGCTGCGGCAAACTGGCGACGCTCCTCCTCGCGGGCCTTCTCGGCGGCGATGCGCTCGCGCTCGGCCTCGGCAGCGCGTGCGGCCTCCTCGGCGGCAGCTGCCTGCTCCTCGGCCTGCTTGGCGGCCTCGACTTCCTGGGCGCGGGCCTCGATCACCGAGGCGAGCTGCTTGCGGACCATGGCGACATAGGCGTCCTCCAAGGTGGAGGAAGCGGACTTAGCGGGAATCTTCATATCGGCGAGATGACCCATCAGTTCCTTGGAGGTCATGCCGAACTCTTTGGCCAGGGTGGACACACGGACTTTTGCCATATGACTTCACCTACCCTTTCTGGCACCTTGGGTGCCTAGAGACTGAACGAGCGTGGGAGATGCGCCGGGACCCGCCCGGCGCGACCGCGCGCTAGATCAGGTCCTCCGCATCATCGAAGGCGTCGGTGTCGTGGACACCGCAGAAACGGGAGCCGGGACGAGCCTGGTTGCGGCACTGGATACCGTCCTCGGACACGTACTCGCAGCGGCGGACGTCCTCGTCCTCCTCGTCACCGATCAGGTCGGCGGCGGGCTCCTCGTGAACGGGAACGTTCTTGAGGATGTCGGCGGCAAGCGTCTCGGACTTGATGTCGATGTGCCAGCCGGTCAGGCGCGCGGCGAGGCGGGCGTTCTGGCCCTCCTTGCCGATGGCGAGGGACAGCTGGTCGTCGGGCACGATGACGCCGGCGTAGGCCTTCTCCTCGTCGATGAGGACGCGGGTGACCTTAGCGGGCGAAAGGGCGTTGGCAACGTAGACGGCAGGATCGGCATCCCACAGGATGACGTCGACGCGCTCGCCACGGAGCTCGCCCACGACAGCGCGAACACGGCTGCCCTTGGGGCCGACGCAGGCGCCCACGGGATCCAGACGGTCGTCGAGCGAGTGGACGGCGACCTTGGAGCGCTGGCCGGGCTCGCGGGCGATCGACTTGATCTGGACGGTGCCCTCATAGATCTCGGGCACCTCCTGCTCAAACAGACGACGCATGAGCTCGGGGTGGGTACGGGAGATGACAATCGGCGGACGGCTGTGCTCGCCACGAACCGGCTGCAGGTTGGAGTTGGGGTCGCGAACGTCGATGATCACGGCCTTGATGTGCTGGTTGTGCAGGTAGCGCTCGCCCATCGGACGCTCGTTGCGCTCGTTCTCGTAACGGCGCTGGTCGAAGTGCGGCAGCTCGGCCTCGACGCCCTCGCGGATCTTGACAATCGTGAAGTCGGGTGTGGACTGCAGCACGGTACCGCTGATGAGGTCACCGATGCGGCCGGAGAACTCCTCGTAGATCTGCTCGCGGGCGGAGTTACGCACGATGGCGTTGATCTCGGCCTTGGCGTGCTGGGCGGCGATGCGGCTCGTGTTCTTGGGAGTGACGTCAATCTCCTCGAACTCGGTGAAGTTGCCCTCCTCGTCCATGGAATCGTCGATCGGCTCCAGGCGGTAGACGTAGATCTTGCCGGTGGTGCGGTCGATGGTCACCTTGGCGCCCCACTCAAGATGCAGGATCTCGGCATAGCTCTTGGCGAGCGACTGCTCCAGGCGGTCGATCAGGTAGAGCTGGTCGATGTGCTTCTCCTGGCAAAGCTCCATCAGGGCGGACATCATGTCGGATGCTGCCATCTTACTTTCCTTCCTTCGCGGGCTTGAAGTCGTAGGTGGGCTTCAACTTGCACTTTTTAACATCAGAGAAATCGAGGGTAACGGACTCGCCGCCCTCGAGCTCGAGGGTCACGTTCGTCTCGGTGGCGGCGGCAATCTTGCCGGCGTACTTGCGACGGCCCTCGGTAGCGGTGGAGGTGAGCTCGCAGTTCTCGCCCACAAAGCGGGTAAAGTCGCACGGGCGGCGCAGCGGGCGCGCCATACCCGGGCTCGACACCTCGAGCGTATAGCTCGAAGAGATGGGGTCGAGCTCCTCAATCACATCGCCGACCCACTTGGTGTTGGCCGTGACGTCGTTGAGCGAAAGGCTCTGACCCTCGGCACCCTCGATACGCACGCGCACGCAGGGGGCCTTGGTGGCACCCACGAGCTCGACGTCGACGATGTCGACATCGTGCTGGGGAGCGACGGCCTCGAGCGCGTCGATGATCGCCTGCTCGGTCTTGGTCTTGACCATTGCGGCACCTCCATCCATACAAAAAAGAAGCGGGGCCGAAACCCCACTTCTTTCAATTACAACTTCATTTGCAAGCAAACTATACCAATAGCTGCGGAAACGTGCAAGCACAGTACGAATCTGCAGGTCAGCGCGCGCACAGCTTCTCCACAAGAATAGGACAATTGGTCGAGGAACCCCATGCGGCGCACCCTCAACAGCCCCAAAACGGGCCATGCGTCCCATTCCACAGGCCCGTTCGGACCCCAAGGGCATTCCTCCCCGAGCCCCTATCGATCAGACTTACGCTAAGGGACATTCTGCAACAAGCCAGCCAGCAAGTCGCGCAACGACGAACCTTTCCAAATCCTCTACGGCAAGGAGGCACCCATGAAACGTCTAGGCACCCCCTGCATGACTGCACTCGCCATCGCAACGTGCTCGTTGGCCCTCTTGGGCTGCGGCAACGCGAATAGCAAAACCAGGCCATGCGAGCCCGACCCCGGCGGCACCGAAGCCGCCGAGAAAACGACACCATCGGAGAGCTTCGACAAAATAAACGAAGACGAAATCGATCCCCAGGTTTTAGGCCCCAACCCCCAAGAACAGTTCCCCATCGACCTAGAGGCGGACGAAAACGTCCACGTCACCTGCGTTGGTAAGGACACCGACGGCTACGGCGACGCCGCGCTCGTCTTTACGGTGTCCAACAACACCGGTGTCGACATGATGTTTGGCGATGTGGACTCCTATGCCTACGTCAACGGTAAGGTCCGCGACGTACGTATGCGCCAGCCGGTCGCCGCAGGAGAGGAAACGCGCGCCATGCTCACCTTTGTGGGCACCTTCGACGATCCGAACTTTGATGTGAACAACGACCTCAACGACATCTACCTCAACATTTGGATGTTCGAAGAGGCAACGGGCAACGTTTACTTTAGGGACCTGGTACACATCCCATAGAAGACGGTGCGACGCAATGACTAAGCAGGGCATACAACACAAAACGAGGGACGACCCAACCGGATCGCCCCTCGTCTTTTATGCGTCAGTTAAGCGCGCAATGCTTACTTGACCACCAGGTTGACCAGCTTGCCAGGCACGCAGATGGCCTTGACGACCGTCTTGCCCTCAAGCCACTTGGCGACGGCGGCCTCGGCGGCAGCCTGCATATCCTCATTAGAGGCATCGCGGGCAACGTCGACACGACCGCGGACCTTACCGAGCACCTGGACCACGATCTGCACCGTGTCCTCAACGGACTCGGCCAGGTCGAACTCGGGCCAGGCGGCGGTGTAGGCGTTGCCCTCGCAGCCGAGGGCCTCGTGCCACAGCTCGTCGGCCCAGAACGGGCAGATGGGCGCCAGGACGCTCACGATATCCTTAGCCACGCCATAGCACAGCGCCTTGTCGCGCGCGGTACCCTCGGTGGCGTTGAGGTAGGCGCTCGCCGCGTTGACGAGCTCCATGACGGCCGAGATCGCGGTGTTGAACTGGCCGCGGTCAAAGTCCTCGGTGCACTTGGCGATGGTGCGGTGACGCTCGCGATAGAGCTTCATCGCAACCTCGTCGAGCGCGGACTTGTCGAAGGCCACGTTGGCGTCGCCGGACTGGACGAGCTGCCAAACGATACGCCAGGCGCGCTTGATGAAGCGGTTGGCGCCCTCAACGGCCTTGGGATCCCAGTCGAAGTCCTTCTCGGGCGGGGCGATAAACAGGATCGCCAAACGCATGGTGTCGGCGCCGTAGGGCTCGATGACCGAGCTCGGGGGCACGACATTGCCCTTGGACTTGGACATGGTGTCGCCGTTCTCGTCCTTGACCATGCCCTGGCACAGCAGGTTGGTGAAGGGCTCGTCCACGCTCAGCAGGCCCAGGTCGCGCAGTGCCTTGGTAAAGAAGCGGCTGTAGAGCAGGTGCAGAATAGCGTGCTCGATGCCGCCGATGTAGTTATCGACGGGCATCCAACGGTCGGCGGTCTCACGGGAGAAGGGCAGCTCGGTGTTGTGCGGATCGGTATAGCGCAGGTAATACCAGCTGGAGCAGGTGAAGGTGTCCATGGTATCGGTCTCGCGCTTGGCCGGGCGACCGCAGACCGGGCAGGTGGTCTCGTAGAACTCCTTGCACTCGGCGAGAGTCTCGCCGGCGCCCAGGTCCAGGTTCTCGGGCAGCGTCACCGGCAGCTGATCCTCGGGCACGGGCACGATACCGCAGTGCTCGCAGTGAATGGCCGGGATGGGGTTGCCCCAATAGCGCTGACGGGAAATGAGCCAGTCGCGCAGACGGAACTCGACCTTGCGACGACCGCAGCCCATGGCCTCGAGGTCGGCCACGATCGCAGCCTCGCCCTCGGAGTGCTTACCGCCGCGCATGCCGGTGTACTTGCCGGACTGGACGAGCGTGCCCTCGGCAGCGTGGGCGCAATCCCAGTCGACGGTCTCGGCATGGAAGGTATCGATGGTCTCGCCGCTGGCCTCGACGGCAGCGCGATCGTCATCGTCCAGGATGATCGGTACGATCGGCAGGTCGTACTTGCGGGCGAACTCAAAATCGCGCTGGTCGCCGCAGGGAACGGCCATGACGGCGCCGGTGCCGTAGTCGGCAACGACATAATCGGCAACCCACACGGGAACCTTCTCGCCGTTGACGGGGTTCACCACGTAGCGGCCCGTAAAGGCACCGTGCTTCTCGAGGGTGCCCTGGGCACGCTCGACAGCAGAGATATGCTTGGAGTCCTCGACGATCTTAGTGACGGCCTCCTCGTACTCCGTGCCCTCGACGAGCTCGTGAAGACGGGCGTACTCAGGAGCCAGGACAAAGAAGGACACACCAAAGAGCGTATCGGCACGCGTGGTGAAGACGGTGATCTTACCCTCGTCGCCCTCGATGGGCTCGCCATCCTGGTCGCAAAGGGTAAAGTCAACCTCGGCGCCCTCGGAGCGACCGATCCAGTTGGCCTGCATCTGCTTGACGCGCTCGGGCCAGCCGGGGAGCTTCTCCAGGTCGTCGAGCAGCTCCTGGGAGTACTCGGTAATCTTGAAGTACCACTGCTCAAGGTCGCGCTTCTCGGGCTCGGTGCCGCAGCGCCAGCACTTGCCCTCGGTGACCTGCTCGTTGGCCAGAACGGTCTTGCAGTTAGGGCACCAGTTGACCGGGTTCTTCTTGCGGTAGACCAGGCCCTTTTCCCACAGCTTCTCAAAGATCCACTGACCCCAGCGGTAGTAGTCAGGGCTGCAGGTCTTGACCATGCGATCCAGATCGTAGGAGAAGCCCATGCGCTTCATCGTGGCGAGCGCCTGGTCCATGTTCTTATACGTCCAGGCAGCAGCTTGCGTGTTGTGCTTGATGGCGGCGTTCTCGGCAGGCAGGCCAAAGGCGTCAAAGCCGATGGGGTGCAGCACGTCGTAGCCGCGCATGCGGGCCTGACGGGCCATGGCATCGCCGATGGTATAGTTGCGCGCGTGGCCCATGTGCAGGTCGCCCGACGGATACGGGAACATCTCGAGCACATACTTCTTGGGCTTGCTCTCGTCGGTGTCGACGGCAAAGAGGTTGGAGTCCTCCCAGGCCTTCATCCACTTGGACTCAATGGCCTGCGCGTCGTAGGCAGGGATCTCGTCCTTATGATCTGTGCAATCGCACATATCAGCTCCTTTAATCTTAGCTGGGGTCGGGCGGCTTGGCTTTATTCGCTACTGCGGACAGTCCTGCGCAAGACGAAGAGCACATTAAGTGCTCTTCTTTGCGTGCGGAACTTGTAGCGAACAAAGCCAAGCCGCCCGACCCTAAGGTTAACTTGACTGATGATAGCAAATACGACAAGCGAGATGCCTGCGACTTGCGGGCATCTCGCTTTATCTAAATAACGTGGTTGAAACTCAACCTTTATGTGAGGCTCTTACCTTATCGATAAGATACGGACTGCTGAGAATCCTTCACGACTACATCGTGGGCGCCGCCTTCGACGATCGAGGTCGAGCTCACCAGGGTCAGGCGTGCCTTTTCCTGAAGCTCGGGGATCGAGAGGGCACCGCAGTTGCACATCGTGGACTTGACCTTGTAGAGCGTGCCGCCCACGCCGTCTTTGAGGGAGCCGGCATAGGGAACATAGGAGTCGACGCCCTCGACGAAGCTGAGCTTCGCGGCGCCGCCCAGGTCGTAGCGCTGCCAGTTGCGGGCACGCGCAGAGCCCTCGCCCCAGTACTCCTTCATGTACTGACCGTTCACGTTGACGCGCTCAGTCGGGCTCTCATCAAAGCGGGCGAAGTAGCGGCCCAGCATCATAAAGTCGGCGCCCATGGCAAGGGCGAGCGTCATGTGGTAGTCGTAGACGATGCCGCCGTCGGAGCACACGGGCACGTAGACGCCGGTCTCCTCGTAGTACTCGTCGCGAGCACGGCAGACATCGATCAGCGCGGTGGCCTGGCCACGGCCGATACCCTTGGTCTCACGGGTGATGCAGATGGAGCCGCCGCCGATACCGACCTTGATGAAGTCGGCACCACAGTCGGCCAGGAAGCGGAAGCCCTCGGCGTCGACGACGTTACCGGCACCAACCTTGACGTCCTCGCCGTAGTTGGCGCGGATCCACTCGATAGTGCGCTTCTGCCACTCGCTGAAGCCCTCGGAGGAGTCGATGCACAGAACGTCGGCACCGGCCTCGATGAGCAGCGGCACGCGCTCGGCATAGTCGCGGGTGTTGATACCGGCGCCGACCATGTAGCGCTTGTCGTTATCGAGCAGCTCGTTGGGGTTGGTCTTGTGGCTATCGTAGTCCTTGCGGAAGACGATGCCCATGAGGTGATCGTTATCGTCGACGATGGGCAGGGCGTTGAGCTTGTTGTCCCAGATGACGTCGTTAGCGACCTTGAGGCTGATGTTCTTGTCGCCCACGATGAGCTGCTCACGCGGGGTCATGAACTCGGAGACCTTCGTCTGGTGGTCATCGCGACTGGGACGATAGTCACGGCTGGTGACGATGCCCAGGAGCTTACCCTTGGGAGTGCCGTCGTCGGTAACCGGCATGGTGGAGTGACCGGTCTTCTCCTTGAGCTCGATGACCTGCTCCATGGTCATGTCGGGGGTCAGCGTGGAATCGGACTGAACGAAGCCGGCCTTGTGATCCTTGACGGCCTTGACCATGGCGGCCTCGGACTCGGCGCTCTGGGAACCGTAAATGAAGGACAGGCCACCCTCGGTAGCGAGCGCGACACCCATGTCGACGCCCGAGACGGACTGCATGATGGCGGAAACCATGGGGATGTTCAGGGTGATTGCCGGCTTCTCACCGCGCTTAAAGCGGGTTAGCGGCGTCTTAAGAGAGACGTTGTTGGGAATGCACTGCGAGGACGAGTAACCAGGGACCAGCAGATACTCCGAAAACGTGTGGGACTCACCGGGAAAGAACGTAGCCATGTTTCTCCTTTTTCCATGCGACCGGTCGGCTGCAGGCCTCGTAGGACCCAGCCCAACCTTGGGCGCCCAATACTGGGGAAGTATCTTAACGCACTTTGACTGCTACAATGCATGATTTAAGAAGAGCACACGAGGGTTTGACGCAGGCTTTGCGTTTGCCCAGCAAACACTTTAGCGGGGAGACGTGGAGCGTATGGAGTACAAGACGACGGCAAAGTTGGTCATTCAAGCGTGCGACAAAGATCTGCCGGGCGTGTTTGGACACGGCTGTGTCTTGCTGCTGCAGGGTATCGCCCGCGAGCACTCGCTCAACCGCGCCGCCAAGAGCATGGGCATGGCGTATTCCAAGGCCTGGCGCATTGTAAACGAGGCAGAAGGTCAGCTGGGCTGCAAGCTCATCGAGCGCGACGGCGCCCGCGGATCCACGCTCACGCCCGCCGGAGAGCGAGCCATAGCGGCCTACGAGGAGCTGCAGACCGACATCAACAACGTCATTGCCACCAAAGCAAACGACCTCATCGCCAGCATCAAAGAGTAGCTAATTTGCGGAGGGCGTTGTCTAGGGCGGCGGCTACGGTTAGGGGGTCGTCGGTACCGGCGAAGAGGCGGATGGTTCCCCTCTGCTTGCCGCGTGGGGCCGAAAGGCGTGTCGTTGCGCCGCCGGCGGGCGACGTGCTGAACTCCCCCGGCAATGTGTCGAACAGCTCACCCGCACTTCGCTCGATAAGGTCAAACTCAACCGCCGGGCCAAAGCCGTGCTCGAGGATTCCCGTTGCAACCGCATGATCGGGATGCGAACCCAGCCCAGGATAGCGAACGTTACACACCATCTCGTTAGCAGCCAGATACTCGGCCAGCGCACGGGCGCGATCGAAGTGCGCCTGCATGCGAGCATCGAGCGAGGACAGCCCGCGTTCTAGCGCGTCGGTCTCCTCGGCAGACAGGCCAAGCACAGACGCACCGCAGTCCGCAAGCAACGCGTGTGCGCACTCTGCGGCGGCATCCACGCGATGGCGCTTGAGCTGCGAGCGCGCCACCGAGACGGCGACGAGCTTGCGCGGAGCTTCGCCGGCACACACACGGTCGAGTGCCTCGAGCGACAGGACGGCACCCAAACGCAGCGGATCGCACCCAAAGACGCTTGCCACGGTGTTATCCACCACAAGCAGCGCACGGGCCTCACGCGCCGCCCGACCCAGCGCACGCAGATCGGGCACGCGCAGACCAAACCCGCCGATGGAGTTGACGAACCACCACAGGTGCGGACCCTCGGCATCAAACGAAGCATCCAAGCCCTCGGACGCGGCGGTAAACGCCGCAACCGACGGCTCCCCCACGAGCACAACGTCGCAGGCATCAAAGCCGCGCGCAAACGCATCGGCAAAGTCGTCCGCAAAGGCCACCAGGCGGTCACCAGGACGCACAATCCCCAACAGAGACAGCGCCGCCGGCACATGCGAGGCCGCAACAAGACGCGCCTCACGCGCACCAGCCCTTATAGCCCAGGCCTCTTCTAGCTGTTGCACGTCCACGCGGCACCATCCCTTAATTAAAACCGAACCAAATAAGCTTTCCAGGTTGAGGATAGCTAGCGAGCGGGCAGCTGCCGTAGCGAGGTGCCGCGAAAGAGGAGCGACGCGTACTTTATGTACGCGAGCGACGGTTTGAGCGGCAGATCGCCCGGCAGATGTCCGCGCAGCGTCGAGCGGTCCGGCGTTCGTTAGAACGCCGGAACAAAATTAGCCGTGATATTCGCCGTTGTATTGGATCAACGTTAGATCTTCCACGCCATCGAGCGCGCGGATGGCGTCGGCATAGGGCATATCCACGCCGTCCGAGAACACCTCAACGGCCATCTCGACCTTGTCGCCGCGCATCGTCTTGGACTTGACGGAAAACTTGGTGCGCCCAAATGCACGCACGATATCGTCGCCGGTGGTCTGACCCGTGTAGTGGATGACCATCATGTACACGCGCGCCTTGTCCTGGTGGCTCGCAAAGCCGGCAATCATCACCACGATCACCACCGCCGTGAGTCCCACGAGCGCATACATACCGGCTCCCGCCGTAATGCCCGTGGTAATGGACCAAAACAGATACAGCAGGTCGAGCGGGTCCTTGACCGCCGCACGGTAACGGACGATAGACAGAGCACCGACCATACCAAGCGAAATGACCACGTTTGTAGAGATCGCGAGCGTGACCATGCAGGTGAGCACGCACATGCCCACGAGCGTCACGGCAAAACTGCGCGAATAGACCACGCCGGTAAAATAGCGCTTGTACACGTAATAGATCAGGATGCCCATGGCGAGCGCCACGAGCAGCGACAGGCCAATCTTGGCAGGGTCGACCTGACCGAACGCCTCCAAGACGGAGTTCTTAAAAAAGTCCCTGGTGCTCATGGTTTAAATATCCCCTCGGTTCCCAAAATCCGATTCCCAGTAGTTAAAACCGCGCAGGTAGGCGGTCTTGTCATAACACAGGCAGTACTTTGAGACCGCCGTGAGTTCGGCCGCACCCGGCGGCACCATATCGCGCACCAGCTGCGGACAAAACTCGGTAAACTTGACCTCCATCACCAGCTTGCCGGGCTCCAGCACGGGCAGCGCGGGCAACGTCGCGTCAAAGATGTCAAAGCTCCCCACCGCCGCACGCACGTTGCTATCAAAGGTAATGCGCACGGTGCCCTCGTCCATCACCCACGGCTCGCGCTCGTAGTCCACGATGGTCCGCGGGCGCATCATATTACAGATGCACTCGATGTAGAACTCGCGACAGAGCGGATAGGGGCTCCTCAGCAAAAAGTCGTAGTCGCCAGCCAGAATCTGCTCAAACTCACCGCGCGTAAGTGGCGCATCCTCCTTGTAAATCCAGCTACCGTACTTCTTTTTGCGCTCGAGCTTAATCACCTTGTCGCTGCCGTTATAGATGCGCACGCGATACTTTTTGCGCATGAGAATACCGGCGTCTTTTTCCTCGTAGGCCGAGTTGCAGTAGTCATCAAAATACAGGCTGCGAATAGTGTAACCGCCCGCTCGCGCATGCTTGTCCAGCTTGAACACCGGCGCCATGCGACAGGCAAGCGCGGCGTGCTCGCCCTCGTTAATGAGATATTTGAGCTCATGGCGGTAACGCTCCTGCGTGGCACGCACAGGCGGGGCCGCCAAGCGCTCAAGCAGCGCGCTAGCCCTCCTCATACGTGTCCTCCACGACCTTACCGCCGTCTTGCACGTAAAAGCACTTCACGCCGTAGTGCTTGCCGTCGTCGGTCACATAGTAGTCAAACGCATCTTGCGTAAAGTCGTCGGAGTTGGTGGCACGCACGCGCACAAAAAACTGGCCGGTATCGGGCGCATCACAGGTCACCTCGGGAAGCAGCACGTCCTCGGCCTTAAAGACCACATCGCTTATGGCATAGTCGCGCGCAAGCTCTACGGTGTAGCGAATGTCGCGCGCCTCAAAGTCGTAGGACGCATCCCAGTTAATGCGCAGCTTGCCGTTATCGATCTGCGGCACGCCAATGTAGAACGGCATGGGCTTTTTATAGCTCTCGCGAAAGCTCTTATAGTTCTCCTCGATCTCGGACGGAATCGCCGCGGCAATCTGCTCGTATTCGTCCTTGGTCACGGGCAGATGCTCCAGGTCGGGCGCAGCAAAGACAAGCGGCTCCGTGACCTCGCGATAATGCTCGATCATCTTGCTCAGGCGCTCCTCGGTCAAATACGAGCGCAAGTCCTTGACGGCACGGTCGAGTTCGCTGCGGAACGACTTGCTGCGCAACGCGCGGTTAAACAGCACGTTGCCCCAGTAGTTGCTTGCGCCGCGCTCCCAGCTCGCGTAGTCCGAAAACCCGGTAAGAGAAAGCTCCAGCTTACGCAGCATACCGTCGTTATCCCAATCCAAAAAGTACCAGGTATTTGAGTTGAGAGGGCTGTACAGATAGCAGTTGCGGTTCTGCGTATCGCAGTTGCCCGTCAGGATCTGAAACGCCAACCAATAGACCAGGTTCTCGGTATCAAAGTAGGTGTCGAGCACGTCATCGATCTTTTGCGATTCGTCGTTGAGCTCATCGAGCATCTCGATGAGCTTGGTGTGGTCCGTATCGCCCTTAATCTCAAGCATGCCTTCAAAGCTTGCCTGGTTGTAGTCGGGATCATCGGCAAGCTTAATGGTGTCCTCGTAGCGATGGAAATCAAAGCTGTTCACCTTGTACAGGTGCCCGCTCTTATCCAGGCCATGTGCCTTAAGCGCCGTCTTGTTGAGCTGCTCCACCTGCGTAAACAGGCCGTAGTCCTCAAAGGTATCGTTGGACTTTTCGGTCTGGTCGCACACCCACAGATGCACAAACTGCGTGCGCAGGCCCATCATCTGGGGAATCCCGCGGATAAGGTCATAGGCCATCTTGTTGCGAAAACGCATACCCTCGCCCATGTGCTTGTTGAGCGCAATCGCACGCTGCTGGCGCCAGGTACCTTTTCCTTTTTTGAGCTCCACCTTGTAGTTCTTCTGCGTATAACCGCTCGACGTCTGGCCACGCACCTGCACGGTGGCATTGGGCGCTTCCTCGCCATAGCCAACCTCGCCGGCAACTGGGCCCTCTTCGTCGCCCGGCTGCAGCAGGCCCATAACCTGATAGCGCGTCACACCCATGTCGGCATAGTCGTAGACCGAGTACGTATTGATCTCTGCCCAGCTGTGGTCGGTGTTCTCGGAGCTGTTGCCGCGCGAGACCGTCAGGTACATGGTCACAATGCCCGAGTCGTCGTAGACCTCGTACAGCTCGTCCTTATCGCGCAGGTGCTTGGTGCCGTCCGAGGACTCGGCCTTTTTAATCTTGTCCTGCTTTTTGACCTTTTTAGTCGAGGATTCGTCCTGAGACGAGCAGCCCGAAAGCAACAGCGCGCCGGCAGCCGCCTCGATCAGGCAGCGGCGAGACATCAACTTATCGATCATCAGAACCTCCCCAATGTTTTTGGAACAGGCGAACCACCATACGTTCAAACGCACTGCGCGGATCACCGCCCACGCGCTTGTCCTCGTAGCGTTGCTCAACACGGTCGAGCACCCGGCCAAGTTCGGTAAACCAGCCCGTCTTGTCAATAGCCACAATGGGCTGCTGGCTCAGGATACGATACGGCAAGTTGGCGGTATAGGTATCGAGCCGCAGCAGCGCCACGATAAAAAACACCGCTGCACCCAACAAAAAGCCAAATCCGTAAAACTGCTGCGGTAAGAGCAGAGAAACGGCAGTCGCCAGCCCGGCCACACCGGCAAACAGCCCCGAGGCCAGCACAGCCCCCTTGTAGTCGGTAAAGTACAGCAAGATGAGCAACACCGTATTGCCCACGGCATACAAGCCGTAGCCCACGCACAACGTGCGAAAACACCCGTGCATTAGGTTGTTAAAGCCCAACGGTAGGGCCGACAGCACCGTGGTCTCGAGCGAGATGACCGCCGCCGTCACAAACAGCTGCTTGAGCGCGCAAAACCGTAGTTCTCGGTTGAGCGTGGCAAGCATTTCCTCCTCGGCCACCACAATGTCGCCCACCACGCCACCGTCGTTGAACAGGCTGTAGTAGTCGCGGTAGCGCGGATAAAAGTTGACCTCGACCGAGACCACAAAGTTGACGGACGTGACCAGGATCGTCAAAAACGCGATGAGCGCCGGCACATCGTGGTACGGCGCACCATAAAACAAGCCCTTGACCTGCACGCCAATGGGACCGGCCCAAATTATCACCAAGTGCGCAAAGAGACCCAGGTTGGTAAACAAGCCCGTGAGCGCCAGCGGCATAAACTGATCGAGCCACTGCAAAAAGAGCCAGGGGCTGCGGTCGCTCTGAGGAAAATAACGGTACAGCAGCACCACGTCCCAGGCGAGCATGACGCCGTAGCCCAGAGCAATTGACGCCAACAGGCCCTCGACCGGCGGCAGTCCCAGCGCCAGCGCGGCCAGGGCGCACAGGCACGCCACGCCAATGGCAGCCGCAAAGCTGCATAGGATACCGCGGTAATCCTTGATGGCCGTGAGGTAACTCATGCCGTTCCAGTTGACGATCATAATGTTAAACAGCCACAGGCACAGCAGTCCCTGCAGCAGCGTGGCGCCCGAGAACAGCAAAAAGACGCCGTAGAGCACGGTGCCCGCAACGAGCATGATGGCATTAGACCCCCAAAACGAAGGCAGGATCTCATCCTCGCGCTCGGCAAAGAGCATGTCGGCCAAAAAGCGCGTGACCGGCATAGAGAAAAAACTCGTGAGCGTGAGCGACGCCAGCAGCGTATAGGTCACCATGCACACCAGCAAGTCCTGGTTGGCTCGGCCCACGCCCCACAGACCGCACAGCACCAAGATACCCACCTGGAGCAGCACGCCCAACAGCATGGGGCCCGTGCACACAATGCCGGCGTAGCCGTAAGCGCGCATCGTGGCAAACAGGCCCTTGCGCCTAAACAGGCGCTTGAGCTCAAAACCGATTCCGGCCACCGGCTACTCCCCCTCTCTGGGCAGGTTAAACGCACGCGCCGTCTCGTCGTACAGCGCGCGATAGTTGGCGAGCATCTGCTCGTGCAAGAAGTACGTGGCAACGCGACGCTGGCCGCGCTCCCCCATCTCAATGCGACGGGCGCGGCTTGTGCACATGCGCTCCATGGCATCGGCCAGGCCCTTGCGATACATGGGCGGCGTCACAAAACCCGCCACGCCAAAGTCGTCGCCCGGGGCGCCAATGTCCACCCAGCCGTCATCGGGCTTTAAGGGAATGTCCTTAAAGCGGTCGAACTGGATACCGTTGGGGATGACCAGACATTTGTCTGCATCGCAACCCATATCGATCTGCGTCTTGCGGGCGTTATGGAACAAACTCGTCACGCGGAAGGCGCGACGGTAGGTCTCCTCCGAAAGCAGGTAGAAAAAGCGAATCCAGCGGTCCTTAAACGACGGCACCACCCAATCGGCGCGAATGATCTCTTCCTCGCGCTCGCGGGTATAGATGCCATGCTCGGTCAGCAGCACCGGCGCATGGTGAACGCTTGAGCCCAGGCAGGCGAGCAGGCCACCGTAGCCGGTCGAGATGGCATGGTACACATCGGCCACCGGCACCTCGCTGCCCAACAGGTAGAGCACGGGCAGCAACATGGAGCGCATGGTGTGGAATGCATCGGCAAAGGGCGTGTAGGGATACTCGGCCAGGCACACGTCGCGAAAGATATCCATAAACGTGCGGCTCTGCAAAAACGAGAGCGGATGCACGCGACGGCGGTGGAAGACATCGAATAACACGTCCCAGTCCGGATTGGAGAGCGACACCAGACGGCGTAGCGCCTCGCGCTCGCGGTCGTCAAAACTGGCTTCGTGCTGCTCGCCCGAAAGCCGCAGGGCATCGTCCAGGAACACCTCGTGCACCTCGACCACGTTGCCGGGCAGCTCGTAGACAAATTTGCCGCGGTCGGCAGCATGCGCGCCAATCACCCACAGCACGAACTCGTGCTCGGGCATGGCCTGGATATAGCCATGCATCCAGGTAGATACGCCGCCGTGCACATAGGGGTAGCAACCCTCGAGCACCAAGCAGATTCTCATTTATCGCCACCCTCCTTGCGCTCGATCGTCACGGTCTTATCATTTGCCTTGAGCAGATACAGATTGCCTGTAAGGTGCGTCAGTTCGCCACCCGTCACCGCACCCGGCTCGCCATTATTGGCGCGGAACATGAGCCACGCCTCGTCGTGGAAATTGCCCAGGCTGAGCGTCCAGGCATCCGCGCTGGTATCCACGCTTACCGTAACCGACGAAAAGCGCTGGATGGCACCGGAGCACTCCGACGCCGTCTGGTGCCGCAGGTCGGGCGCGGATTTGGTAAGCCACTCCAGGTAGTCGACCAGGCCGCCCTTGTAGACCTCCCAGCCCTCCTTGGCTCCGCGATCGGGGTCCAAAAGGTCGTCCGGGTGCATAAAATGCGTACTCACGTAGTGCATGTTGAGTTCGGACACGGCTGCCAGGCGCATATAGGAATCGTCGACCATGCCGCCCGAAACAATACGTGGCTGCTCCACAATGCCATCGCTCGCCACGCCAAACTCCTGCACGTAGGGCAGGTCGGTACCGTCCTCAAAGTACGTACTGGCAATAGTCTTAATGCGCGGAACGTCGGTGCCGATAAGCTTGCGTGCACGGGCCGATAGGATATTTGACGGCGGCACGTAAACCGAGCCGTGCGCGTTGGGCAGCACCTCATCTTGGAAGGCGATAAGCTCGTTGAGCGATGCGACGAGCGTTTCCTTGTTTTTCCACGTCTTGTAGACGTACAACGTACCATAGTCGGTATCCCAGAGTGCCAGAGGCTGATGGTTGTAGCCGTGAAAGCCCAGCTCTCCGCCCATCTGCAGCAGCATGCCGCCAAAGTAGCGAAACTGTGTGGTATCGGCCTGGCGCGCAGGCTCGGTCTGGTTGACCGCGTCCTCGTAGTTTTCGATCATCACGCCGGTATAGCGAATGCCGTATTTTTGCGCAAGCTTTTGCAGATCGGGCCACCAGACCTTGGTGTAAAAATCCGCAATGGAAAGGCCGTAGTCACGCTTGATATAAGTACCATCGCCCGAGGGCACGGGGCTAGGAAAGTCGTCCAAATAGAACACGGCGCTGTTGATGACCGGATAGGCCGTGGCATCACCCAGCAAGCTTATGGCCGAAGCATAGAACCCACGCATGACCTTGTCGTAGATACCAATGTTGCACACCACGGTGTGACCACTGCCGCAATCGTTAGACCAAATGAGCGGCGTGCCCGCGTCACCGGTCTTTGCCCATACGCGCGCCGTTTCGCGCAATGAAACCGAAAGCGAAGAATCGAAGGGATCCGAGAACTCGTAGCGCTCTCCTCCGCCCAACATAAAGTCATCGCTCGGAACAATACTTTCGGCTGTCGCATAGTCATATCCGGCCGATTCGATCCCAAGCTTGGAAGCAACAGCCTGCAGGTAGTTCGAGTTATCTGGCGTCATGCCCAGCATGAGTGAGCCGCCCGCACTCACCCAACTCATCAGATCGGTCAGATGCGTACCCAGTCCGTCAAGCGAGGGCATAAGCACAATCACGCGATCAAACGACGTGAGCGATGGGATCGCGTCCGCACCGTCGGTGGCAATATCAACATCGCGATGGGCGATCTTCATGTCGAGCAGGATCTGGTCGAACTGTTCCTTTACGTCCTCGACGCCAGCTTGATCGGAATCGGTAATGACCAGGCACGTGGGCTTTTGGCCAAAGATTGCCGAGGAGGCCGGCACCGCATCGTTGGCGGCAAGCATCCCCAGCTTATGCTGGCCCGCACTATACTGCACGCCGGCACGCTCCACCAGCAGCACGGCGGCCATGACAATAAAGACCGCCCACACCACGAGGAGTCCCATCCAACGAAAGCGGCCTGCACGGTCGCGGATATGTTGCGCCACGCTCATCTGGCCTCCTCCCCGTCGCGCCAAAACGCCATCTTTTCGCGGTTGTCGGCGCTCAAATACACATGTTGCTTGTCAATCGCATCGATCACACGGTGAACCTCGTCACCGTCGCGGCGCATCACGGCCAGGCGCAGGCAAAGCATCCAAACCTCCTGCTCCTCGGGCACGTCGAGCACCAGCTGGTCGATCACGGCCTGCGCCTCGTCGATCTGTCCGACATCGGCCAGCGCCGTCGCATATCGAATGCGCAGCTCAAAGGTGTCCTCGCGCTCGCAGCGACGCGCAAGCAGGCGCGCGTACTGTTGGCGCTGAATCTGAGCCACGCGCCCCTCGGCCAAGCCCGAGCCCAAGTATTCACCAAGAAAATCACAGTATTCGTTGAGGTTTTGCGCGCTCGGGTCCGTCTTAAAGGCACGCTCCAGCTGCTGCAGTTTAAGGTCGGACTCCTTGGAGATCTGCGCCACCGCCGTCGCGGCATAATGCGCCACCTCAACGTCGTCGTTAAGCTTAGCCGCCTGCAGCTGCGCCAGGTACGCGTCGGGCTCCTCGGTGAGCATGGAGAGCATTAGGCGGCGCCGGTATGCCGGGTCGTTGACGATGAGCGCCTCCTCGAGCGGCACTACGCCTGAATCGTCCTCACCACTCGGTACCGACATACTGCGATGCAGGTCATCGTTGAAGCGCAGCGACTCCAGCGCAGACTCTTTCAGCCCCTCGCCAAACACCGCGCTGCACACCGATAGCAAAACCACCAGCAACGGGCCCCACAGCGGCACCAGCACCATCACAGCCAGCATGTGCCCGCGCACTGGCAGCAGGCCCAGCTTCATAAGCGTCCACAGCATCAGGCAAACCAGCACATGAATCAGCAGCAAGACGGCAGCAACGACAAGCGAGATCAAGCGGCACCCCCCTCACCGTCACCGGTGTAAGAGATGTGCTGCAACAGCGCCACGATGTCCTCGCCGTCGACGGGCTCCACCGCAATATGCTTTGCGCTCAGGCGCTCGCGGATAATGGGCAGATCGCACGCCTTTGCCTGGCGCATAAGCAGGTAGAGCACGTCGCCGTCGACCAAGCCCGCCGCGTCGCTCTCGCGGATTGCCGACCCAATTGCGCCCACCAGCTCGCCGACAGGCTCCATACCCGGTACCACGCGCAGGAGCAAAAAACTCCCCATCTTGCTATCTGCCAACGCCTGCGCCGCCGCGAGCTCTTGGCCAAAGGCAGCCTGCTTGAGCACGCACGTGCCGTCAACGCAGCGTTTATCCTGCGCCACCGCCTCATAGTCAAAGGCACGGCCCAACGCGCTTTCGACCAGGCCGCACAAGATGCGGAACAGGTTTTGATAATAGAGGGTCATTTGGTTTTCGGCCGCACGACGCACAAAGATCAACACGGCGGGTGCCCCGTCGCGCTCGATCGCGTATCCAAACATGGGAAGCCCCGGCGTCAGCTCGCGGTTCACCCACAGGTTCGAACGACCCCCGTCGCCCAAAAGAGGGGCAAGCTGCTCAAGCGTGAGCGAACGTGCGGCATCTTCGGCAATCGCGGGACTTGCTGCCACCAGGCGTGCAAATGCCCCGCCTGAAACATGGTAGATCGCCACCGAATCGTTCTCGAGGATCTCGCCCAGAAGCTCGCAGCACTTGCGATAGATGTCTCGCGGGTTGAGCACGTCGAGTTCCTGCGTCACGGCAAAGATCTTGCCAAAGCTGTCGTGGCGACCCACGATCTGGCGCCTGTACGCGCGCTTGTCCTCGATCGCGTCGTGGTAGAGCTGCGTAAGGAACGTATTGCGGTTGCGCACGAGCTCGTTTTGATCGCGCTCCGCCCTAATGGCTTCGCTGTTGCGCAGCTGCACATAGCCGCACACGGCACCCACCACAAAGTACGCAATAAACGGCAACCAGTTGGACGGCTCGTAGAACAGGCCCTGGAAGGTATAGCCATACTGGGTAAAGTAGCTCGCGGCCAAACCCACCGACGCCAGCAGCGCCGCAACCAGGCCAAAGTCCAAGCCATACAGCGTGCCGATCAGCACCACGTAGAGCAGGCGATAGTCGAGCACGTTAAGCTGGGTCGATTGGGAGAACAAGCGCTCCAGCACTTCAAAGAGCACCCAGGCGGCTGCCGTCTCCAGGCATTTGACAGGCAGCGTGCGCATTTGGATGCGGTCGATGGCGGCGCGCAAGGGGTTGACCTTCTTTGCGTGACCAGCATCCCAGCGAGCCTGAATGGTCGAGAGGTCGCGCAGCAAGTCGTAGCGCTGAAACCAGCCATAGCGCACGCGAGCGACGTCGCTGGCGGGCAGGGCGTAGCCGGCAGAATCGCCATAGGCAACTGAGAGCCCTGGGAACAGCGCCTGAAGGGCCTCGCCCACCTCACCCACCGTGTGATGGAAGGTATCGGCTACATCGAGCGTCTCAAAGTTGCCATTCCAGCTGTCGAAGATACGGCGTACCAGCACCGAAAGCTCCTCGGCACACAGCAGGGGAAACGCCGCATCCTGCGCGCCCTGCAGAGCGGCCGATCCGGTTGAGCATGCGTCGAACAGCGGCACCAAAAACGGGTCCTCCAGCGCGGCAGACGCGGTATACAGAAACGGCACGCGCAGGATCTTGGTCTGAACGCCCTCACGAGCAGCGTAGTAGCGGCACAGGTCGTTGGCTGCGTGCGCGATAATGCCCTTGCCCGTTCGCCCCGCGGCATCGGCGGCACCCTCGGCACCCGCGGGCCCCGCTACATACAGTAGTTGGACCCGGCGACCCGCGCACGTACGAAAGACCGAGCGCAGCAGCTCGATATCGCCCACGGTATCGGTATGCGGGGTAAGGTAATTAGACAGGTAGACCACGCGGTCGAACTCGTAGGCCTGATCCAGGTGCTGGAGGAGCTCTTTCCACGAGGCATGGGGCGACGACTCGTCGCGGCGCGCTTCCTGCGCGGCTACAACCTTAACGTGGTCCCCAGGGAATGCCTTGGCGCAAAAGTCATCGTCAACATATGCGGTGTTGCCAACAACCAGCACCTCCATGGCGTACTCCTCCCCTGAAATCCACTTTAGTCATAGTCAAACATGCGTATTTTACGCTGTCAACGCGAGCTGAGGCGCCTTTAAGGTTGTTTTAAGAACTTTTTTAAAGGATGTGGGGATGGCAACTCGTCCGACTCAGGCTCATTGAGAGGCTGCTATTCGCTCTGAAAAGGCACATCGCAATCTGCTGACAGCTCTGCAGGGAGAATGGCAGGCAATGTAAGCGCTCCCATGGGCGAAAGTCCAGTAACAACCATCAAATAGCTCTTTGCATGGGCATATGCCATCGAAATAGCATTTGAAAGAAGGTAGTGACGCGCCTCGTCATCGGGAGAGTTCATTGGCATTTGCGCTGAAACCGAGATGGATACTGTAACGCCAGCGTGCATCTTCTCCTGTGCACCTTCATCTCTGTCAAGGAGGCTGCCAATTACGCACATCTTTAAACTTGCGCGAGCGTCATTACCGTTTTTCCAAAGGTGGACATCTTGGTAGCTAACGTCAACTTTTAATTCCATGTTATCCGAGGGCGAATCCTCGATATGGAAATCGGAGTCAACGACGAACAAATTCACGATCTGAATTGGAGCAATAAAATCCCCACTCATGCTGCCAAACCTCCGGAAATCATCTCGAGATTCACATGCGAGGACGGACGCTCGTTCCTAAAAGACCATTGCTCTCGCACGGAATTGTTGGATGAAAGAAACGGTAGCTCTTTAGAATAGCTAACGGTAACCTTAGGAACGATATTGATACCCAAAGCGAGCTCGAACCTAGCGATCGTCTTCAACGTCATATTGGGCTGAGAATTCAACAGCTTCGAAAGCGACTGAAGGCTCATGCCCATACGCTTTGCCAAATCGCTTTTGCTTAAACCCAAATGCTTCATCTCGCGATGAACAATAAACTCGATATCTAGCGCGTGTTCATAAGCGCGTGTTTCGCTAGTTTCTGTCTCGGCGTAAAAATCAGATAAATCTACTTTTTTCATTGTGTTCTCCGTTTCGAAAGCCAAGTATAAAAGTCAACGCTCAGATTCCAGAAGCTGACGCGCTATTACGGCTAATCGCTTGGCCCGCTCGATTTCTTTACTGATATTTCCTGATCCCTGATGTCCTTTAAACCAAAACAATAGAACAATTTTGTCTACGCCCTGACATATGGCATAAATCATCTCTCGATTTGCCCCGTCAAACCCTTTTAGTTCATAGAGACCAATCTTAGAATCGATACGTCGCAGCTTTGAGGTCCCGCTCGCAACCTTTAAACCGTAATCGTAGATTTTTGAAATCTGGTCGATCATTTTACGAGCGACAAATATCCGTTTAGGGTCTGACATCATCTTCTGAAATTGAGAGTTGTCAGGAGAAGTCGTCAACTCCCAAAACGGTCGGCCCTTGGGATCTCTGTATTCGACAAGTTCATATCCTTCTGCCAAGGGCCACCTCCATTTCTAGATACACTTAACTTATAAGTTAAGTGTAGCTTTTAAAACAAGAATAACAAGGTTCACGCTAGATTTCACAGCTCCGATTGATAAACATTCAAGTCAAGCTAGCGCTAAATCCGGAAGTGCGGGGAAAATCAGAGCATTGCCGGCCAGACCCCTGTTTTGAGTTCCGCTGACCTGCACTGATAATTGTCCTTGGGGGAAGCGGGCACTGCGGGGCGCGGCGACGGCGCGCGATTTCCGCGTCGCAGCGCTACCCTGATGCTGAATGCCGGGACGAT